>Ga0114900_1001062_pt1 | contig 18048 bp, 8 predicted proteins | sample MalvireepMed_231_FD_89685 | JGI IMG/M metagenome (GOLD analysis project Ga0114900, IMG submission 89685) | Marine viral communities from the Global Malaspina Expedition - Malaspina viral metaG DeepMed_231 | ecosystem: Environmental > Aquatic > Marine > Oceanic | place: Mediterranean Sea...
TGGCTTTGGCCACACCCTGGGGACTGCGCTGCGTCGCATCCTGATCTCCAGTATGCCCGGCTGTGCGATCACCGAAGTGGAGATCGACGGGGTACAGCATGAATACTCCTCCATCGAAGGGGTTCAGGAAGATGTGATCAACATCATGCTGAACCTGAAGGGCGTTGCCCTTAAAATGGAAGATCGCGAAGAAGCAACTCTCGAGCTGGTCAAGAAAGGCCCCGGTGTTGTGACCGCGAGCGATATCCAGCGTGATCACAGTGTTGAGATCGTCAACCCTGATCATCTGATTTGTACCATTACCGGCGACACCGAACTGCGTGTGAAGCTGAAGGTGCAGAAGGGTCGCGGCTATGTGGCTGCTGACGCCCGTCAGTCTGATGACGACGAGACTCGCGGTATTGGCCGCCTGCAGCTGGATGCCAGCTACAGCCCGGTTCGTCGCGTGGCTTACGTGGTTGAAGCCGCTCGTGTAGAGCAGCGTACGGACCTGGATAAGCTGGTTATCGATCTGGAAACAGACGGTACCATCGATCCGGAAGAAGCGATTCGTCGTGCAGCAACAATTCTGCAGCAGCAGATCGCTGTGTTTGTAGACCTTGAGCAGGATGCCAAGCCTGAGCCGAAGCAGGAGCGTGAGGAAATTGATCCTATCCTGCTGCGTCCGGTGGATGACCTTGAGCTGACTGTTCGCTCCGCTAACTGTCTGAAAGCGGAAAACATCTACTACATCGGTGATCTGGTACAGCGTACCGAGGTTGAGCTGCTGAAAACCCCTAACCTGGGTAAGAAGTCGCTGACTGAGATCAAAGATGTGTTGGCCTCCAAAGGCTTGTCACTGGGCATGCGTCTCGAGAACTGGCCGCCGGTCAGCCTTCGTGATGATGACCGGTTGAACACCAAATTGCGCTAATTAGTTGTTGTGGACGCTGTGAAGCGCCCCTGAACATAGGAACAGAATCATGCGTCATCGCAAAAGCGGCAGAAAACTGAATCGGAACAGCTCTCATCGTCAGGCTATGTTCCGTAACATGGCTGTGTCTCTGCTGGAGCACGAAGTGATCAAGACCACTCTGCCGAAAGCCAAAGAGCTGCGTCGTGTGGCTGAGCCGCTGATCACTCTTGCGAAGGAAGACTCGGTAGCGAACCGTCGTCTGGCTTTCGACCGCACCCGTTCCAAGGAAGTGGTTGGCAAGCTGTTCAACGAGCTGGGCCCCCGTTACCAGAGCCGTCCTGGCGGCTACGTTCGTATCCTCAAGATGGGTTTCCGTGCTGGTGACAATGCACCGATGGCCTATGTTGAGCTGGTTGATCGTCCTGAGCTGGCGGACGCTGACGAAGAATAAGCGTCGAAGCTTCAAAAAAACCGGGCATATTGCCCGGTTTTTTTATGTCTGTCGTAAGCCGGCACACTTGTACTATGCTGTCTGGAGAGGCCGAGTAGATCTCAGGGGCAGGGCAAATGGCAATCAACGGCTTTCATGCGCACGTCTATTTCGATGAATCCACGTTTTCCCAGGCGGCAGCGCTATGTCAGGCCGCCCACCAGAATTTCGACATTCCCATGGGGCACATGCACCGCAAGCCGGTGGGGCCACACCCGTGCTGGAGCTGCCAGCTGTCCATTCCACGGCGTCTGGCAGGCGATGTGATTCCCTGGTTGATGGCCAGCCGTAATGGCCTGACGATCTTTGTACATGGGCTCAGTGGTGATGATTTGCGTGACCATACCGAGCTGGTCATGTGGCTGGGGGAAAGCCTGCCGCTGGACCTGAGCATCTTCCAGTTTTCAGCCTGATCAGATGAACCAATCCGCGTACTAGCCCTGAACGACCTTGCGCCCCCGATACGTCAGCTCCTTGCGCTGGCGCTGCACGGGGGGAGTCTTGTTTTCGGGGTTCCTGCCATGCACCGGCTGTCCCCGGTACAGGCGCACGGCCGAACTGTTTGCAGGCACCTGTGGAGGATCTTCACCTTCCAACTCCAGTAATGCCAGACGAATCTCCCCGTAAAGCCGCTGCATGCCCTGGGAGCGAGTGCGGCCCGCATAATGGGCCAGCTTTTGACGCAATGCAGGGTCGGTCAGAGAGAGGCTTTCGTCGAACTCGGCGCGAATCAACCGGCGGCACTGATTAACCAGGTTGACGATGTGGTACTGCATCAGCCAGCGGTGATCGGTGGTGGCGTCCATTGCATGCACTCCTCTGAATGGTTGCCGAAAGAAGCTGACGTGGGCTGAAGTCAGGACTTCAGGGTGCTTAGAGCAAAGCAGAAAGCGTGCCAGCGCTATGCTCCGGTTTGATGGTGAGACCGCCCCGTTCCGGAACGGGGCGGTGCTGTTGTGGTGCGCGTGCGCTAAGGTTGTGCGCGACGCTTGCCGCGCAAGGTTTTCTGGCAGTTGGCGTAGAAGGTCGTGGTGGCTGGCCAGTCAGAAAAGACACCAATAACACCCACGTCCCGAGCCAGCACGTCCAGCAGGCTAAAGGTGTCGCCGTCATTATTAATAACCGGTTGAACACTCTGATAATACCAGCCACCACCGTTGGTTAATGGGCCGGAACGCTCCAGGGACCAGGCGATGATATCCAGGCCGGCATCGCGGGCGGCCCGGGCATAGGGGCTGGGCACGATGTGGTTGTCATTATCGGTGGTCACCAGCATCCACAGGGGCGGAGCGATGATATTCACACCATAGCCTTTCAGGGTTTCCATGTCGGGCTGCCAGGTGCCGGGGTTCTGTGGGTCCAGCCCCTGCGCATCGCGGCCATCGAGATATACGGCCTGCTGGCCGTAGCGGGGGTGGTGATCGATCCAGTAGCGCACGTCCTCCAGGTTGAAGGACTGGGGGTACACATCCTGCGGTGATACCCCGGCTTGTCGGTATTCTTCAATCAATTGCCGGGCATAGTCCTGCTGGCGGTAATTCCCCTCATAGGGCATCGGCACCAGGGGCGCCTTCAGTTCCGGGGTCATCTTTACTCCCAGTTTCTGAAACAGGTCAATGCTCTCCTGGTGACTGAGCAGGGTGCCGTTCTGGTTGTAGAGATCCGTGCGCCAGCTGGCAGTGCCCTGCAGATATTCTTCCACGGTGGTGGCACGGGGATTGGCACCGTCCATCTTGCCCTTGAGCGTCTTGAATTCGGCCAGGGTGATGTCGCTGGTGCAACAGCGGGCACTGGCCGGGTTGCTGCCGTCGAAAGGGGTGAAGGGTTCGCTGCATTGACTGGCCAGTTCGGTGTCGAGAATGTTGGTGGTGGTGTGCAGGTCACACTGGGAATGGCGACAAACCAGCTCGCGATCTTTGGTAAAAGCCACATCGCATTCCACGATGCCGGCGCCCATGCGGGCCGCCGCACGGTAGGACTCTTCGGTATGTTCGGGGAATTGCAGCGGTGCCCCGCGATGACCAATGGAGAAGTCGCTGGCATGCTGCGGTCGCTGCTGGCTGGTGCATTCCTGCAGCGCCTGCTTGAGCGGGCCCTTGTCCATGTCTGCGACCAGGTAATAGGGGCGAGGCCCCAGTTCTACGGTAGTTTTTTCCCTGGCGCCTTGCCCTGCACAAGCCACTGTTGCCACGCCAATGGCCAGGGTGGCGATGAATCCTTTCAGTGCCCATATTCGTCTCATTATCAACCTCCAGCGGTGTGATCGGGGTTGAGTCTGGCGTGGGGTTATGACAGTCCTGTTTGCAGAAGGCTTCGGGTAAGTGACATGTGATTGAATTGTGTGAAACGTCACTTTTAATCTTGCCGGAATCTTGGTGCGGTTTAGTTGGCCGCGTTTGTTTTTTGTTCGAGAAGAAGGTTCGCAACGGTGGAAAAATAATGATTCATACCTTGGCGAATGGCGAAGTGGCTTGCCGCGCTAGTGGTTTGTGCGGACCAGACCGTTTGGCCATCGCTGAGGCGGAGTATGGCAAAATCTACAACAACGTCACCGGCGTAGCCTGCCGCTCCGCTGCTTCCTGTCATGCCACTGAATATCATCGCGCTTGTGACAGAAGCATTAAAGCTGTTATTGCTTTCCTGCCACCCATTAATCCGTGTTAATACGATACAACATGAAGGCGGAATATTGCTTTCAGATTGCAAAAAGGTTTTATCGAGTGCTATGGGGCCATCTCTGGCCGGATCCTGACGTGTCGGGGCTTTGCCAATGGATTTGAGTGCATCTTTAACCTCCCCGGTTGGTACCAATATTTCCGGGGACTCGCTAAATGCCTGGTGGTAAATGCTGGTCAGAGAGCTCAGTTGTTCTTCGGTGTCGACATGCAAGGAGTTGATAGAAATTCCATATGATTCGCCGAAGTCTTGAAGTAGGTCGATAGTTGAGGCTGGCAGCTTCTTTTCGATCACAGGTACAGGGCGATACTGCCAGTCAAGATCTCGTATCAGCAGGTCGTAATACGGGGGAGCAAGAACAATTTTGTCAATATTGTCTGTTTGAGAAAGAGCATCTCTGGGAAAGCTTTCTGTGCAGGTGCCGCCATTTCCGCAGGCAAAATAATTGTAAGTACTGCGTGCCGCTTGGCAGCCAGAAAGCGAAAACGCGATAAAGGATAGGGCCAGGCACAATTTGAATTTTTTCTGCATGGAGTATCCGTTCTATTTCAGCATGGGTTTCAGGAAACGGCCGGTATGGCTGCCCTTTACTTTGGCCACCTCTTCCGGGGTGCCTTCGGCGATAATTTCGCCGCCGCCGTCGCCACCTTCCGGGCCCAGATCCACGATCCAGTCGGCGGTCTTGATCACATCCAGGTTGTGTTCGATCACCACCACGGAGTTGCCGTGGTCGGCCAGCCGGTTGAGTACATCCAGCAGCAGCTGGATATCGTGGAAGTGCAGCCCGGTGGTTGGTTCGTCGAGGATATAAAGGGTGTTGCCGGTATCCCGGCGGGACAGTTCCTTGGCCAGTTTTACCCGCTGGGCTTCGCCGCCGGACAGGGTGGTGGCGGCCTGGCCCAGTTTCACGTAGCTCAGGCCCACATCCATCAGGGTCTGCAGTTTACGCGCCAGGGAGGGCACCGCATCGAAGAATTCCCGGGCGTCTTCGATGGTCAGATCCAGGACTTCGAAGATGTTTTTGCCCTTGTAGGTAATTTCCAGGGTTTCCCGGTTATAGCGTTTGCCTTCGCAGACCTCGCAGGGCACGTAGATGTCCGGCAGGAAGTGCATTTCCACCTTGATCACGCCATCACCCTGACAGGCTTCGCAGCGGCCACCTTTCACATTGAAACTGAAACGACCGGGCTTGTAGCCGCGGGCGCGGGCTTCCTGGGTGCCGGCGAACAGTTCGCGCACCGGGGTGAAAATGCCGGTGTAGGTAGCAGGGTTGGATCGCGGAGTGCGGCCGATGGGACTCTGGTCGATATCCACAACCTTGTCGAAATGCTCAAGCCCTTCAATGGATTCGTAGACCGCCGGCGTCAGTGTGGTGGCCTTGTTTAGTTTGGTGGCGGCCAGCGGATACAGGGTACTGTTGATCAGGGTGGACTTGCCGGAGCCGGAGACGCCGGTGATGCAGGTGAACAAGCCAACCGGGATATTCAGCGGATGGCCCTTCAGGTTGTTGCCGGTGGCGCCGTGCAGGGTCAGCCACTTGTCGTCCCGGTTCTGCCGCCGTTGCTCGGGGATGGCGATTTGTTTGCGCCCGGACAGGTAGTCGCCGGTCAGCGAGTCCGGGTTGTCGGCCACGTCCTGGGCACTGCCCTGGGCGACGACCCTGCCACCATGGACACCGGCACCGGGGCCAATGTCAATCACGTGGTCGGCCAGGCGGATGGCTTCCTCGTCGTGCTCTACCACCAGCACGGTATTACCCAGGTCACGCAGGCGAGTCAGGGTGCTGAGCAGGCGCTCGTTGTCACGCTGGTGCAGGCCGATGGAGGGCTCATCCAGCACGTACATGACGCCCACCAGGCCGGCACCGATCTGGCTGGCCAGACGAATACGCTGGGCCTCACCGCCAGACAACGTTTCTGCGCTGCGTTCCAGGGTCAGGTATTCCAGCCCTACGTTGACCAGAAACTGCAGGCGGTCGCGGATTTCCTTGAGAATCTTGTCGGCGATTTCGCCCTTGCTGCCGGGCAGGTTCAGGTTGCTGAAATAGCCATGGGCCTTGCCTACGGCCAGCCGTACCACTTCCGGCAGGGTGGTTTCTTCAATGAACACATGGCGGGCCGCCTCGCGCAGTCGCGAGCCATTACAGCTGGGGCAGCTGGAGGTGGACATGTAGCCGAGCAGGTCCTCGCGTACTGCATCCGATTCGGTTTCCCGGTAGCGCCGCTCCATATTGGGAATGATGCCCTCGAACGGATGGTTGCGCTTGATGATGTCGCCGCGGTCGTTGAGGTAACGGAATTCGATGCTTTCCTTGCCGGTGCCGTGGAGTACCTTCCTGCGAATATCCTTGGGTAGCTCCCGAAATGCCACGTCCATGTCGAAACCCAGGCTCTGGGACAGGGAGTTGAGCATCTGGAAATAGTAGACGTTGCGGCGATCCCAACCACGGATGGCGCCTTCCGACAGGGACAGCTCGTCGGAATTGATCACCTTGTCCTCGTCAAAGAACTGCTTCATGCCCAGCCCGTCACAGCTGGGGCAGGCGCCGGCCGGGTTGTTGAAGGAGAACAGTCGCGGTTCCAGTTCAGGGATCGAATAGCCGCAGTGCGGGCAGGCAAACTTGGCGGAGAAAGTCACTTCCTCGCCGTCGCCGTCCATGGGAGCAATGATGGCGATGTCGTCAGCCAGGTTAAGGGCGGTTTCGAAGGATTCCGCCAGCCGGTTCTGCAGGTCGTCACGGACCTTGAAGCGGTCCACCACGACTTCAATGGTGTGCTTCTTGTTCTTGTCCAGATCCGGGGTGTCATCCATGTCATAGATGCGCCCGTCGATGCGTGCACGGATAAAGCCCTGGGCGCGCAGTTCCTCGAACAGGTGCAGATGCTCGCCTTTCTTTTCGCGGATCACTGGTGCCAGCAGCATCAGCTTGCTGCCGTCTTCCATGGCCAGCACCTGATCCACCATCTGACTGATGGTCTGGGCGGCCAGCGGGGCTTCATGCTCCGGGCAGCGGGGCTCGCCCACCCTGGCGAACAGCAGGCGCAGGTAATCGTAGATTTCGGTGATGGTGCCGACAGTGGATCGCGGGTTATGGCTGGTGGACTTCTGCTCAATGGAAATGGCCGGGCTGAGCCCCTCGATGTGATCCACATCGGGTTTTTCCATCATCGACAGGAACTGGCGGGCGTAGGTGGAAAGGGACTCCACATAGCGACGCTGGCCTTCCGCATATAGGGTGTCGAAGGCCAGTGAGGATTTGCCTGAACCGGAAAGGCCGGTGATTACCACCAGCTTGTCACGCGGGATATCCAGATCCACGTTCTTCAGGTTATGAGTCCGTGCGCCGCGAACCAGAATGGTATCCATCAACTACCCCTGACTACTGTCAAAATGAACAGGGCAGTATAGGCGAATTCGTGTGAAGGGGAAAAGAAAGGAGCGCTTTCACGTAACCCGCTTCACGCGGGCACGCAAAAAAGCGTGCGAGCGTGTTGCGTGCGGGGTTACTACAGGTTCTCTTGTGCCCAGTTCACCGCCTGCAGGCGGTTGGAGGCGTTGATTTTCTTGAAGATATTGTAGATGTGCGTCTTGATAGTGTGCGGGCTCAGATTCAGGCTGCTGGCGATTTCCGAATTCTTGGCGCCGGTGGCCATGACTTTCAGCACTTCCACTTCCCGGTCGGTAAGGTTTACCTCGCTACGGGAGAAGGTCTTGTTGAAAGTGCGGCTTTTCATCAGGTAAGCCTGCAGCACGGCGCGGGGGAACCACAGCTCGCCGTCGAAAATTGCCTTGATGCCTTTGCTGAGTAGCGCCTGGGGGCAGTCATGCTGGAATCCGCCATTGACCATGGGCAGGCCGGCCAGGCGAGACAAAGAGTCGTCGCTGTCCACATTAAACAAGGCAATCAGAACATCGTTTTCCACTTCCTGATCTGCTTCAAGAAGATGGGCGATCACCTCGTTCACGTCCACACTGTGGTAATCCACCAGAAACAGGTTCTGGTCAAATTCCCGCAGGGTTTCCACGGAGATGGTCTCTACCGAGGGAATGCTCTTGCTGGCCACTTCTTCCTTGACGAGAAATTCGGTGAGCAGGGCATTTTGCAGTTGCTGGCTGCCTACTACGTAAACTTGCTGAGTTTGTTGTTGGCTGTTCATCGATGCCATCCATGATGTCTCAGGCGGAGCCTAAGAAAAAAAACTGATCAGCATGTGAATTTATCACCGCTTTGACCGGGGTTCAATTTACCATTGCCCGGTTTTACTGATTTCACGATTCTCTGGCCCAAAGTGGGGCACTGTGTCCTGGTCCGGCCCTACGGGGAATCTGGTACACTGCCCGCCTTTTTGTAGCGGCCGTGACGTTACGGCCTCCCGTTTCTGGAGCAACAAGCGTTCATGTCGGCACCTTCTTCCCGTGTTCTGCAGCGGACAGAGCTGAAAACCACCGGCTATCTGGCGACCATTTTCGCGTTGCGGATGTTCGGCCTGTTCATGATTTTGCCGATTTTTGCGGTCTACGGGCAATCCCTGGAAGGTGCGACACCGCTATTGATCGGTACCGCCATCGGCGCCTACGGGCTGATGCAGGCTCTGCTGCAGATTCCGTTTGGCATGCTCTCCGACCGTTTCGGGCGGCGCCCGCTGCTACTGATCGGTCTGCTGTTGTTTGTGGCCGGGGGCGTGGTGGCGGCCATGAGTGATCATATCCATGGTGTCATTGCCGGGCGCGCCCTGCAGGGGGCGGGCGCCATTGCCAGTGTGATCATGGCGTTGATTGGCGATGTGGTCAGCGAGAAGCACCGTACCAGAGCCATGGCCCTGATCGGCATGTCGGTGGGAGGTTCCTTTGTGCTGGCCCTGATCCTCGGCCCACTACTGGCGAGCTGGCTTGGGTTGTCCGGCCTGTTCTGGATGACGTCGCTGATGGGCGTCTTTGCCCTGCTGGTGGCCATGGTGGTGCCGGCACCACCATGGCCACCAGCAGGGCAAAGACGCCCATCAGCGACGTCATCCAGAACAGGCCGGACAACCCAAGCCAGCTCGCCAGTAGTGGGCCGAGGATCAGGGCCAGCACAAAGGAACCTCCCACCGACATGCCGATCAGGGCCATGGCTCTGGTACGGTGCTTCTCGCTGACCACATCGCCAATCAACGCCATGATCACACTGGCAATGGCGCCCGCCCCCTGCAGGGCGCGCCCGGCAATGACACCATGGATATGATCACTCATGGCCGCCACCACGCCCCCGGCCACAAACAACAGCAGACCGATCAGTAGCAGCGGGCGCCGCCCGAAACGGTCGGAGAGCATGCCAAACGGAATCTGCAGCAGAGCCTGCATCAGCCCGTAGGCGCCGATGGCGGTACCGATCAATAGCGGTGTCGCACCTTCCAGGGATTGCCCGTAGACCGCAAAAATCGGCAAAATCATGAACAGGCCGAACATCCGCAACGCGAAAATGGTCGCCAGATAGCCGGTGGTTTTCAGCTCTGTCCGCTGCAGAACACGGGAAGAAGGTGCCGACATGAACGCTTGTTGCTCCAGAAACGGGAGGCCGTAACGTCACGGCCGCTACAAAAAGGCGGGCAGTGTACCAGATTCCCCGTAGGGCCGGACCAGGACACAGTGCCCCACTTTGGGCCAGAGAATCGTGAAATCAGTAAAACCGGGCAATGGTAAATTGAACCCCGGTCAAAGCGGTGATAAATTCACATGCTGATCAGTTTTTTTTCTTAGGCTCCGCCTGAGACATCATGGATGGCATCGATGAACAGCCAACAACAAACTCAGCAAGTTTACGTAGTAGGCAGCCAGCAACTGCAAAATGCCCTGCTCACCGAATTTCTCGTCAAGGAAGAAGTGGCCAGCAAGAGCATTCCCTCGGTAGAGACCATCTCCGTGGAAACCCTGCGGGAATTTGACCAGAACCTGTTTCTGGTGGATTACCACAGTGTGGACGTGAACGAGGTGATCGCCCATCTTCTTGAAGCAGATCAGGAAGTGGAAAACGATGTTCTGATTGCCTTGTTTAATGTGGACAGCGACGACTCTTTGTCTCGCCTGGCCGGCCTGCCCATGGTCAATGGCGGATTCCAGCATGACTGCCCCCAGGCGCTACTCAGCAAAGGCATCAAGGCAATTTTCGACGGCGAGCTGTGGTTCCCCCGCGCCGTGCTGCAGGCTTACCTGATGAAAAGCCGCACTTTCAACAAGACCTTCTCCCGTAGCGAGGTAAACCTTACCGACCGGGAAGTGGAAGTGCTGAAAGTCATGGCCACCGGCGCCAAGAATTCGGAAATCGCCAGCAGCCTGAATCTGAGCCCGCACACTATCAAGACGCACATCTACAATATCTTCAAGAAAATCAACGCCTCCAACCGCCTGCAGGCGGTGAACTGGGCACAAGAGAACCTGTAGTAACCCCGCACGCAACACGCTCGCACGCTTTTTTGCGTGCCCGCGTGAAGCGGGTTACGTGAAAGCGCTCCTTTCTTTTCCCCTTCACACGAATTCGCCTATACTGCCCTGTTCATTTTGACAGTAGTCAGGGGTAGTTGATGGATACCATTCTGGTTCGCGGCGCACGGACTCATAACCTGAAGAACGTGGATCTGGATATCCCGCGTGACAAGCTGGTGGTAATCACCGGCCTTTCCGGTTCAGGCAAATCCTCACTGGCCTTCGACACCCTATATGCGGAAGGCCAGCGTCGCTATGTGGAGTCCCTTTCCACCTACGCCCGCCAGTTCCTGTCGATGATGGAAAAACCCGATGTGGATCACATCGAGGGGCTCAGCCCGGCCATTTCCATTGAGCAGAAGTCCACCAGCCATAACCCGCGATCCACTGTCGGCACCATCACCGAAATCTACGATTACCTGCGCCTGCTGTTCGCCAGGGTGGGCGAGCCCCGCTGCCCGGAGCATGAAGCCCCGCTGGCCGCCCAGACCATCAGTCAGATGGTGGATCAGGTGCTGGCCATGGAAGACGGCAGCAAGCTGATGCTGCTGGCACCAGTGATCCGCGAAAAGAAAGGCGAGCATCTGCACCTGTTCGAGGAACTGCGCGCCCAGGGCTTTATCCGTGCACGCATCGACGGGCGCATCTATGACATGGATGACACCCCGGATCTGGACAAGAACAAGAAGCACACCATTGAAGTCGTGGTGGACCGCTTCAAGGTCCGTGACGACCTGCAGAACCGGCTGGCGGAATCCTTCGAAACCGCCCTTAACCTGGCTGACGACATCGCCATCATTGCTCCCATGGACGGCGACGGCGAGGAAGTGACTTTCTCCGCCAAGTTTGCCTGCCCGCACTGCGGCTATTCGATCCCTGAACTGGAACCGCGACTGTTCTCCTTCAACAACCCGGCCGGCGCCTGCCCCAGCTGTGACGGGCTGGGCATGAAGCAGTTCTTTGACGAGGACAAGGTGATCAATTCCGACGAGCTGTCCCTGTCGGAAGGCGCCATCCGTGGTTGGGATCGCCGCAACGTCTACTATTTCCAGATGCTCAACTCCCTGTCCCAGAGCCTGGGTTTCGACATGGACGTGGCATTTCGGGAGCTACCCAAGGATATTCGCAGGAAGGTACTCCACGGCACCGGCAAGGAAAGCATCGAATTCCGTTACCTCAACGACCGCGGCGACATCATCAAGCGCAACCATCCGTTCGAGGGCATCATTCCCAATATGGAGCGGCGCTACCGGGAAACCGAATCGGATGCAGTACGCGAGGACCTGCTCGGCTACATGTCCACCTCCAGCTGCCCCAGCTGTAATGGCTCGCGACTGCGCGAGGCGGCCCGCCATGTGTTCATTGAAGAAACCACCCTGCCGGAAGTGGTACGGCTGGCCGTAGGCAAGGCCCATGGCTATTTCAGCAACCTGAACCTGCCCGGCAGCAAGGGCGAAATCGCCGACAAGATTCTCAAGGAAATCCGCGACCGCCTGCAGTTTCTGGTCAACGTAGGGCTGGAATACCTGACCCTGGAACGCAGCGCAGAAACGTTGTCTGGCGGTGAGGCCCAGCGTATTCGTCTGGCCAGCCAGATCGGTGCCGGCCTGGTGGGCGTCATGTACGTGCTGGATGAGCCCTCCATCGGCCTGCACCAGCGTGACAACGAGCGCCTGCTCAGCACCCTGACTCGCCTGCGTGACCTGGGTAATACCGTGCTGGTGGTAGAGCACGACGAGGAAGCCATCCGCCTGGCCGACCACGTGATTGACATTGGCCCCGGTGCCGGTGTCCATGGTGGCAGGGTCGTCGCCCAGGGCAGTGCCCAGGACGTGGCCGACAACCCGGACTCGCTGACCGGCGACTACCTGTCCGGGCGCAAACAAATCGCCATCCCCGAGCAACGGCGGCAGAACCGGGACGACAAGTGGCTGACCCTGCACGGCGCCACCGGCAACAACCTGAAGGGCCATCCGCTGAATATCCCGGTTGGCTTGTTCACCTGCATCACCGGCGTCTCCGGCTCCGGCAAGTCCACCCTGATCAACAGTACCCTGTATCCGCTGGCCGCCACCAAACTAAACAAGGCCACCACACTGACGCCGGCGGTCTACGAATCCATTGAAGGGCTTGAGCATTTCGACAAGGTTGTGGATATCGACCAGAGTCCCATCGGCCGCACTCCGCGATCCAACCCTGCTACCTACACCGGCATTTTCACCCCGGTGCGCGAACTGTTCGCCGGCACCCAGGAAGCCCGCGCCCGCGGCTACAAGCCCGGTCGTTTCAGTTTCAATGTGAAAGGTGGCCGCTGCGAAGCCTGTCAGGGTGATGGCGTGATCAAGGTGGAAATGCACTTCCTGCCGGACATCTACGTGCCCTGCGAGGTCTGCGAAGGCAAACGCTATAACCGGGAAACCCTGGAAATTACCTACAAGGGCAAAAACATCTTCGAAGTCCTGGATCTGACCATCGAAGACGCCCGGGAATTCTTCGATGCGGTGCCCTCCCTGGCGCGTAAACTGCAGACCCTGATGGATGTGGGCCTGAGCTACGTGAAACTGGGCCAGGCCGCCACCACCCTGTCCGGCGGCGAAGCCCAGCGGGTAAAACTGGCCAAGGAACTGTCCCGCCGGGATACCGGCAACACCCTTTATATCCTCGACGAACCAACCACCGGGCTGCACTTCCACGATATCCAGCTGCTGCTGGATGTACTCAACCGGCTGGCCGACCACGGCAACTCCGTGGTGGTGATCGAACACAACCTGGATGTGATCAAGACCGCCGACTGGATCGTGGATCTGGGCCCGGAAGGTGGCGACGGCGGCGGCGAAATTATCGCCGAAGGCACCCCGGAAGAGGTGGCCAAAGTAAAGGGCAGCCATACCGGCCGTTTCCTGAAACCCATGCTGAAATAGAACGGATACTCCATGCAGAAAAAATTCAAATTGTGCCTGGCCCTATCCTTTATCGCGTTTTCGCTTTCTGGCTGCCAAGCGGCACGCAGTACTTACAATTATTTTGCCTGCGGAAATGGCGGCACCTGCACAGAAAGCTTTCCCAGAGATGCTCTTTCTCAAACAGACAATATTGACAAAATTGTTCTTGCTCCCCCGTATTACGACCTGCTGATACGAGATCTTGACTGGCAGTATCGCCCTGTACCTGTGATCGAAAAGAAGCTGCCAGCCTCAACTATCGACCTACTTCAAGACTTCGGCGAATCATATGGAATTTCTATCAACTCCTTGCATGTCGACACCGAAGAACAACTGAGCTCTCTGACCAGCATTTACCACCAGGCATTTAGCGAGTCCCCGGAAATATTGGTACCAACCGGGGAGGTTAAAGATGCACTCAAATCCATTGGCAAAGCCCCGACACGTCAGGATCCGGCCAGAGATGGCCCCATAGCACTCGATAAAACCTTTTTGCAATCTGAAAGCAATATTCCGCCTTCATGTTGTATCGTATTAACACGGATTAATGGGTGGCAGGAAAGCAATAACAGCTTTAATGCTTCTGTCACAAGCGCGATGATATTCAGTGGCATGACAGGAAGCAGCGGAGCGGCAGGCTACGCCGGTGACGTTGTTGTAGATTTTGCCATACTCCGCCTCAGCGATGGCCAAACGGTCTGGTCCGCACAAACCACTAGCGCGGCAAGCCACTTCGCCATTCGCCAAGGTATGAATCATTATTTTTCCACCGTTGCGAACCTTCTTCTCGAACAAAAAACAAACGCGGCCAACTAAACCGCACCAAGATTCCGGCAAGATTAAAAGTGACGTTTCACACAATTCAATCACATGTCACTTACCCGAAGCCTTCTGCAAACAGGACTGTCATAACCCCACGCCAGACTCAACCCCGATCACACCGCTGGAGGTTGATAATGAGACGAATATGGGCACTGAAAGGATTCATCGCCACCCTGGCCATTGGCGTGGCAACAGTGGCTTGTGCAGGGCAAGGCGCCAGGGAAAAAACTACCGTAGAACTGGGGCCTCGCCCCTATTACCTGGTCGCAGACATGGACAAGGGCCCGCTCAAGCAGGCGCTGCAGGAATGCACCAGCCAGCAGCGACCGCAGCATGCCAGCGACTTCTCCATTGGTCATCGCGGGGCACCGCTGCAATTCCCCGAACATACCGAAGAGTCCTACCGTGCGGCGGCCCGCATGGGCGCCGGCATCGTGGAATGCGATGTGGCTTTTACCAAAGATCGCGAGCTGGTTTGTCGCCATTCCCAGTGTGACCTGCACACCACCACCAACATTCTCGACACCGAACTGGCCAGTCAATGCAGCGAACCCTTCACCCCTTTCGACGGCAGCAACCCGGCCAGTGCCCGCTGTTGCACCAGCGACATCACCCTGGCCGAATTCAAGACGCTCAAGGGCAAGATGGACGGTGCCAATCCCCGTGCCACCACCGTGGAAGAATATCTGCAGGGCACTGCCAGCTGGCGCACGGATCTCTACAACCAGAACGGCACCCTGCTCAGTCACCAGGAGAGCATTGACCTGTTTCAGAAACTGGGAGTAAAGATGACCCCGGAACTGAAGGCGCCCCTGGTGCCGATGCCCTATGAGGGGAATTACCGCCAGCAGGACTATGCCCGGCAATTGATTGAAGAATACCGACAAGCCGGGGTATCACCGCAGGATGTGTACCCCCAGTCCTTCAACCTGGAGGACGTGCGCTACTGGATCGATCACCACCCCCGCTACGGCCAGCAGGCCGTATATCTCGATGGCCGCGATGCGCAGGGGCTGGACCCACAGAACCCCGGCACCTGGCAGCCCGACATGGAAACCCTGAAAGGCTATGGTGTGAATATCATCGCTCCGCCCCTGTGGATGCTGGTGACCACCGATAATGACAACCACATCGTGCCCAGCCCCTATGCCCGGGCCGCCCGCGATGCCGGCCTGGATATCATCGCCTGGTCCCTGGAGCGTTCCGGCCCATTAACCAACGGTGGTGGCTGGTATTATCAGAGTGTTCAACCGGTTATTAATAATGACGGCGACACCTTTAGCCTGCTGGACGTGCTGGCTCGGGACGTGGGTGTTATTGGTGTCTTTTCTGACTGGCCAGCCACCACGACCTTCTACGCCAACTGCCAGAAAACCTTGCGCGGCAAGCGTCGCGCACAACCTTAGCGCACGCGCACCACAACAGCACCGCCCCGTTCCGGAACGGGGCGGTCTCACCATCAAACCGGAGCATAGCGCTGGCACGCTTTCTGCTTTGCTCTAAGCACCCTGAAGTCCTGACTTCAGCCCACGTCAGCTTCTTTCGGCAACCATTCAGAGGAGTGCATGCAATGGACGCCACCACCGATCACCGCTGGCTGATGCAGTACCACATCGTCAACCTGGTTAATCAGTGCCGCCGGTTGATTCGCGCCGAGTTCGACGAAAGCCTCTCTCTGACCGACCCTGCATTGCGTCAAAAGCTGGCCCATTATGCGGGCCGCACTCGCTCCCAGGGCATGCAGCGGCTTTACGGGGAGATTCGTCTGGCATTACTGGAGTTGGAAGGTGAAGATCCTCCACAGGTGCCTGCAAACAGTTCGGCCGTGCGCCTGTACCGGGGACAGCCGGTGCATGGCAGGAACCCCGAAAACAAGACTCCCCCCGTGCAGCGCCAGCGCAAGGAGCTGACGTATCGGGGGCGCAAGGTCGTTCAGGGCTAGTACGCGGATTGGTTCATCTGATCAGGCTGAAAACTGGAAGATGCTCAGGTCCAGCGGCAGGCTTTCCCCCAGCCACATGACCAGCTCGGTATGGTCACGCAAATCATCACCACTGAGCCCATGTACAAAGATCGTCAGGCCATTACGGCTGGCCATCAACCAGGGAATCACATCGCCTGCCAGACGCCGTGGAATGGACAGCTGGCAGCTCCAGCACGGGTGTGGCCCCACCGGCTTGCGGTGCATGTGCCCCATGGGAATGTCGAAATTCTGGTGGGCGGCCTGACATAGCGCTGCCGCCTGGGAAAACGTGGATTCATCGAAATAGACGTGCGCATGAAAGCCGTTGATTGCCATTTGCCCTGCCCCTGAGATCTACTCGGCCTCTCCAGACAGCATAGTACAAGTGTGCCGGCTTACGACAGACATAAAAAAACCGGGCAATATGCCCGGTTTTTTTGAAGCTTCGACGCTTATTCTTCGTCAGCGTCCGCCAGCTCAGGACGATCAACCAGCTCAACATAGGCCATCGGTGCATTGTCACCAGCACGGAAACCCATCTTGAGGATACGAACGTAGCCGCCAGGACGGCTCTGGTAACGGGGGCCCAGCTCGTTGAACAGCTTGCCAACCACTTCCTTGGAACGGGTGCGGTCGAAAGCCAGACGACGGTTCGCTACCGAGTCTTCCTTCGCAAGAGTGATCAGCGGCTCAGCCACACGACGCAGCTCTTTGGCTTTCGGCAGAGTGGTCTTGATCACTTCGTGCTCCAGCAGAGACACAGCCATGTTACGGAACATAGCCTGACGATGAGAGCTGTTCCGATTCAGTTTTCTGCCGCTTTTGCGATGACGCATGATTCTGTTCCTATGTTCAGGGGCGCTTCACAGCGTCCACAACAACTAATTAGCGCAATTTGGTGTTCAACCGGTCATCATCACGAAGGCTGACCGGCGGCCAGTTCTCGAGACGCATGCCCAGTGACAAGCCTTTGGAGGCCAACACATCTTTGATCTCAGTCAGCGACTTCTTACCCAGGTTAGGGGTTTTCAGCAGCTCAACCTCGGTACGCTGTACCAGATCACCGATGTAGTAGATGTTTTCCGCTTTCAGACAGTTAGCGGAGCGAACAGTCAGCTCAAGGTCATCCACCGGACGCAGCAGGATAGGATCAATTTCCTCACGCTCCTGCTTCGGCTCAGGCTTGGCATCCTGCTCAAGGTCTACAAACACAGCGATCTGCTGCTGCAGAATTGTTGCTGCACGACGAATCGCTTCTTCCGGATCGATGGTACCGTCTGTTTCCAGATCGATAACCAGCTTATCCAGGTCCGTACGCTGCTCTACACGAGCGGCTTCAACCACGTAAGCCACGCGACGAACCGGGCTGTAGCTGGCATCCAGCTGCAGGCGGCCAATACCGCGAGTCTCGTCGTCATCAGACTGACGGGCGTCAGCAGCCACATAGCCGCGACCCTTCTGCACCTTCAGCTTCACACGCAGTTCGGTGTCGCCGGTAATGGTACAAATCAGATGATCAGGGTTGACGATCTCAACACTGTGATCACGCTGGATATCGCTCGCGGTCACAACACCGGGGCCTTTCTTGACCAGCTCGAGAGTTGCTTCTTCGCGATCTTCCATTTTAAGGGCAACGCCCTTCAGGTTCAGCATGATGTTGATCACATCTTCCTGAACCCCTTCGATGGAGGAGTATTCATGCTGTACCCCGTCGATCTCCACTTCGGTGATCGCACAGCCGGGCATACTGGAGATCAGGATGCGACGCAGCGCAGTCCCCAGGGTGTGGCCAAAGCCA
>Ga0114900_1001067_pt1 | contig 17929 bp, 9 predicted proteins | sample MalvireepMed_231_FD_89685 | JGI IMG/M metagenome (GOLD analysis project Ga0114900, IMG submission 89685) | Marine viral communities from the Global Malaspina Expedition - Malaspina viral metaG DeepMed_231 | ecosystem: Environmental > Aquatic > Marine > Oceanic | place: Mediterranean Sea...
AGATATTTTGGCGATTGTTGAGTATTACAGAAGTCTTGATGACGAGGAAGAAGACGATGGATAAAGACCAGTTAATGAAAGAGCTTATTGCTGATGAAGGATTTGAATACGAAATCTATTTAGATCATCTTGGCTATCCCACACTAGGGGTAGGTCATCTAATAACTGAGAAAGATGAAGAACACGGAAAGCCTGTAGGAACTCCTGTTTCTGAGCAAAGGATCAGAGAGTGTCTGGATAACGATATAAAAATAGTTTGTGATGAATTAGATATGAAAGAGCCTTGGTGGAGAAATCTTAGTGATAATCACCAGAGAGTAATAGCAAATATGTGTTTTAATTTAGGACACCCACGTTTCAATAAATTTAAAAATTTTATTCAGGCTATGCAGACTTCCGACTGGGAACGAGCTGCTGAAGAAATGATGGATTCTAAGTGGTCAAGTCAAGTGGGTGACAGAGCAATACGTTTAAGAAATAGAGTATTACAAGGATAATGTTAAAAAAGTATATTTTTAAACCGGGAATAGACAGGGAAGGAACTTCTTATTCAGAAGAAGGTGGTTGGTATGATGCTGACAAAATTCGTTTTAGAAGCGGTTTGCCTGAAAAAATAGGCGGTTGGCAAAAGAATACTACTAATACTTTTATAGGTACTTGCCGAAATATGCACTCTTGGAGAGATCAAGCACAGACTGATTATTTGGGGTTAGGAACTCATTTAAAATTATATGTAAAAGAAGGTGCTGATTTTAACGATATCACTCCAATTCGGGCTACTACTTCAGCAGGAGATGTTACATTTTCAGCAAGTAATGGAGATGCAACTATAACTGTAACTGATTCAAGTCATGGAGCAGTACAAAATGACTTTGTAACCTTTAGTGGTGCAGCTACTTTGGGTGGCAATATCACTGCTACGGTACTCAACCAAGAATATCAAATTGCTACCATTGTTGATACGAACAGCTACACCATAGAAGCCAAAGACACTGATGGAGATGAAGTTACGGCTAATAGCAGTGACAGTGGTAATGGTGGAAGTTCTGTTGTTGGAGCGTATCAAATTAATGTTGGTATAATTAACTACGTTTCATCTACTGGTTGGGGTGCAGGACTTTGGGGTGCTGGTACTTGGGGGGCTGTTACAGCTATCACTGATACTAACCAATTACGCTTGTGGTCATCGGATAATTTTGGAGATGATTTAATAAGTTGTGTAAGACTTGGAGGAATTTATTATTGGGACGAATCTTCAGGTACTGGCACTAGAGCAATACCTTTTACTAGCTTGGGCAGTGCAAGCAATCCTCCTACCAAAGCTCTACAGATAATGGTATCTGATGTAGATAGGCATATTATTTGCTTTGGCTCTAATCCGATTGGTTCTTCTGATTTAGACCCTCTATTGGTTAGATGGTCAGACCAAGAAAGTGCTATTGATTGGACTCCTACTTCTACCAATACGGCAGGAGGACAAAAGTTATCTTCAGGTTCTACTATTATAGGAGCTATAAGAACTCGTCAGGAAATATTGATTTGGACTGATGTGGGAATGCAATCCATGAGATTTGCGGGAGCACCTTTCATTTTTACTTTCAATGAAATAACAGAAGGACCTTCATTGATTTCTCCTAACGCTGCTGTTAATGCCGATAATCGAGTATTCTTTATGGATAGAGGTGGTTTCTATATGTACACAGGAACAGTGCAAGCTCTTAATTGTGACGTACAGGACTATATTTATTCCGATATAAATTTAGGTCAAGCATATAAAGTATTTGGATCAAGTAATGTAGATAAGAATGAAATTATATGGTTTTATTGTTCAGAAAGTTCTGATGAGATTGATCGTTATGTTATCTATAATTATTTAGAGAATGTCTGGTCAATAGGAACTAACACGGATTCATTTACCCGAACCGCATGGATAGAAGCACCCGCTTTGCAATTTCCACTTGGTGCGGGTAAAACATCTGGTAGCGATGAGAATTATCTCTATGACCAAGAAAGAGGAGATGATGCTGACGGTAGTGCGATGACCGCTTATATTGAGAGTGCTGACTTTGATCTGGAACCAGATGGAGATAGGTTTATGTTTTTAAGTCGGATCATACCCGACTTGAAGTTTAAGAATTCTGATTCAGATGACACGGTAACGATTACAGTAAAAGGTACAGACTATCCATTAACTACTGCGACTACATTAACAACCAGTGATGTTACTCCAAGTTATACACAGGCTTTTATAAGAGCACGATCAAGGCAAACAATTCTTAGATTTGAGAGCAGTGGATTGGGTTACGGGTGGAGATTGGGAGCAACACGAATAGATATGCGATCTGACGGAAGGAAATAATTATGGCAGGAAAGAATCCAGTACCCTTACCCGTTGCTCCACTTGAATACAATTCAGCTAATGAGTCTATGACTCGTAGACAACTGGAACAGATAATACAGAATTTGCAGACTGAAGTTACTTTATTAAAAAATATGACAGAAAGCGTAACCAGTAAATCTGTTAAAAGACATCAGTTTTTGTTAATGGGAGCTAAACAATGACGGATACTTTAAAAGTATTGGGTCAGGTAGACCCTGCAGCTACTACTACTACAACTTTATATACGGTTCCAGACCTGACGCAAACAACAATAAGTTCTATTGTGGCAGCGAATAGGACTGGTTCTGCCATTACATTTAGGTTAAGCGTTCATGTAGGCGGTGCTTCTGCTGATGATAAACAGTATCTGTATTATGATAAATCGGTTGCAGCTAATGATTCTCTAACTATAGTGATAGGGATAACGCTTAATCAAGATGATGTTTTAAAAGTTTATACGAGTGCAGTAGATATGAGTTTTAATGTATTTGGATGTGAAACCAAAGAGGAAAGATAATATGGATGCTAGAAGACAAGCACAGCAATTAGCAGGAATGGGTCGTTATGGCGACACAATGCTTATGCACGTTAATCCAAAGGAAGTAGAGGGCATAGCTTCTTTAATACCAATAACGACTAACCCCCAGACAGGACAGCCTGAGATGTTTATAGGAGCTTTATTGGGAAGCTTACTCGGAAGTACCTTCCTGCCGGGATTAGCTGGAGGTTCTATGTTAGGGGCTGCGGGAGCAGGAGCGATAGGTTCAGCACTCGGAACGTGGGCAGAGACAGGTGATCTTGAGAAAGGAATTATGTCTGGAATTATGGGCTATGGTTTAGGAAGTGTATTTGGAGAGGTAGGCTCTGGTTCAGAAGCTTTAGGAGAGATAGCTTCAGAAGAATCTCTTAAAGCAGCAGCCCTACAAACACCAGTGCCGACACAATGGGTAGCAGAACGAGCAGCACAAACAGCAGGAGAAGAAGTAAGCAAAGAAGCCATGTCAGATTGGATAGCTCAAAGCGGAACAGAAAGACTTGGAGATATAGGAAGAAATTTATTTAGTAAAAATACTTTAAGTTCTTTATCCGAAAACTATTTACCCATCGCTTTAGGGGGCGGTTCATTGGGTGCTCAAGAAGCCCAAGAACAATTTGAAAGAGATATGGCAGAATGGCGAGCAGGAAAAGGCAAAAGAAGAGAGGAGCTTTTAGCGAAATACCCCGAACAAATCTCTCCTCGATCTCCTTATTATCAACCGCCCTTATACGGTGCTCAAGGAGGACAGATACCCCACTACGAAGAAGGAGGACAGTTATCTTCTGCTCCGGGAGGAACACAAATTATTACTGATACATCACTCTATCCTTGGATGAATGATGACACAGGTGATGACACAGGTGATGACACATCTGATACTTCCAATATTTGGGGCAACCCTCCTGCTTATACTCCCCCAGAGCCAAGTATCTTTGCAGATGCCCCAACGGGCAGTGTGCTGGAAAGATACAATCAAGCTAATGCTGCTGGATTACCACTTCATACCACATTAAAAAGTCCATTTGCCAAATCAGGTCTTGCACCTTGGCAAATGCAACCAGTTGCACAAACCGATGAAGCTGGAGAGATAGTCTATGATGATGATGGCAATATTGTTTATACAGAAAGTCCATACTTGTATGGACCCGAAGGACAACTTATTCCTCCTAAAACTTATATGCCCGGCATTGATCCTGAATTCAACTACTTTCCCGGAAGAGTCAGAAGTGCTGGTTCAATAACTGGTGGTGGCAGTGGCACTGATGGTGGTGGCAGTGACACTGATTATGAAACAGAAACTGGTGGTACTGGCGATTCATCACTTCAAGAGTACATCAACAATTTACTTGCAACTGGAGGTTATAGTGAGCAAGATTGGTTGGATTATATTAGTGGTTTAGGTCCAGATATAACAGGCTTTATGTCCGAGCAGGATTTCCAAGACTGGTATGCAGGTCAAGACTTTTCACAATATGCAACAAACCAAGATTTCCAAGACTGGTTAAGTAATCAAGACTGGTCACAATATCAGAACCAAGATTTCCAAAATTGGTATGATCAATTTGATTGGGGTCAATTTGCAACAAACCAAGATTTCCAAGACTGGTTAAGTAATCAAGATTGGTCACAATATCAGAACCAAGATTTCCAAAACTGGTATGACCAATTTGACTGGGGTCAGTTTGCGACAGATCAGGATTTCCAAGACTGGTTAAATAATCAAGATTGGTCACAATATGGAAATGAAGATTTCCAAGACTGGTATAGTCAATTTGACTGGGATCAGTTTGCAACAAATCAGGACTTCCAAGATTGGATAAGTGGTCAAGACTTTTCACAATTTGCAACAAAGCAGGACTTCCAAGATTGGATGAATAATATTGATTGGTCACAATATGCAACAAATCAGGATTTCCAAGACTGGACGAATAGTATTGACTGGGATCAATTTGCAACAGATCAGGAATTTCAAGACTGGTCAAGCGGTCAAGACTTTTCAAAATTTGATCCAACATCTTACGATTGGAAGGATATATTTGATCAATACGCAGGTGGTCAGGGATTCGATCCATATAGTTTTCTCTACGATCCTAAGAGAGATTTTTCGGGTTCTACAGATGATCCTCAGGGAGGCGGTAATGATGAACAAATGGCGATGCAGGGAGGTGGTCAGATAGAAATGCAAGCAGGAACAGAAATTCCTGTAGATGCTGAACCTCTTGGCGAATATGCTGAAGATTTGCCTCTTACAAATTATATTTTTAGTTTATCAAAACCAGAACAAAGCTTCCTGCTAGACAAGTTAATAGGCTTGACTGGGTTTACAGTAGGTAGCTTTGAATCTATTCCTTTCTTTGTAAAAAGATTAATAACTACGGGGAGCTTAAATAAGCCCGAGGTACAAGCAGTAATAAAAGAAAGTATGAGAGATACGGCAATGCAACAACCTGTTGAACAGATACCTCCACAACAAGAATTGCAAGAACAAGTTATAGCTGCTGTATTGGGTCAACACCCTGATCCAGATTCAGTTATACAAGCTTTTATAGAAAAATACGGAATAGATGCTTTCCTTCAACTTAGGGATTCTGTCCTACAGCAACAAGTACCTAATGCCCAGACAGAAGGCATCATTTCAGGACAGGGTGGGGGTATGGATGATATGGTTAATGGCATGATTGGTAATCAGCAACGTATCGCAGTTTCTCCCGGAGAATATATAGTTCCTGCGGATGTCGTTTCCATGTTAGGTGATGGCAGTAGCGATTCAGGTGCCGATAAGCTTGATGGAATGTTAGAGAAAATTCGGGTTAATAAGACAGGAACTACAGTACAGGCTGAAGAGATTGATGAGCAGGAGGTATTACCCACATGAACCAAGCAGAAGTAGCTTTATTTGAAGAGGATACTAATTATGTTGAGATCAAGGAAAGTGATCCTGATTACATTATAACTTTAGTTCCTGCTCACTATATTCATACGGTTTGGGAAGATGTTGAGCCACATTTAGAAAAGGCAGTCATCAAGTCAGGAGGTCGCTGGACAATTAATTCTGTGCATGAAGCCTTGTTAAAAGATGAACAACAATTATGGGTTACGTTTAATAATGATAATGACATATTGGGAGTAGCCACTACTCAATTTGTTAGATACCCCAATAGTTTAATGTGTGCTATTCAGTACATAGGTGGTAATGAGTTTAAAGAATGGGCTTTCATGCTGGGAATGAAGCTGGAAGCATGGGCAAAAGATTCTGGTTGTGACGGTATTGAAGGTACAGCTAGATTCGGTTTTTGGAAATGGTTAAGTCGTCTTAAATGGAAGAAGGCTTATACGGTATTTGAAAAGAGGTTTAACAATGAGTAAAGGCGGAGGCGGTGGTCCACAAGAAACCACATCAACGGTAACACAAACTAATTTACCTGAATACGCACAGCCGTATTTTGAGAGGTTATTAACTCGTACAGAGGAAGAATCTACTACACCCTATACCCCTTACGGTGGACAACGATTCGCAGAATTTGACCCCTATCAAGAGTTAGCATTTACTGGGGCTGCAGGGATGGCAGCAGCGGGGACACCTTGGCAGATGCAACAAGCTTCTGACATAGCTTCCAAAGTCGGCTATCAAGACCCCACTGCTCAAATGACTGCTGATGAGATTACTTCTTATACCAATCCTTATCAACAGAAAGTTACGGATATAGAACTAAGACAAGCACAATCACAAGCAGATGCTGCAAAAGCTAGACTTGGATTGCAAGCTGCAGGTGCAGGAGGATTAGGCGGTTATCGGGAAGGTATAGAGCAAGCCGAACTAGCAAAAAATGCTGCTCAATTACAAGCCGACATACAAACCAGAGGTTCCCAGAGAGGTTATGATATGGCAAGACAAGCGTGGGAGTCTGATAGACTAGCGAAAGCACAGCAAATGCAACAACGAATGGGAGCAGCACAACAGTTAGGCGGTTTAGGACAATTAGACCAACAAGCCGAGATGCAACGACTACAACAATTAGGTCAAGCAGGTGCAGCTAGACAAGCACAACAGCAAGGAATATATGATCTCGGTTATCAGCAGTTTCAAGATCAGTTAGCTTATCCCAGACAACAACTTGGATTCTATTCACAAATACTCAGAGGATTGCCAGTACAGCCCGGTACACAGGTTTCTCAATATTTACCTAGACCTTCTACCGCACAGAATATGCTCGGTTTAGGACTCGGTGGTTTAGGACTTTATCAAGCCCTCGGTGGCGGAGGAGGAATGGGTTAATTATGAATATAGTACAACTAGAAGACGACATAAAATCATTACCTGATGACAGGTTAATGACTGAAATGCAAGCACCTACTGGTGGTTTTCCACAGTATCTGGTGTTATCCGAAATCAAACGCAGGAAACAAATGAGAGACGACTACAAAGGTCGTATGGCAGCCCATGAAAAGACTCCACCTCGTCCTACTATAGCGGAAGAAACAGTTCAAGAAGGTATCTCTAGTATTATGCCCAGTAATATGTCCCAAGGAGCACCCCCACAAGGGATGCCTATGGCTCAAGGAATGCCCGTTAATCAACCCGCTTCCATAGAAGGCGGAGGACTGGAATCCCTAATGCCTCAAGGTCAAGGTATGCCTCAAGGTATGGCAGGTGGTGGTAGAACCAACCGAGTCATGTTGGGTAAAACAAATTATCAGGATGCCACACTCGGTCTAGGGGGAACGCCTCAATTTGACCCTTCCCTCTATGGGCAAACGGAAGCAGAAAAAGCTTATCAAGAAATGATGTTAGATTACTATTCCCCTGAAAGAAGAAAAGAAAGGGATAAATTTAGTAAAGGGATGAATATGCTCAGAGCAGGATTAGCCGTTGGTACTGCGAGAACTCCAGAACAGTTATCAGCAAGTATGGGTCCCGTTATAGAGGGAGCTATTTCACGAAGAGCGGCAGGAGAAAAAGAAGATTTAGCGTTAGCAGGTGCACAATCAACAATGGCTCAAGCAGAAAGAGATAGACAACTCAAGTTGGCTCAATTAGGAATTCAAGCTAAACAGGCAGAGGCTTATGGACAATACATGACTAAGCCTGATGCGTTCACTGTGAAAACCCAGATAGTTCGGGAATTAGCAGGAAGTGGTCCTCCCGGTGGAAAAGCAGGAACCTCAGATAATGAATTTGTTATATGGGAACAAGTGATGGAAGAGGGTGTTCCTAAATTAGATGCACAAGGAAGTCCCGTCCTTGAATCAAAATTAACGGAACGAGGTGCGAGGTTTGCAGGTGAACTTTCTCAACAAGGAACTATTATAAGTGCCGAAATGAGACACGAAGCTGCACTTTGGGATCAGGCTACAGAGTATGTGGAGAATCAGTCAAACATCATGGATGTTGTAAATGATCCTAAAGAAATCATGCGTATAGCCAAGGCAACTTATGGACCAAATCCAACTCAAGAACAGCTAGATGAAATAGAAAAAATACGAAAAAATCAGGCTATTTACGATGCAGTTCAAGCCATAAAAAAATCTACTAGAATAAAGCAACAGGGAGGGGGCAGGGTATTGTCCACCCCTACTCCAGTAGGATTGCCTTCCGTTCAACAAATGCTGGAGTAACATGGGATTAGAAACCACTCCAGATGGTCGTCAAGTTTGGCTACCTGATGATTTATCTGAGGAGCAAAAATTAAAAGCTCTGGAGAATTATATTGCCAACACTCCCCTTCAGGTTGAAGAGGAAGTGGAAGAAGAGGTAATTGAAACTCCTGATGAAGTGGTATCTGAAGAAGTTATTGAAGAAGAATTCATACCTCCTGTGGGAAAAGTTCTTTCTGAAGATGAGAGGGGAAAGTTACGAACTGATTTGAAGATTGGTCCTGTAGAAGAGGGCGGATACGAACAAGCAGAATGGTTCGGAGAAACTACTAAAGCAGAAGGAGAAGATTTTTGGAGTCTTTTAGGTAAATCCTTTACTGGAGCCAGAACTGTTCTTGAAGAATGGTCCCCAAGGGGAGAAACTACTTTAGATAACTTAAAGGAAATGGCTTTTCAGATTGACGCACTTGAAAACGAAGATGCCGAATTAAGAATGAAGGACATTCGAGGCACCTTAACAGATGATGAGAGTTTACGTCTTCAAGAAATAGACAAGATATTAAATGGAAGCGGTAAGTCAGATGATGAAATAAAAGCAGATATAGCTGAAAGAATTACCTCGTTGCCACCCAGTTTTGAACCCAACATATACGGAGGAGCAGACCTTACCCAATTTGGCATTGAGGTTGAGAAGCAAGAGAAGGGACTTTATAAATCTTTAGAAGAACGGGGTATTGAGTCGGCTCGTAGATCAAATGCTTTAGCTGAAGCTGAACTAAGTAATGCTTCTAAGTATATCTTTACCGCAGGACAGGGAAGTTGGGAAAACACAAGGGAAGCTTTTCGTGATTTGACTGCTCCTCAAAAAATGGATTTTATGGGTGATGTGGTGGGGATGTCTGGAGCATCTACGCTTTTAATACTTATGGCTAGTTTTGGAACTGCGGGTGCGTTGCGTTTAGCAGGTTATTCTGGATTGACAAACTTTCTCGGCACAGGATTAGCAACAGGGGCAGCTTCTTATGGCGTAGAAAACGTACATTCTTTTTATGAATATCTTAAAGCAGAAGGATTGGACGTAACTGATCGTAATTCAATTATTGATACCTTTAATAATGAAGAACTCATAGAAGAAGCAGAAGATTATGCGAATACCAGAGGCTTGATAATTGGTTCCATTGACGGATTAACAGGTGGTTTAGCAACTAAAATCATGGCTCCTACAATAGTAACTAGAAGTACCAGAGGCATCATGCCTTATATTTATAAGCCTACAGGAGCTACCTTACCCAGAGCAGGTTTCCGAGCAGTAGGTGATACTCCTTCTCCCGCCAATCGCTTTATGACAAATTTTGCGTTACAAACTCCCGCACAAGTAGCTCTTCCAGCAGGAGCTGAATACTTTGCCCAGTTAGCTACTTTGGAAGAAGGACAATTAATTAATTTTGGAGAAGTATTAGCGGAAGGTATCGGTGAATTTGCTTTCGTACCTGCTGATATATCCTTGGGTATGGTTGCTACCGCACAGGCGTATAAGAATTATTCACCTAAAGAGGAATCAAATAGAAAAGTAAACAAAGCTGTTAATAGGAGGATGGAACAAGCCAAGGATAAAGGATTGGGTCATTTAGCCCATAAGGGGGATGCCGTTCTTGATCCCCAAAGTAACGATAGCATCATACGAACTACAGGAATTCCTTTCTTTGAAAGAGCTTGGGATGTCTATAATCAATACTGGGACAGTATTCCTACATTTGCTAAAAGCAGTAAACCAAACCTTATAGCCCCTAATCAGTTTTATGTAGGTGCTGACGGTCAGGGCGGTTATCAGATAAAGGATAGCCATGACAGAAAGGTGGGCGAATCCTTTGCAACAGAGGAAGAAGCTGCGGGTGTATCAGGTGCTTTCAATATCATCAGCCAATCCCGTTATTCTAATGAACTTGTATCAGATACGCTGGAATCACTGGGAATACAAGACAGTGAATTCGGTGTAGAGTTAGGTTCCCTCCTTAACGATCCTTATTTCAATACCGTAGAACTGGGTGAATTGGAAACCAATGATATTGGAATTTCAAATCAAGCAGCCTTTGAACGTATATTGAATGCTGTAGGCAGAGATGCTACCACCTTTGACATACAGGTTATTAAAAAAGCTCTTAGCGAAAAAGACTTCAATATCTTAATGAAGGCTAAAGCTGATTCTCTCAGCGACAGGACACGGGGTGTTAATTCACCTACGAGAGTCAGTCGTAAAATGTTTGAGAACCTCAAGAAAAAACTCAATGTTAATATTGATACAAAATCTGATACATTCAAGAGACTCGCCCAGAGACTCACTGGGGAAAGCAATTACAATAAACTTTCCAATGCCCAGAAATCATTTATCTACTCATTTTTGAGTAGCCTTCCAGCACACGAAGGGGATACCATTTCTCTCCCCGATCTCACTTCCAGAACTTGGCTTAAAGAAGACTACAGCAGAGTTGTAGATTCCCTCTTTAGCGGCAATCCCCCCACTCTTAATCACATAGCTAGTATGTTGGGCTTAGACCCTAATAATATAAATAGCAAGCGTACTGCTACCCGTTTAAGAAACGATTTGATTAGTGCTGGAATCATCAATAAGAAGGGAACCAAGTACGTTTTGAATAAGGGCGGTGCATGGTCGCTCAACAGACAAACCCAACAAGATTTAGCCACTGATCCAAATGCACAAGAAAATCTAAAACAAAATTTAGATTATTTAGAGAACCTGAAAAAAGCGTTGGTGGAAATGAATATACCTGAAATTACTCTTAACGTAGTTCCTATGCTGGATAATGAGATAGAAAGGGCACACAGCGTAAGGGATGATGGGGTGGTCGGTATCTACAACCCCGCTTTAAGACAGATTATGTTGGACGTAATTTCCGCAGTACGGTCTGCCAAAAACAAGACTGGTGAGGCAGACGTTACTTGGGGTGCTGTATATGAAGAACTACTAAAAACCCTAGCCCATGAATCTTGGCACGGTGCTGTGGATATGGATTTGTTTAGTCCCAGTGAGAAGAAGAATTTCCTAGACTCCATTAAAACCAAAAAAATATCCCGTTCTCTAGTCAATGAAATATTCGGTGGGGATAAAACAATGTTTATGAAATTAAGGGACAGGTTAGGTCGTGCCCCGACTTACATGGATGTTGCCGAAATTGTTTATGCTGGCACCACTCCAGAGAACATACAAGAAGAAGCATCAGCCATGCTCATAGAGGATATACATGAAGGTAAAAGCAAGGTGGTAGGTCAACCCCGTGCTTTGGCAAATCGTTTTACCAAGTTCCTTGAAAGTATTTATCGTGGCTTTGATGAAGCTGGATTCCAGACTACAGAAGACATTTACGACAAGCTTATCTCAGGAGAGATAGGGGCACGAACACGAACTGATGTTACGAAAGAAGAGGTAACAGTAGAGAGTTATGATGAATTCGGCAGACCCCAAGAGACGTATCAGATATCTCGTCCAGCGAGTAGAACTACTGTTGAAATGGAAAGGCATTACCAACAGACATATTATTCAATGTTATCTGCTGCTACAGGGCAGTCAGTGGATACAGACGACACTTTCTCGGAAGAAGCTGATGTTACAACTCCCATTCCTACCCGTCCTTTATCAGATATTCCTAATCTAAAATTTAAACTAAGTGAAGAGCAGAGACGACCTACTTCGCTAACTTCCGAGTTCACACTTTCTGCCCGTTCTGGTGAGTACGGCAATAATCTCGCCCACATTCCTCAAGTTATTTTTGAGAAAGGCATTATTGGCGATCCTAATATGACTAGAAGATTTGGTAGGGAAGTACAGAATAAGGAAGTAGGGGCAACTCAAAGTCAACTCTATCAGTACACTCAAGAAAATCTTGCCGAGAAAGGCTTCCCAGAACACCCCACTCTCTTTAGAGTTTATGGAGTAGGAGATGTGGACAGAAGCATCTCCACTAACGTAGTTACCAATAACAGGTCAGAAGCGGAAATGATGGCGAATGGCTTTGTCAATCCTCCTTTTGAAATCAAGGGCGACAGGTCGAAGATAACTGCATATACGATTGATCGTCCCTCTGTAGTTTTAAATAATGCCATTCTCTTTGACGGAAGGATTCCAGCTTGGGCACAAGCCGCTTATGAGGGTACTGAATATTTGCACGTTGGTTCAAGCAGATTGATCACAGCACCCAGTCAAGAAATAGAATACGAATCCAAAGAACCTCCGACTACTCCAGATAAAAGAATATTTACTACGGGAACGGGTAAAGTTATTCCTGTCCCTCCACGCAAACCTTTCCCAATAATGAAGTACAAGCTATCTGGTCTGACGGGAGACTTATTTGATATGGCTGATGCCTATGATCCCGATAAAGCAGCATGGGCAATAGGAACTCCTTTTGGTTCTGAACTTTATAGTGATGTATTCAATGTATTAAACAAAAGTCCTAACCGTTTAGAGCAATCATTGGATAATCTTAGGAACTCGACTAATAATCCAGAATTAACTGAGGCTCAAGTAGATAAAGCAGCACAGGAAATAATAGATATTACACAAGTATCTCTTGATGCTTTCCCGCAACAGATCAGGGTTTACCGAGGGGGTATTCAGGGTGGTGCAGTAATTGAGTCAGATGAAGTGGTGCCTGTCACATTGAGTCCTGAAGTAGCCAAAGCATTTGCATATATGAGAAAAGATGAAGTGGGCAGGTTTAGCTTGCAATCTTGGCTAATAGACAAGAGCGAAGTCTTGGTCAATATAGACGCATTTCAGCCTTTAGGTTATTGGGAAAATGAATTATTAGTAGATGCAGACGGTTTAAGGATTGCTAAAGAAACGGCTGAAGCACAAGGCAGTTTAGATTATGTAGATTACACGGCTCCAGAAACACTCGATAGAGTCAAAGATATAGTTACCCGATTTATGGGTATGACTCAAGTATCTCTTGATGCTTCCCCGCAACAGCTCAAAGCACAACAGAAAATATTTGCAGAAGAGTTTGGTCTACCTACTGTGACTGCGACAGAAGAACAAGTTAATAAAACATTAGCTGATTTTAGTTTCCCATTTAATTTCTTTCCAGAAGCATCTGCCAGTGAAACCTTATTGCGTGAAATAGGAGAACCCGCCATAAAGAATGCCCCCACATACGCAGAGAGAGAAAGAACAGTACCAAGAAATACTTACCGCTTCCCTTACGGAGAGAACTTTGCTGAATACATGGCACAACCCGAAGAGAAAAGAAGGGGTAAATGGATTACTGACAGGTTAAAACAATATCCAACTCCTGCTCACATGATAGGGCAGAAGGTTAAATATAAGTTAGCCTACCCTACTACTGATCAGGAATTTATTGAGAGTAAAAGAAATTTATTAGAGTTATTGGAATCAGGAACCCCTGTTAATGATCTCATGGAACATCCCGCTATAGTAGAGGGAGAAAGACGCATGATGGAAATTCCCGAAACTATTGATAAATACCTACAAAGGTATGGAGAAAATTGGGCACTTAATCCTTCTTACCTAAACAACCGGGAATTTGTTATTGACGGTAAGAAAGTTAAAGGAGTGAAGAATGTTATTGATGCCACTATAAAGAAAGCAGAAAGCTATGCAGACGGCAGAGTGGGTAATAATAAAATCGCTTGGTACTTTCTAGGACCTCCTGCTGCGGGTAAATCATATTTTGCTGAGAGCGTAGCAAGAGAGAATAATTTAGCTATTATTGATAATGATGATGTTAAACGCTTTATTCCAGAATACGGAGATGGTATAGGGGCAAATGCGGTTCATAGAGAAGCTTCTGTATTATCTAGGCTTGCCACACAAGAAATGGTCAGAAGGAATAAAGATATACTTATTCCAAAAGTGGGTGGGATTGGTAAAAGAGCACAAGTTTTAGATGATGTGCGTAATCTAAAAGAATTAGGCTATACAGTTAATATTGCACTTGTAGAGGTTACTGAACCTTTAGTTCAAGCTAGATCATCTTTAAGATTTACTCAAACAGGTAGATTAGTTCCTCCTTCTTACATAGCCAGTGTAGGAAATACTCCTACTGACACTTATCATAGGGTAAAATATATAACACATGACGGATTTGCATGGATAGACAATAATGGCAAACAAAGACAAGAAATCGTTAGAGAGGACACAGGTATCCTACCCGCTTCTATCGGTAGAGAACGAGGAACTCTGGGAGAAAGAATCAGAGAGACTAGCGACTCTCCTATTCAAGAAGTTGTATCAGAAGCCTTCTCAGAAACAAGAGCAGTAAGTATAGAAGAAGCCATCGAGGGTGCCAAGGGCATCAACGAAAGGCTTGTCTCTGCGGGGTACACCGCTAAATTCAACCTTAACGCTTCGGCAGATGCAATCCATATTGCCTATACGCAGGAGCTAACCAAAGATACTGTAGTAGAAGTACCGAATGCCCTCCGTAAGAAGTATTCTCTTAAGGGTGGCAAGAAATTAGATGAAGTTGCCGAGAGGCTTATCAGTAGGCTTACCATTAGGGACGAGCTTGCTGAAGATATTACGATAGGGGAAAGTATTTTAAAAGCTACGGAGTTTTTTACTATAGAAAACCTTCGTGAACAACTGGTGGATCAGTATGCCACATTTGCTACCAGTGAAGCCGTAGCACAAAGAGCAAGAGGTTTTGGTGAGGAACAGCTACTGGCAAGTACCTCTGCTATATCTGCTTTAATGTTTTCAGATAGATCAGGAGAGATTTGGAAAGGTGCTTTCATGGAAGGCACCGTAGTTTATGATAAGGGTTATGTTCATGTAGCAAAGTTATCCCCTATGGACGGCAAACCTGTGATACCCCCTATGGAATTCATGCGTCCTTTATTCAGAAATCCAAATAATTTATGGCTTTGGAATGCTATTAGAGTGGTAAAACGTGAAACTCGATTTGATCAGGAAGGAAGAAAGATCAGAATTACTGCACAAGACAAGAAAGATGCGAAAAAGATTTTAAAGGAAAATCCTTGGTTAAATGATGTTTCGAAAGCTTACGACAGGTGGGACAAGCACATTGTTAAATTCTTGGTGGATACGCAGGTACTGGATGAAACAACCGCTAAACAGTGGACAGCTAATGCAGATTATTTCCCCTTCTATCGTGTACTCGCTATTGACGAAGGAGATGATGTCAGGACGAGGGGACCTCAACTCTTTCGAGGGATGCACCCATTCGGTAAGAATATATTTATCAAAGCCAAGGGTAGTGAAACCAAGAAAACCCTCGATCCAATAACGGCTATCTCCCAGAATCTAAGGGCAGCTATTGTCTTGGGAATGAAGAATGTAGCAGCTAACCGAGTTATGAGGAACATGATTGATGCGGGACAGGCAGAGCAGGTTCCGTTAAGTTCCAAGGATTCAAGGGTAGTAAAGACCAGAGTGGGTGGAAAGAACAAAGCCTTTAGGGTATTGGACAGACCTTTGTTTGAAGCCTTCCAGAATTTTGCTGACGGTCAAATGCCTATGGGTGGATTTTTAAGTGCGGCAGCTTTTCCCAAGCGGGTTGTCAGTGAATCCATTACCAGAGTTCCCGTGTTCTGGGCAAAACAAGTAATGAGAGACGGATTAACTGCGGGATCACTGTTGGGTACGGGTGTCCTGTCAACGGTTTTCCGCTCTATGGGTAATGCAGTGCAATTAGCTAATGGTAAATTATTGGCACAGGTTCCCGGAGTGACTGAAGAAATGACGTTACCAGAAGGGTATTTTAAATTAAGAAATGCTGGGGTTGTTACCCGTTATGATCAGGTAATTGCTGATTACGAAGATGCCGACAAGGTAGTTAAAGAGGCTTATCGTCAATCGGGAATACGAAACCTTGCATCGGTGGAAGGCATAAAAGGATTACCTTTCGATATTCTTATGGGTGTATGGGATTTATTAGGACAGGGTACTATTATTACGGATACCTCGACTCGCTTAGTGGTATATAACGAAATTTTAAAGGAAACTGGGGACGAAGCTGAAGCTATTTTCCAAGCTATGGAAATACTTAACTTTACCCGTAGGGGTAAGAATCGTCTGGTTCAGATTTTATCTACGCTGTTACCCTTCCAGAACCCAAGGTGGCAAGGGATGGATGTTTTTGCCCGTGCTTATACAGGTACTTACGGTAAGAAAGCTAAAGGGGGTAAACCCCTTACCAAGCGAGAAAGACAAACGGCAGTTTGGTTCCGAACCGCTATGTTTATGTCACTTACCCCATTGTATTACATGGCAGTCAAGGATTCTGATGAATATAAGGAGATGTCGGAGGAAGAAAGGGAACTGTATTGGATCATACCCGGTTTTAAGAAGTGGCTTGGATTCACACCGAGAATACCCAAACCGTTTGAGTTGGGACTTATGTTTGGAACTTTACCAGAAATGCTTTTACGTTTAATGGATGAAAGAGAAACGTGGCGGGATGTACGGGAAGCCATGTGGCGACAAGCCACAGGCACATTGAAATTGGCACCTTGGGAAATACAAGCGACTAAACCTGTAGTAGAAGTAGCCTTTAATTATGATTTCTTCACAGGACAACCTGTCGTTTCAGAAAGACCTTCTGCTCCTACTGATCCTAAATTACAACGCAGGGCAACTACTCCGAATGCCTATGTGGAGGTAGGAGAAGCTTTGAATATGTCTCCCTTGCAGGTGCAAAAGATATGGGAGGGATATACGGGACCTTACGGTGCTTATATAGCTATGGTAGCTGACGGTCTGATAACCAATTATGTTAATCCAGATGCTCCGACCAAGCCTTCTACGGGGTGGGAGAAGTCATTATTCATTGGTGGTCTGGTTCATCCCGCAGAGTCGAGTGGCTTGGTTAATGAGTTCTATAAATTGCAAGACCTAACGGATGAATTTCTAGCTAATTCAAAGGCATTGGAAGATTTAATAGAGGTAGGAGACAAGAGAGCCTATCACTATGACGACATATATCAGCTTCAATATGTGGATACAGTAAAAGACCTTAAAAAAGAATTGAATCAAATAGCTTCTCTCGACAAGGGCGAAAATCTTGCAGAGATTAGAGAACTGCAACAACTGATCATCAATGATAACGACAGGACTCCAGAGGAGAAAAGGGAAATAATCCTCGAAATCAAAAACCTGCGTAATGAATTACTCCGTGAGGCACGAACACTTAGGGTAGCTTTAGAGAAAGGTATGTTTGATCAGATAGAAGAATTCGTAGAAGAAAGAGAACGAGACAGAAACAGATAAACATTGAACGTTCAATATTTAACGTCCTTGTCCTCTGCTTCTTCTATAACTTCTTTGATTTCACTTAACCACCTATACAACTTGTTGTGGTTTTCCTCACTCAAACCTCTTGTAGGATTTATATAAAATTCCCTTACTGCCCTTTCGC
>Ga0114900_1001068_pt1 | contig 17916 bp, 12 predicted proteins | sample MalvireepMed_231_FD_89685 | JGI IMG/M metagenome (GOLD analysis project Ga0114900, IMG submission 89685) | Marine viral communities from the Global Malaspina Expedition - Malaspina viral metaG DeepMed_231 | ecosystem: Environmental > Aquatic > Marine > Oceanic | place: Mediterranean Sea...
GGCCATGGCCATTCCCGATGTCGTGGAAAAGGCTGACGCTATCCTGTTAACATGGATGCTCGGCGTTGAGGCCGGACCTGCCGTCGCAGATGTCGTTTACGGTGCGCGCATGCCTGCCGGCCGCCTGCCTGTCGATTTTCCGCGGGCCACTGGACAGCTCCCTCTGACTTATTCCGAGCCACCAAGCGGACGCCCCGCCAATGCCGATCTGTCGGTCGATTCCAATCGCTACATGGACCTGCCGATCACGCCGCAATTCCCTTTCGGCCATGGGCTGACCTATACGAAATTCACCTACGGCGAGCCGCAGCTGAGCAAGAGCGCTGTCGGGCCGATGGAAGCGTTCGACATCTCAGTGGAGGTCACCAATACGGGTGAACGCGACGGGGAAGATGTTGTGCAACTCTATATGCGTGACCCTGTTTCACGAACCGCGCGGCCGAAAAAGGAACTCCGTGGTTTCAAGCGGGTCAGCATCCCGGCCGGACAGTCGGTGACGGTCACGTTCACCCTCTCGCCGGCGCAGTCGGCTACTTATGACGGTGAGGGCAGCTGGCTTATCGAGCCGGGCCGTCTCGATTTCATGATCGGGTCGTCGTCAGAGGATATTTCGGGTGAGGTTTCAGTCGATGTGACCGGAGGCGCGCAGACGCGTGTTCCCGCGGCTGCGATTGAAACGGAGGTTTCGGTCCAATGACGTTGCAGAGACGGCAAGTTCTTATCGGCCTTGCGAGTGTTGCAGCGGCCTGCCAGGCCCCCGCCCAGCTCGGCTCTGGTGAAGAAGCAAACGACATACTGGACGTCTTCGATGACCGCCTGCATGAGGTCATTGCTCCGGGCGCGAGACTGATAAAGCGGGCAGAGGGGTTCACTTGGAGTGAAGGTCCGGCGTGGGATCCTGTTCGGTCGCGGCTTTATTTCTCGGATGTCCCTCAGAACAAGGCGTGGATGTGGAGCGAGGCGGGCGGCAAGGAACTCTTCCTCTCGCCCTCCGGAGCAGAAGACGTAGAGGGCTTCAGGGAACCGGGCTCGAATGGCCTTTGGTATGCTAACGACGGATCGCTGCTTGTCTGCAATCATGGCGCCCGGCGCGTGGAGCGTTTGAACATCGAGACCCGCGAGCGCTTGGTTGTGGCGGCGCAGTTTGATGGCAAGCCGTTCAACAGCCCCAACGATGTTGTCGAGTCATCTGACGGCACGATCTACTTTACGGATCCGCCCTATGGGCTCGAAGGGATGAATGAGTCGCCGCTGAAGGCTTTGCCGTTCAATGGTGTCTACAGGTTGCGGCCGGGCGGCGCGGTGGAACTGCTCCTGGATGACATGACGTTTCCAAACGGTGTCGCGCTTTCGCCGGATGGCCAACGGCTTTATGTCAGCCAGTCGAACCCCGACGCTCCAATCCTCCGTGAACTGGTTCTGGACAGCAGAGGTGCAATCGTCGCCGACACGACCCTGTTTGACGCATCCGATTTTGCCGCTGATGACAGCCCTGGTCTGCCGGATGGTATGGCGGTCGATGCGGGTGGCCGCATCTTCCTGACCGGCCCCGGAGGGATATTCGTACTTTCGCCGGATGGGAGCGTTCTCGGACGGATCAGAATGGAGAAAGCGACAGCGAATTGCGCGTTCGGTGGCGATGGCACGCGCTTGTTCATCACATCATCTGATGCCCTGTATGAGCTGCAAACCAAGACCCGTGGCATTTAATCCGTAAACTGATGAATTTGGTTCGGCGGTCTGGTGTTGTCAGACGTGTGGCGAAAATGCCGCGCTCAATATCGATTTGGGGAATCCGCTCCTGCGTGAACCGCTGGAATTTTCATTGACAACAACAACTTAGGTTAGCGCTATCAAAAAAATCCAATTGTATCTATTGCCAGAGTTCAAAAACAATGCTGAGTTAAACACGATAGCGCTAACATAAAGCGCATCGCGAAAATTGCCCGGACCAACGGGTGACCAGAGGGAGGTACTAATGCGTTCACATCAACAGCGGAGCTATGCCCAGCGCTCCAGGTCGCTGGCCCTGAGGAGTGTCCTCGGCGGGGCTTCGGCCATTTCAATCTCAGCGGCCATGCCTGCATTTGCGCAGGATGCCGATCAGGTGGAAGAATCTCGTCAGGAAGTTGTCGTTGTTACGGGCATCCGCTCAGCGCTTGAAGAGGCTATGGAGATCAAGCGCAACGCCAACGGTGTTGTTGACGCGATTTCCGCCGAAGACATCGGCAAGTTTCCCGACACCAACCTGGCTGAATCGCTTCAGCGAATTACGGGTGTGTCGATCAACCGGACGAATGGTGAAGGCTCGGAAATCACCGTTCGCGGCTTTGGTCCGGACTTCAACCTGGTCACCCTGAACGGGCGTACCATGCCAACCGCGGAAACGCGGCTGATTGGCCAGCGCGGCAACTTTGGCGCCGGCGGTGATCGGGCATTCGACTTTTCGAATCTCGCATCCGAGGGTGTCAGCGCGCTGGAAGTCTACAAGACGGGTCAGGCCACCCTGCCGACTGGCGGTATCGGTGCCACCGTGAATATCGTGACACAGCGCCCGCTGGACAATGGACAGTCCGGCTTTGTCGGATCCGGCCAGATCAAGGGCGTGATGGATGACAGCGTCGTCAGCGGCGACGATGTCACCCCGGAGCTTTCCGGTATTGCGAGCTGGTCGGATGCAGAGAACCGTATCGGTGTCAGCCTCTTCGGTTCCTACGCAAAGCGGGATTCCGGCGCTCCGACACAGCAGATCAACGACTGGCTCGTCTTCGATCCAGCAGTTGATGGGGCATTCGAGGACAGCAGCTATGTGCGCGGCGATGGCAGCACGGAGATCACGAACGCACCGAAGGAAGGTCAGCTTTACGCCATTCCGCAGGACAGTCGCTATGACCTGTCCGAACTCTCGCGGGAGCGCATCAACGGTCAGCTGGTCCTGCAGTTCCGGCCGATGGACAACCTCACCCTGACGGGTGACTACACCTTCGCCCGCAATGACTCAGAAGAGCTCCGCTTCGAACAGACCAACTGGTTCGCCACGCCGTTCGATCAGATCATCTTCAACAATAATGGTCCGGTTGCCTCTGCAGCGTTCATGCAGGAGAACAATAACGGCTCAAAGGATATCGGCTTTGAGCAAACCGATCGTGCGACACGCGATACGCTGAGCTCACTGGGCTTCAATGCCGATTGGGAACTGAACGACGACATGTCGATCATTTTTGACGCTCACAGCTCGATCTCCAAGTCCCGCGGCAACAATCCGCTGGGGCACAGCGCAACCTTCGTGACCTTCGGGGCACCGGTGATCCTGAGCCACTCGGTCGATTACCGGTCCGGGTATCCGGTCCAGGACTACACCATCGATGACAGCGTGCGCGGAAACGGCAATGGTGTTCTCGACGCTGGCGATCTGGGGACACAGGTACAGCGCTCCAGCACCGCGTCCGCGAAGAACAGCATTGATGAACTCGACCTGCGTTTCGAATGGGAGCTCGACAATTCCCGCCTTATCGTGGGCGGCAATTACCGTGACAGCACCTTTGATCGCGCCACGGCGACGACGCAGCAGGATCTAGGGTCCTGGGGCATCGGCAATCCTGGAGATGTCGAGCAATTCGCACCAGGGCTCGTCACGACCTACTGCCTCGAATGCGAATTTGACGATCTGCCGGTCGGAAAGGCTGATACCGCCTTCCGTTCGAGCCCGACCCAATTGTTCCCGATCTTCCAGGAGGCTTATTCGGAGAACGCCATCGTCCCGGGCGGCTCACGCGACACGGTGAATGAGGAAATCACGTCACTGTACGCGCAGTTCGAGATGGAAAGTGAATTCTTCAACCGTCCTGCCCGTGTGAATGCAGGCTTGCGGTACGAAGAAACAGAGGTCAGTTCTGATACGCTTCAGACGGTACCGTTGAACATCATCTGGCAATCTGACAATGACTTCCTGGTTTTCAACGGTGACGATCGTGAAGCTGTCAGCGGCTCGGCAAGCTATGACTATCTGCTTCCGAACCTCGACTTGCAGGTGGACATTACCGACGACATCGTTGCCCGGGCCTCGTACTCGAAGACGATCGGCCGGGTGGCGTTCTCGAACCTGTTCGCATCGACAACAGCCGATGCGCCGAACAGGCCGACGGCACTCGGCGGCCAGGTTACGGGTTCATCCCAGAACCCGGGCCTGCTGCCACTGGAATCGGATAACTTCGATATCTCGCTTGAGTGGTACTTCGACGAGTCGAGCTATGTGTCGGCCGGCTACTTCGATAAACGGGTGAAGAATTTCATCGGTAATGGTGTCGTTGACCGCAGCCTGTTCGATCTTCGCGACCCGACCTCGGGTGTGGCGGGATCGCGGTCCGGCGACGCCCTCGATATCATCAGCGAGCTTGGGGTCGATGAGTCGGAAGCCAACCTCTTCACCCTGGTGGCCCTCATCGATGCCAATGGCGGCAATGTTGCTGCCGCACAGGCTGAATTCGAGGCGCAATTGGGCACGGATGGGGCTGCTGCAAACGCCCTGCCGCAGAGCTATGTCGACTTTATCCTCGGCGAGTACGATGTCGTGGCGGATGCCAATGATCCATTGCTGACATTTGCGGTCGGCCAGCCGATCAACAACCGCGAAGGCAACATTGACGGCTTCGAATTTGCCGGCCAGCACTTCTTCGGCGATACCGGCTTCGGCATCGCGGGCAGCTACACGCTGGTCAACGGCGATGTGGAGCTGGATCCGGGGGCTGATCCGGGTGAGGAACAGTTTGCCCTCACCGGCCTGTCGGACACCTACAACATCACCGGCATATACGAGAAATACGGTTTCTCGGCGCGTCTTGCCTATAACTGGCGGGACACCTTCCTTGCGTCGACAAACCAGACGGGCGACCGTTCGGGTGTGTATGTCGAGGATTACGGCCAGTGGGATCTGAATGTCAGCTACGACATCACGGATCAGATTGCCGTGGCCTTCGAGGCCATCAACCTGACAGGCGAAGATCAGCGGACCTACCACCGCGTGCCTGAGCAGGTCTACTACGCCTACGAACTGTCGCCGCGTTACATTCTGTCAGCGCGCTACAGATTCTAGAGGAGTCGCCTTCGGCATCGTGTCCGTTGGCGGTGAAAAGAAAGGCCGCCGGTGTCCTCCCCCGGCGGCCTTTCCGCTATTGAGTTGCACGCCAATTACGCAGAGTGTGAGAGCTTGCGGTTGTGAGTGAATTTGCGTGTCCGCCTATCTGATGGGCATCAAAGAACGGAGCTACGCGTGACGAATAACGTCCTTCTGAACAATGTCGACCACGCAGACCTCAAGGTCAGCACCGCGCGCGGAGAAGCGTTCGGGGATGGCGTCAATCAGGCCGTGGTCGTCCCGACAGAATTTCTGGAGCTACAGCGTGAATTCCCAATCCTGCTGAAGAAGGATCAGTCGGGCGCGTATCAGGCCATCGCGCTGCTTGGCTTTGACAGCGGGGAAAACCTGTTTCTCGATGGCGACCGATGGGTCTCGGTATATATTCCGGCTATCCTGGCGCGCGGACCTTTCACGATCCGGACGAGCTCCCAGGGGGATCAGGCCCAGTCTGAGCCCATGATCAATATCGACCTCGATCATCCTGCGGTCGGCGATGAGAATGGCGTGCCCCTGTTTCTCAAGCATGGCGGCAATTCACCCTACCTCGAGCACGTGGCAGGCGTCCTCCGGCGACTGCATGCCGGGGTCGAAGTCCGCAAACCGCTATTCGCTGCTCTTGAGAAATTCAACCTCATCGAGCCGGTCAACATCGAAGGCGAATTCGGTGAGGGTATGACCTTCAGCATACCGGGGTTTTCGGCTGTCAGTATCGAACGGCTGAACGAGCTTGATGCCCAGGCCCTGCATGAGCTGAACCGGGCAGGATATCTCTACGCGGCTTACATGATGGTCGCTTCGCTGAGCAATATCAGCCGCCTCATCCAGATGAAGGCAAGGAAGATCACCGCGCAGTCGAGTGGGAGCTCAGGTTGAGCACGGCCAGCTTTCTCGAGAACGCAAGTCGCACCGAAATCCTGGATGTTTCCGGCTCGGGCAAGATACCGTTTGAGAGAATTATCGAGGCTGACAGGCCTGTCATTGTCCGCGGTGTCGGTCGGCAATGGCCGATCGTGAAGGCCGGGCTCGACGGGCCGCACGTCGCGATGGACTATCTCGCCCAGTTTTACAGTGACCGGCCGCTGGTCCTCTACTCACTTGCCCCGGAAGCCGAAGGCCAGCCCTTTTACGACGAGACCGTTACCGCGATGAACTTTCAGCGGTCGCAGGTTTCGCTCGAAGCATTTTTCTCCGCCGTCAAACAAACCTTCGGGCAGCCGAACCCGCCCGGATATTATGTTCAGTCTACCGATCAGAAGCTGTTCTTCCCCGGCTTTGAGGCCGAAAACGGCATCGATCTCTCGCCCCTTGCGCCCTTCGCAAAAGCGCCGCCTGTCGTTTCGCTTTGGTTCGGCGGCAAGACCACGGCCCGGGCGCATTACGACATGTCGCACAATATCGCGGTGTGCCTTGTGGGGCGCCGGCGGTTCATCCTGTTTCCGCCGGACCAGGTTCACAATCTCTATCCCGGTCCCCTGGCGCCAACGCCGGGCGGGCAGGTCATCAGCATGGTCGACATCCACAATCCCGATCTCGACGCGCATCCAAAATTCGAGGTGGCTGCGCAAGCCGCGCAGATTGCCGATCTCGAGCCGGGTGACATGCTGATGTATCCCGCGCTCTGGTGGCACCAGGTTGAAGCCAGGGACCCGTTCAATATCCTTCTGAATTACTGGTGGAATGCGGTGCCGGCCTATGCGGACTCGCCGATGAACACCTTGCTGCACGGGCTGCTGAGTTTGCGCGACCGGCCTGCTTCCGAGAAGGCCGCCTGGCGCGAGATGTTCGACTATTACGTCTTCGGCGACGCCGGCCAGGCCGGGGCGCATCTGCCAGCGGCTGCGCGCGGTCCGCTGGGTGAAATGGATGAGATGATGGCCCGCCGTCTTCGCGCGGAAGTGCTGCGCAAACTGAACCGTTGAGAGCCTTATGAGTGACACGCAAACAAATCTGGTGAAGCGCGTTGTGATTGCCGGAGGCGGTACGGCTGGCTGGGTCGCGGCGGCGGGACTGTCGCACCATCTCGGCCCCGCGCTTGAGATCACGCTTGTCGAGTCCGATACGATCGGCACGGTCGGTGTTGGCGAAGCGACGATCCCGACGCAGCGCACTTTCCATGCGCATCTCGGCCTGAACGAAGCAGATTTCATGAAGGCCACCGGCGCAACCTTCAAGCTTGGTATCGAGTTTGAGGGCTGGCTGCGGCCAGGCCATCGCTATATCCACTCATTCGGAACGCTGGGCCGCCATACCTGGGTGGCGCCGTTCCATCATCTCTGGCTGCATGCGAAGAGCCGTGGGTATGGTGGCTCGCTCGACGATTACTGCCTCGAATTGAAAGCCGCGCGTGCCCACAAGTTTTACACCGCGCCAGACAAGTCGGTGCTCAATTATGCCTACCATCTCGATGCGACGGCCTATGCGCGATTTCTGCGCACCTTCAGCGAGCAGAAGGGCGTCCGGCGCGTCGAAGGGCTGATCGAGCATGTCGAGCAATCGGGTGAGACCGGCTTCATCGAAGCGCTGAAGCTGCAATCGGGTGAGCGCATTGAAGGCGATCTCTTCATCGACTGCACGGGCTTTCGCGGATTGCTGATCGAGCAGGCGCTGGAGACCGGTTTCGACGACTGGAGCGACTGGCTTCCGATGAATGCCGCGGTTGCTGCGCAGTCCGAGGCGACCGGGCCGGCCATCCCGTATACGCGCTCGATCGCCCATGAAGGCGGTTGGCGCTGGCGGATTCCGCTTCAGCACCGGGTTGGCAATGGCATCGTTTTCGATAGCAATCATCTCGATCCGGATGAAGCCGAGAAGAAGCTGCGCGACGCCATAGACGGGCCCCTGCGCACTGATCCACGTCTCATCCGCTTCCGGACAGGGCGCCGCAAGCGTGCCTGGAACAAGAACTGTGTCGCGCTGGGCCTATCGGGCGGCTTTTTGGAGCCACTGGAATCGACCAGTATCCATCTCATCCAGCGCGGCGTCGCCGACCTTGTCGCGCTTTTCCCCTATCACGGCGTGACGCAGGAACTCTCAGATCTGTTCAGCCGCAAGATGAATCGCGAACTGGAACAGGTGCGCGATTTCCTGATCCTGCACTACAAGCTCAATGAGCGCGAGGATTCCGATTTCTGGCGGGGGCGGAAGGCGATGGACATCCCGGATACGCTCGCGGAGCGGATCGCGTTGTTCCGGGACAGCGCCTATGCCTATCACAATTGCGACGAGCTGTTCCTGACCGACTCCTGGGTCCAGGTCATGATGGGGCAGGGGCTTGCCCCGACCGGGTGGCATGCGGTGGGACACATGTTCCCCGATGACAAGCTCAAGGGGGCGCTCGACGCGCAGCGGGCTCAGATCGAGAATGCCGTGTCGCGCCTGCCCGCACATGACGACTTTGTCCGGCAATACTGTCCAGTGACGCCCACATAGAAAAACGGCGGACACGTTGGTGCCCGCCGTTCCCTGCTTAGGTCATTGTGCGCTAGTCGCCGGCGACCGAGACCTCTGCTAACGAGAGGCCTTCGGCATAGCCCGGCTGGCCGCCGCCAGCCGACACGGTAAAGCTTCCGGTCTCGGGGAAGGTGAGATTGCCGCTTTCGTCATGATAGCCGATCTGGCTTGCCGGGACAGTCACTTCGACGCTCGCCGTTTCGCCGGGCTGAAGATCGACCACATCGAAGCCGACCAGCTCGACTTTCGGTACAGACCGGTTCGGACGGTCGTTCCGCGTTACGTAAAACTGGACCACTTCCCGGCCTGCCATGTCACCGGAATTAGTCACATCGACAGAGACGGTAAGGTCTTCACCGGCAGTGTAGGCGTCGGCGATATCGAGTCCGGAATAGCTGAAGTCTGTGTAGCTCAGCCCGTGACCGAACGGGTATAGCGGCTCGCCGCCGAAATACTTGTAGGTCCGGTTTTCCATTGAATAGTCGAGGAAATCCGGCAGGTCATCGACCGACTTGTAAAAGGTGACCGGGAGCCGGCCGGATGGGCTGAACTCGCCCCAGAGCAGGTCCGCGATCGCTTCGCCGGCCTTTTCACCGGGGTAGAAGGCCTGCACGATGGCGGGCAGGTTTTCATCTTCCCAGTAGAGGGCCATCGCGCTGCCGGAGAAGTTGACCATCACGACCGGTTTGCCTGTCTCGTGAAGCTTTTTGACGAGCGCTTCCTGCGGGGCAGGCAGCTTCAGATGCGTGCGGTCCCCGCCAAGGAAGCCGTCAAGCTCGACGCCCATTTCCTCGCCTTCGAGATTGGCGTCGATGCCGCCGAAATAGAGGATGACATCCGCGTCCTCGACTGCCGCCATGGCTTCGGCTTCGAGGTCCCGGGAGACCTCTGTCCAGTTCAGATAGGCGTACTTGTCGAGCTGGTCGCGCGGCCAGCCGCTATCGAAATTGAGCGTCATGGTGAACGGATAGCGCTCGCCCGCTTTCATCTCGACATCGTCGGTCTCGCCGACTTCACGGTCATCGATTTCGACCTTTGACCAGCGAGAAGGCTGGAAGCGGTAGACCCCATCGTCTTCAGGAACGATTACGCCTTCCCAGACAGCGCCGAACTCATCGTTGAGGCCGTTGGTGCCCGGCGTGCGTTCCCAGTAGAAATCGATATTCTCCTCGACCTGCTCAAGCAGCGGATCGCCTGAAATGAATTTGTCCTCATAATAGGCTGCCTCAACGCCTGAGACGAGGTCGCCATTCTCCCCTTCATGGAAGAGGACATTTGCTGGCACCGGCTTGTAATCGGAATAGATGTCGCCCGCGATGGTCGAGCCGAGCGCATAGGTTACATTCTCTTCGCCGACTTTTGCCTTGATGCCTTCGAGCGCTGTGACCGGCTGGGTCGGGCGACCGTAATAGTTCGCGACGAGGGTCCACCAATTGTCGGCATTCGGTCCGATGACGGCGACTTTCGTGTCGGCTGCGAGGGGCAGGATACCGTCATTCTTCAGGAGGACCAGCGACTTGCGGGCCGTCTCTTCCGACAGCGCAATATGGTCGTCGCTCGCGACGATATCGATCGACGTGTCGGCATAGGGAACGAGGTCCGGATCATCATACAGGCCAAGCCGGAAGAGGGCGGTGTAAAGACGGATGACGGATTGATCGATCGTCTCCTCATCGATCAGTCCCTGCGCGACAGCTTGCGGCAGCGCGTCCATCTTGTTGCCTTCGCCGTCCCCGCAATTGAGGTCGGTTCCCATCTTCACAGCCATGGCGGCCGCTTCGGCGCGCGTGTCGACATAGTCGTGCGCGACATAGGGCGCTTCGCCCGCATCGACCTTTTCCTGGTCGTAATAGAAATCGCCGATCGCGCCGCAGTCGGAGACGACATAGCCATCAAAGCCGAGATCGCCACGCAGCAGGTCGACCATCAGGCGTTCGGAGGCACAGGCAGGCGCACCCCAGACGGCATTATAGGCGCACATTACAGATTCCACGTCTGCCTCATCCATCGCCATCTCGAAGGCGGGAAGATAGGTCTCCCAAAGATCTGCGTCGGTCGCGATATAGTCATCCCGGTGGCGCGAAGGCTCCGGGCCTGAGTGGACCGCATAGTGTTTCACTGTGGCGACGGCCTTCAGGTATTTGTCGTCATCGCCCTGGATGCCGTTGACGAAATTGACGGCCATGCGGCCCGTCAGGAACGGGTCCTCGCCATAGGTTTCCTGTCCACGCCCCCAGCGCGGGTCGCGGAAGATGTTGATGTTCGGCGACCAGAAGGTGAGGCCGCCATACATGGCGTAGACATCTTCAGCTGCGTAATAATGATGCTTCGCACGGCCTTCATCGGAGATGGTTGTCGCCACCTCAAGCATCAGGTCCTCGTCCCAGGTCGCGGCAAGCCCGATGGCCTGCGGGAAGACCGTCGCGTGTCCGGCGCGGGCAACGCCGTGCAAGGCCTCATTCCACCAGTTATACTCATGGATGCCGAGGCGCGGGATGGCCGCGGCCTTATCATACATCTGCGAAGCCTTCTCCTCGAGCGTCATGCGCGAGACGAGGTCGGTGGCGCGCTCTTCCGGCGAGAGGGAGGCGTCCATATAGGGCAGGTCGGCCGGCGTCTCCGCCGTCTGCGTGCTGTTCGCTGAACTGTCGCCAGCGCTGACGGCCACGGGCTCGTTTCCGTTGCAGCCTGTAAGCAGGGCGATGGCGCACGCAGAGGCGAGCCAGATGGCTTTAACAGGGGTCTTCGTCATGGATATTGATCCTCCCGGGGATGGTTCTGGGCGTCTCGCCTTCCAAAGTTTATGAAGGGCAAGCACCGCTTGTTGTTGAAAATGTTGTACGCTAACATTCGGGACGATCACAACCCGCAAGGCGTCGATTCTGGGCCTTGGGGAGATAAAAAATAACAATGGGAGACTTGCGATGCGCAAACAGGCGCTGATCCTCGTTGCGCTCGCCGCAGCGATCCTTGTGCCACCGGCCATGGCGGAGGACGGCTACGAGCTCTGGCTGCGCTATGACGCGCCAGAGGCGGGCATTCCCTATCTCCCGGCTGATGTGGTGACCGGGTGCACGGCCCCCTCAGAAACCATCCGCAAATCGCTGGATGAGCTGGATATCGCTTTCACCTCCCTCGCTGGTGAAAAGCTGCCGCAAAGCCGGACAGCAGGGCAAGGATCGCTCATTCTCGCGAGTGCCGATTGTCTCAGCAGTCTCCCGCAGAGCCTTCAGCCTGATGTCACCGGGCTTGGAGAGGATGGCTATGCCATCCGCGGTGTTTCGAGCGGCGGCGGCAAGGCCATTCTGATCGCCGGCGAGTCCGATGTTGGTCTTCTGTACGGTGTGTTCGATTTCCTGATGCGGCTTTCGCGCGGCGAGGACGTGCGCGGTCTCTCAGTCGAACAAACGCCCGCCGTCAAACTCCGCCTGCTCAATCATTGGGACAATCTCGACCGCCATGTGGAGCGCGGCTATGCGGGCCAATCGATCTGGAACTGGCACCTGCTGCCGGGCCGTGTCGATCCGCGCTACGAGGACTATGCCCATGCCAATGCTTCAATCGGCATCAATGGCGTCTCGCTGACCAATGTAAATGCGGACGCGACCGTGCTGACACCGCAATACCTCGAAAAGGTTACGGCGCTGGCCGATGTCTTCCGGCCCTATGGCATCAAGGTGTATCTGACGGCGCGCTTCTCAGCACCAATGGAACTCGGCGGGCTCGCCACAGCCGATCCGCTGGACGAAGACGTGCACGAGTGGTGGCAAGCCAAGGCAGATGAGATCTATGCCGAGATCCCCGATTTCGGCGGCTTCTTGGTCAAGGCGAACTCCGAAGGCCAGCCCGGCCCGCAGGATTATGGCCGCAGCCACGCTGAAGGGGCCAACATGCTGGCCGACGCGCTCGCCCCCCATGGCGGTGTCGTGATGTGGCGCGCCTTCGTCTATTCCGCCGAGGAGCCGGAAGACCGGGTGAAACAGGCCTATACCGAGTTCAAACCGCTGGATGGGCAGTTCCGCGACAATGTCATTGTGCAGGTCAAGAACGGCCCGCTCGACTTCCAGCCGCGCGAACCGTTCCATCCGCTGTTCGGCGCCATGGAGGAGACGCCACTCGCGCTTGAGCTACAGATCACCAAGGAATATCTCGGCTTTTCCACCCATCTCGCCTATCTCGGCACGCTGTGGAAGGAGGTTCTCTCCGCCGACACTTACGCGGCCGGGCCGGGCTCGACGGTTGCGAAAGTCGTCGATGGAGAGCTCACCAATGAGGCGCTCACAGCGATGGCGGGTGTCTCGAATGTCGGCGTGGACCGTAACTGGACCGGCTCTCATTTCGACCAGGCGAACTGGTACGCTTTTGGCCGACTCGCCTGGGATCCAGATGCGTCCGCGAACGCCATTGCGCGCGACTGGGCGGCGCTGACCTTCACCACCGATCCTGATGTGCTCGACACGATCGTTGCGATGATGATGCAGTCCCGCGAGGCGGTGGTGAACTACATGACCCCGCTAGGTCTCACCCATCTGATGGGTACCGGCCATCATTACGGCCCTGCGCTCTGGGTCGATGATCTCGACCGCGCTGACTGGACGCCGTATTACTATCACCGCGCCACGGAGGATGCGATCGGCTTCGACCGGACGGAGACCGGGTCCAACGCTGTCGCGCAGTATGCAGAGCCGTTGCGGGAAAAGTGGGCCGATGTGGCGACGACGCCGGACGAACTGCTACTCTGGTTCCACCGGCTGCCCTGGGACTATGAGATGACCTCCGGGCGCTCGCTCTGGGAGGAGTTGGTCCGGCACTACGATCTCGGCGTCCAGCAGGCCGAAGACCTCGCCGAGCAGTGGCAGGGCCTCGAAGGTCAGATCGACCCTGACCGCTTCGCCCATGTCGCGGACTATCTGGAGATCCAGAAGCAGGAAGCCCGCTGGTGGCGCGATGCCTCGATTGCCTATTGGCAGAGCGTCAACGGCCTGGCGCTGCCGGAAGGGGCCGCGCCGCCGACGCATAACCTCGACTATTACAAGAGTCTCGAATTTCCCAATGCGCCGGGGCAGGGCGATTAGAATGATCGAAGGCCAGCACCAGAATGCCGATGACGATCCTGGTTCACCAGCTGTTCAGCGATCCGTTGAAGGCAGATATAGGTCTGCACCAGCAACAAATGGCTCGATGCCTTCATCCGCTGGCTGGACGTAAACGGCTTCCTTGAAGCCGGTTCCGAGGAGTAGCGAGCGAACACCTCGCTGATTTACTGGTGAGGCAATGTGTGCTTGGACGAGCCCCAATTGGCACCTTGCAGGTCGGAATGGTCAAGGACACCTTGCTCGATTACAGATTTTCCGTCGCGCCCATGATGGACTGGACCGACCGGCATTGCCGGATGTTCCACCGTTCCTTGTCGAAGCAGGCGCTGCTCTGGACCGAAATGGTTACCGCCGATGCCGTCATCCATGGCGACCGCGATCGGTTGATCGGCTTCAGCGAGGCGGAACATCCGCTCGTCCTCCAGCTTGGCGGATCGGATCCGGAGAAGCTGGTGGAGGCGGCCCGGATCGCGGAAGGGTTTGGCTATGACGAGGTCAACATCAATTGCGGTTGCCCGTCCGACCGGGTTCAGTCCGGGCGCTTCGGAGCCTGCCTGATGCAGGAACCAGCGACTGTGGCGGCCGGTGTCGCTGCCATGCGCAAGGCCGTTTCCATTCCCGTCACAGTGAAGTGCCGGGTCGCTGTCGATGAAGACCCGCCGCGCGAGACGCTGTTCGGATTTGTCGACCAGGTGGCCGACGCAGGCTGCGAGATTTTCACCGTGCATGCGCGGAAGGCCTGGTTGTCGGGCCTGAACCCCAAGGAAAACAGGGATATTCCGCCGCTCGACTATGGCCTTGTGGCCGAGCTTAAAGCCGAACGGCCGGACCTCACCATCATACTCAACGGTGGCATAAAGACGCTTTCGGAATGCGCCGCGCATCTCGACGGGTTCGATGGCGTCATGCTTGGCCGTGCAGCCTACCAGACGCCGCATATCCTGACGCGCGTCGACCATTGGCTTGAGACTGGCGAAGCCGATGATGGCCTCGATATGCAGGCCTGTCTGGAAGGGCTCGAGGCCTACCGCCCCTATATGGCGATGCAACTGCAGGAGGGCGCCAAGCTCTCCCACATGACGCGGCACATGCTCGGTCTCTTCGCAGGCCAGCCCGGGGCGCGCGGCTGGCGCCGTACACTGTCTGAGAAGGCGGTGAAGGACGGCGCCGGCCTGGAAGTACTCGACGAAGCCCTTGCCCATGTTGCGCCAGAAATGGCCACCGCCTGATGGCAGACTTTCTAGCCCAGTATGGCGTGCTGATCGTCTCGCTTGCCGTAGCGGGGGCGGCCGCCGGACTCGCGGCCGGGCTATTCGGCATTGGCGGCGGCGCGGTGATCGTGCCTGTGCTCTATTTCCTGTTCAATGCCCTCGGCTATGGCGAGACCGCAATGCATGTGGCGGTCGCGACCTCGCTCGCGACAATTATCCTCACCTCGATCCGTTCCGTCATGGCCCATAATCGGCGCGGCGCGGTGGACTGGTCCATCATCCGGGGCTGGGCGCCCTGGATCATGCTGGGTGCGGTAATCGGTCAGGCCATTGCGGGTTTTATCTCGACCGGTGCGCTGACCTTTATTTTCGGAGCGCTCCTGCTCCTGCTTGCCTTGCAGCTCTATTTCGGCCGGCCGAGCTGGAGGCTTGCCGAGGACCTGCCGAAAGGCGCGCCACGCGCCGGATTGGGCGGTGCGCTGGGTGCGTTATCGGCCATCATGGGGATTGGCGGTGGCACGTTTGGGGTTAGCCTGATGACGGTCTGTGGGCGGCCTATCCATCAGGCTGTGGCGACAGCCGCCGGTTTCGGGGTCGCGATCGGTTTGCCGGGCGCGGCGATGGCGATCGGCAACGGGCTGGGCAAGGAGGGGCTGCCACCCTTGTCACTCGGCCATGTGAACATGCCGGCTTTTGCGCTGATCTCGCTCTTCACGGTGACGATGGCGCCGGTTGGTGCGGCGCTGGCTCACAAACTCGATGCCGGCCTGCTCAGGAAACTTTTCGGGGTGCTGCTGGTGCTGGTCTCGGTCCGAATGATCTGGAAGGTTATTGCCGGATGATGAGCCGGTCGCCCCTGAACTCGTAGGAATAGAGCTCGCGCAGAAAACTCATGCCAAGCAGCGACTGGGTCAGCTCGTCGCGAAGCACCATGCCGGCGACGTTTTTCACTTCCACGGTTCCGACCTTGATCGACTCGATCTTCACCCTGGCGCCATAGGTCGTGCCACCCGCCGTGCGGATTTCCCATTTATAGTCCAGCTCGTCAGGATCGAAGCCCATCTTGCGGGCATCTTTCTGGGTGATGGCGACGGTGCTGGCGCCTGTATCGACCATGAAATCGACGCTGGCTTTCCGGTTCACCACGGTGCGCGCCCAGTAATGGCCGTCATCGCGAATGGAGAGGACAGCCTGGCGGGCGGGAGTATCCGGGTCCTCCGCCACTGTCGCGGTATTGATATCGGCCACCGGTGGCTGCGTGGTTTGCTGCGCCTGCTGGTCCTCCAGCCTGGGGGCGACGAAAATCGCCACAGCGCCCGCAACGGCGGCAGCACTGATCAGGGTGGAGATGATACGCGCGCTCATGCCACAGGGCCCAGCTTGCCGAGTGATTTCAGCCGTTCCATGCGTGCATCGAGGTCATCCATGATGCTCCGCCGCTCGGCATCGGAGAAAGATGACCAGCCGCCGATTTCATTCAGTGAGCGGGCACAACCCAGGCAAAGCCCGGTCTGGCCGTCGACGGCGCACACCTTCTTGCAAGGGGTCTCTATGGGGCGGGAACGGTTCTGCATTCGGGCCTTAACTTGGGGGTTCGCAGTGAGATTGGCAAAAAATCACGAATCTTTCATTGACTTCAACGGGTGTTTCAGGCGCTTTGCGGCCATTCCGAGGTGTGAGGAATTTCCGTGAGCGACGCAGCCTCTTCTGCAACGCCCTTCGACGATGTCCGCGATCTGGCGATGCGCGATGTGCAGCGCGACCGCGCGCCTGCCGATTCCGTGCGTGAGGCGCTGCTGGGTATGGGCCGCGAAGGCGACTTCGGTCGACTGGGTGAAGCGGCCGAATGGCTTGCGCTCTGGCAGGGTCGTTTTCCGCCGCGCATCGAGAATGCAACGCTTGCCCTGTTTGCCGGCTCGCATGGCATATCCGACGAGAAGATTACTCTCTCCAGTGACGACAGCACGCGCACCAAGGTCGAGGCTATGCGCGCGGGCACGGCGCCGCTCTCAGCCATCGCCAGCCAGGTCGGCGCGAATATTCGTATTTTCGAACTGGCGCTTGATCAGCCGACCTCAGACTTTTCCGAAAGCCCGGCGATGAGCGAGCGCGAATGCGCGGCGACCATTGCTTATGGGTTCGAGGCGCTGGAAGGCCAGCCGGACGTCCTGGCGTTAGGCGTCATCGGGGCAGGGATCGGTACATCGGCGGCTGCCGTGGCCTGTGCGCTCTATGGCGGTACACCGAATTACTGGGTTCGTCCCGGACCGCTGACGCCAAAGGACGTGAGCGCAGCGCGTACCGAACTCGTGAACAAGGCTCTGGCGACCCATCGCGGCCATCTCGATGATCCCCTAGAAGCGTTGCGTTGCCTTGGCGGACGTGAACTGGCCGCCTGTGTCGGCGCCATCCTGGCGGCCCGTATCCAGTCAGTCCCGGTGGTGCTGGACGGATTTGCAACCACGATTGCTGCCGGTGTTGTGCACGCGATCAATCCAGCGGCCGTCGCTCATGTGCTTCCTGGTCATGTGACCAAACGTCCCGCGCATGAAGCTGCGCTTGAGCGGATCGGCATGCGCCCGCTATTGCCATTCGAGTTCAATACGGGCGGTGGCATGGGCTCGGCCGCTGCCGTGGGGGTTCTGAAGACCGCTTGTGCGCCTTTTCTCGGCCAGCCGTCAGGCTAGCTGAAACAGTATAGGTGGGGTCCGTTGAGCCCCTTACGTTGACGTACGCGTCAACTTGCTTTCGTGTCGCCGTGCAGGCACAAGGGAGGCAAGTGAGAGACGCAAAAAATAATCGCGAGGAAAAAGCGCATGAATTTGGAATTCACCCCGGAGGAAATCGAGTTTCGCAAGGAAGTCCGGGCCTTCATTGAAGAGAATTATCCCCAGCATCTGCGGGGCGTCGGGGCACGTGAGGATCTGAGCAAGGAATATATGCTTGCCTGGCACCAGATCCTTGGCAAGAAAGGCTGGTCCGTTCCGGCATGGCCGGAGAAATACGGCGGCACCGGCTGGAC
>Ga0114900_1001069_pt1 | contig 17913 bp, 17 predicted proteins | sample MalvireepMed_231_FD_89685 | JGI IMG/M metagenome (GOLD analysis project Ga0114900, IMG submission 89685) | Marine viral communities from the Global Malaspina Expedition - Malaspina viral metaG DeepMed_231 | ecosystem: Environmental > Aquatic > Marine > Oceanic | place: Mediterranean Sea...
CAGTCATTGCAGGGAAGCAACGCACTATCTAAAATCGCAACACTTCTCATCACCACTACGCTAACAGGATCACCATGACCGAGGTCGTTTCCAGTGCAAACCCGGGGCTCTCGCAACCGCTACTGGCAAAACGCACCTCAAAACGGTGGCTGATCAGCGCCGTCCTTACCACCGCTATTGTCGCGCTTCCAGTACTGTCGGTGATCTTCCTGGCCCTGTTCCCGGACGAGAACATCTGGCCTCATCTGATTGAAACCACCCTGCCCCGCTACCTGACCACCACCATCAAGTTGATGATCGGTGTGGGCGCACTAACCCTGTTGATCGGACTGGCCACCGCCTGGGCCGTGACCATGTGCGAGTTCCCGGGCCGGAAATTCTTTGAATGGGCTCTGCTGCTGCCTTTTGCCGTACCGGCCTACGTGATTGCCTATGTCTACACCAGCCTGCTGGATTACGCCGGTCCCGTGCAGCGAGGCCTGCGTGAGTGGTTTGGCTGGCAGAACGCCAGCGATTACTGGTTTCCGGAAATCCGCAGCCTGGAAGGCGCCATCCTGATGATCGGCCTGGTACTCTACCCCTATGTGTACCTGCTGGGGCGAGCTGCCTTTCTTGAACAATCACCCTCACTGTTTGCCGTCAGCCGCAGCCTGGGTCATTCCGCACTGAGCACTTTCTTTCGGGTGGTTCTGCCCATTGCCCGGCCAGCCATTGCCGTGGGCCTGTCCCTGGTGCTGATGGAAACCCTGAACGATTTCGGCACCGTCGATTTCTTTGCCGTGCAAACCCTCACCCGCGGCCTGTTCGATACCTGGATGAACCTGGGTAATCTGGGCGGCGCGGCCCAGATCGCGACCACCATGCTCATTTTCGTGGTGATCCTGGTAACCCTGGAACGTTATTCACGGCGCCGCCAGCAACAATACGCGGCCCGCGACAACCGTGACCCGATTCATCGCTTCACCATGTCTTTCCCGCGCCAGATGATCTGTGTCGTCGTCTGCGCCGTGCCACTGATATTTGGCTTCATAATCCCCGGAGCCACCCTGGGCTATTACGCCTGGGAATACTTTGATGTCAGCTGGAACCCGGATTTTATTCAGAACACTTTTAACAGCCTGTTCCTGTCCAGCGCGGCAGCGCTCACCACCCTGATCATCGGCGTTACGCTGGCCTATAGCCGCCGTCTGCACAACACCCGTGGCATGCAGATCCTGATGCGCCTATCCAGTCTCGGTTACGCCATGCCCGGCGCAGTGCTGGCCGTGGGCGTCATCGTGCCACTGGCCGGCTTCGATAACTGGCTGGATTCCCTGATGCGGGATTATCTTGGCGTGAGCACCGGCCTGCTGCTGAGTGGAACGGCCTTTGCCCTGATTTTTGCCTACACCGTGCGTTTTCTGGCGGTGTCTGCCGGCAGTGTGGAGAGCGCCCTCCAGAAAATCACCCCCAGCATGGACATGGCCTCCCGCTCCCTGGGCCACACTCCGGGCAAAACCCTGATCAACGTACACCTGCCGATGCTGCGTGGAACCCTGGTCACCGCCGCCCTGGTAGTGTTTGTCGACTGCATGAAGGAACTGCCGGCCACCCTGATTCTTCGGCCCTTTAATTACGAGACCCTGGCCACCTACGTGTACCAGTTTGCCTCAGACGAACAGCTCTATCACAGCGCCCTTCCCGCCCTGATCATTGTGGTCGCCGGTATCATCCCCATCATTCTGATGAACCGGTCCATCTCCAATTCCAGAACCATGGCCTGACGGCCAGAAATATCGGAACGCCAGAAACAAGAAGGCCCGGCAGTTTGCCGGGCCTTCTTGTCCTTACCGTGTAAGCCGTCGCCTTTACTGCCAGATAACCGGCTGCTTCTTGGCGTACCAGCTGTCCACTTTCGCCTGATAGGCGTCTTCCACCACGTTACGCTTAAGCTTGAGCGTCGGCGTCAGGAAGCTGTTCTCGATGGACCACTCATCGCTGACCACCGTAATGAAAGCCAACTGTTCGTGGGGATCTACAGTTTTGTTTACGTCCTGAATCAGCTGCTTGAAGCTTTCTTCCAACTCCTTGCGGAAGCTCTCGTCAGCAGCTTTCGGGCGAATCTCCTCACCCAGAACCACCAACGCGTGGGGCTGGGTCTGGTTGGCACCCGACACACACACCATTTCGATGGCATCGTGAGACATCAGACGGTTCTCGATCGGCGCCGGCGCAATGTACTTGCCCTTGCTGGTCTTGAAGATCTCCTTGATGCGGCCGGTCAGCTTGAGACGGCCCATCTCGTCAATCTCGCCCTTGTCACCGGTACGCAGGAAGCCGTCCTCGGTGAAGGCTTCAGCGGTTTTCTCCTCGTCCTTGTAATAACCCATCATGGTGGCGGGGCTCTTCACCAGCACCTCGCCCTGCTCGCTGATCTTCACTTCAACGCCCGGCAGGGCTTCGCCGACATAACCGGTGCGGGTACGGCCCGGTTTGTTCATGTGAGAGTATGCAAAGTTCTCGGACATGCCATAACCTTCCAGCAGTTCCAGGCCGAGATTGCGGTACCAGTCCAATACATCGTTGGACAACGGTGCGGAACCGGAACCGGCCAGCTTCACCTTGTCCAGGCCCAGGCCTTTCAGCACCTTCTTCTTGATCAGCTTGCTCACTACCGGAATCTTCAGCAGGCGATCCAGCTTCGGCTTGGGCACTTTCTGCAAAACACCATGCTGGAACTTCACCCACAGGCGCGGAACCGAGAGGAAGAGCGTTGGCCGTGCCCGCTGAAGATCCTGAACGAAGGTGTCCAGAGACTCTGCAAAATAAAGCTGGAAGCCGGAATACAAAGAGCCCAGCTCCACAAAGGTGCGCTCAAATACATGAGCCAGCGGCAGGTAGGACAACATGCGCTCACCTGGCCCTACGCCCAGAGTCTCGATACCGCCAGCAGCGGCGAACGCCATGTTATTGAAGCTGAGCATAACGCCTTTCGGGCGACCGGTACTGCCAGAGGTGTACACGATGGTGGCCAACTCTTCCGGATCACGCCTGGTTTTGCCTTCCAGTGGCGGGTACTTGGCAACAATGTCGTCCCAGGTCTCGAAATCGTTGGGCGGGCTCAGCGGATAGGAAATGCAGCGAACCGATTCCGGCACACCGGATTTCATACTGTCCCAGTCATCCAGTTTACCCACGAACAACACGTCGCACTCGGCGTGGTTGAGGATGTAGTTCACGGTATCGGCGTTCAGGGTGGGATACAGCGGCACGGAAATGTGCCCGGCCATCCAGATGGCCCAGTCTGTCATCACCCACTGGGCGCAGTTCTTGGAAATCAGACCAATCCGGCTTTTCTCCGGCAGGTTCAGGGATTTCAGGTACGCCGCCATCCGGCGTGCCTCATCCACGGCACGGCCCCAGGTGTACTCAACCACCTTACCGTCGCCAATGGGCTGCGTCATATAAAGGGAATTAGGGCTGGTGGCCTCCCAGTGGTAGACCATATCCAGGGGGAGCTTTTTCGTTGTGTCCATGGACCTTCCTGATTTGTCGTTATAGTTTCGGATTCGCTTTTTCGCGTTCTCGTATTATTAGACTTTAGTAGCCTATTTCAACACACCAGAGCCCGTCAAAACGTGATCCGTGCAAAATAATTTGCATCTGCAACCACTCAAACGCTCGTCGCAACAAACTGCGCCTTCCCCTACACCGATTGCCGCATGGCTGTGTTAAACTTGCGCACCTTGAATTTTTGCCCCCGGTTTCACGGGAAAAAACAGTAACTGACTCGGAGATGGGCATATGGCCAAGAAATCCCTGCGCACGCTGATCGGCGCCTCGCTGCTTGCCGCAGCAAGCCTGGTTCAAGCGGACGACCCCCGTGTTGTTGCCATCACACAGATTGTTGAACACCCGGCACTGGATGCCGTACATGAGGGCGTTAAGGACGAACTGGCCGAGCGCGGCTATCGCGAAGGCGAAAACCTGCGCCTGATGCACGAAAGTGCCCAGGGCAACTCAGCCATTGCCTCTCAGATTGCCCGCAAGTTTGTGGGTGAAAACCCGGATGTAATCGTGGCCATTGCCACACCGTCCGCACAAACCGTTGCCGCTGCAGCCCGTAACGTGCCCGTGGTCTTCTCTGCCGTGACTGATCCGGTTGCCGCCAAACTGGTACAAAGCTGGGAAGCCCCTGGTGCCAACATCACCGGGGTAAGCGATATGCTGCCCATCGAGAAGCACCTGGACATGCTGCAGCGTGCAATGCCCGACGCCAAGCGCATCGGCACCGTTTACAACCCTGGCGAAGCCAACGCCGCCGCGCTGATTGAACTGCTGGAAGAACGCCTGCAGGCCCGCGGTCTGGAGCTGGTTAAAGGTGCGGCCACCAAGACTTCGGAAGTGCTGGGCGCAGCCCGCTCCCTGGTAGGCAAGGCCGACGCCATCTACCTGACCACCGATAACACCGTGATCAGTGCCGCCGAAGCGGTTATTTCCGTTGGCGAACGGGCCAAGATCCCGGTTTTTGCTGCCGACACCGCCACCGTTGAGCGTGGCGCGGTAGCCGCTTTGGGCTTCAACTATTACAACCACGGCCGCCAGACCGGCGCCATGGTCGCACGCGTACTGGAAGGTGCCGGCACAGCCGACATGCCGGTTGAAACCATGGAAGAACTGGATCTGTACGTGAACCCCGAGGCCGCCGAACGCATGGGCGTCACTCTGCCCGAAGACCTCATCCAGGAAGCCGTCAAAGTCGTCAAAAACGACAAGTAACGCCTGACCAACACGGGCGGACCCCAAAAGGGCCCGCCCGTTTTCTTTCACGGTGAAAAACTACCCATGCTCAGTGAAATCGCATTCTACGGTGCTCTCGAAACCGGCCTGATCTACGGCCTGGTTGCCTTTGGTATCTATCTCTCTTTCCGTGTTCTCGACTTCCCCGACCTGACGGTGGATGGCAGCTTCCCCCTGGGCGCCGCCGTTGCCGCCATGTTGATTATTGAAGGCTGGAATCCCTGGCTGGCAACTGGCTGTGCGGTACTGGCCGGCATGGCCGCCGGTGCCGTAACCGCCATCCTGAATGTCAAACTCAACATTCTGAACCTGCTGGCCTCCATCCTTACCATGATCGCGCTCTACTCCGTGAACCTGCGCATCATGGGCCGGCCGAACGTGGCCTTGCTCACAGAAGAAACGGTACTGACTCCCTGGTACGACCTGGGCCTGGCTTTCCATCAGGTGCCGGTGTTGCTGTTTACCCTGGTCGCTATTGTGTCCCTGATTCTGTTGTGGCGTTTCATGAAATCCGAGACTGGCCTGGCCATGCGCGCCACTGGCGCCAACGCCCGCATGGCTCGCGCCCAGGGCATTGCGACCGGCGGCATGATCATACTGGGGGTTGCTCTGTCCAACGGTCTGGTGGGTCTGGCCGGTGCTCTGTTTGCCCAGAGCCAGGGCGCAGCAGACGTCACCATGGGTGTAGGCGTAATCGTGATCGGCCTCGCCTCACTGATTGGCGGTGAAGCCGTTATCACCCCCTCCACCGTGGTACGCGCCCTGTTGGCGTGTGTGGTGGGCGCCATCATCTACCGACTGGCCATTGCCTTTGCCCTGAATGCCGATGTCCTCGGCCTGCAGGCACAGGATCTGAATCTGATTACCGCGGTTCTGGTTACCCTGGCCATCGTACTGCCTGGCGTTCGCACCAAGATCGCCAGTCGTTTCACCAGCAAAAAGGCCTGAGGAGGCACTATGATCAGCGCAACCGATCTGCGGCTTACCTTTGGCAAAGGCACCCCGCTGGAAAACCCGGCCCTTCGGGGCATGAGCCTGACGGTAAACCAGGGCGAATTCGTGACGGTCATCGGCAGCAACGGCGCCGGAAAATCCACCTTCCTGAACGCCCTCGCCGGCGAAGTCATGGTGGACAGCGGCCAGATTATCGTCGACAACCTGGACGTTACCCGGCTGCCCACCCATAAACGGGCGGCGCGGGTTGCCCGGGTGTTCCAGGACCCCCTGGCCGGCACCTGCGAAAACCTGTCCATTGAAGAAAACCTGGCACTGGCCATCAAACGTGGCCAAAGCCGAGGTCTGACCAGTGCGGTGAAAAAGCAGTATCTCGGGCAGTTCCGGGAAAGCCTTGCCACGCTGAAACTGGGCCTGGAAAACCGCCTGGGTGACAAAATGGGCCTGCTTTCGGGCGGCCAGCGCCAGGCCGTCAGCCTGCTGATGGCCAGCCTGACGCCCTCCAGCATACTGCTGCTGGATGAGCACACTGCCGCACTGGACCCGAAAACCGCCAACTTCGTGCTGGAACTGACCCAGCAGATCATCGAGGAGCAGAAACTCACCGCCCTTATGGTCACTCACAGCATGAAACAGGCACTGGAAGTCGGCAGCCGTACGGTCATGCTGCACCAGGGCCAGGTGGTATTCGATATTGCCGGTAAGGACCGGGACGGACTGGAAGTGAAAGACCTGCTGGGCCTGTTCGAGAAACAGCGCGGCCTGGAAGTGGACGACGACAGCCTGCTGTTGGGTTGAAACACCCGACAGACAAAAACGGGGCCTACGCGGCCCCGTTTTTGTTTCTACTTAGCCATTTTAGTGGCCGTAGATCACCATCTGGGTATTGGTAATGGCCAGGTCGTCCATAAAGATGCTGCCAATGGACGTACCACCCACCAGCACACCGCCAATGGTCATGTCAGCGCGGAACGAATCCATATCGACCGCAAGGCTGTCGACACCCAGGCTGTTAGAGCCCTTGTAGATATCGAGGTCCACCTTGGCGAACAGGTCCGGAATGTTCTTGTTGCGAACCGGATCATAGGTATCACCGGTCAGGCGCAGATCCCGGATGCCCACCGCCAGGAACGGTGCATCGAACTCCAGGTTATCAATCGCTATATCGGCGCGCAGGTTCATCACGTCGGTATCCGCATCAATCTCGATATTGGCGCCGCCCATCAGAATGTCAGCGGTGAAATTATCAAGGATGGTGGTGGAGTCTGTGGTGCCAACCAGATTCCACTGGTCGGTGGAGACCCGCACATCCACCGCACCGAACATCTGCGGCAGCACGTTGATGATGGCATCGCCGTCACTGAGCACATCGATTTCAATGCGGATGTTGTCCAGCAGGTCGGTTTGCTGGGCAGCGCCGCCCATCAGGTTAACGCCCAGTTCCGGAAACAGGTCGGTCCGGTTGGTACCGCCCACGAAGATGTTGTTGATCTCAAGCGACCCCTCATCGGTGTAGATAAACCGATCAATGTTCAGCTTGGTCTCCAGTTCAATGGTCACACCCGCCTGGCCGGTGATGTTTCCCATCGTGGTTTCATCCAACGGTTGAAACGCCAGGGCCGCAGGGGGCGCCCCGGCAATACACAGCGCAAGAACGGTAGGTTTCAGGCCTTTCATTGTTCTTTTCCTTTTATAGTCGTTATCACTTCCTGTGGGCCACTGCAGTATTACGACGCCACTGTCATACTCTACCGACACGTCGTTTTTGGATACGTGCAGAAGTCACAAAAACCTGCATTCCAGAACTTTTCAGGCGCACACTTTTTAACCACAAGATGTAGTGACATGCAGAGAATCCGTTAATGGCGCGGCTTCCCGCAGATTCAAGAACTTTTCCATTGATTTTCTTTGCCCACAGGCGCCAATCAATAGTTGCTCTCTTATTCACAGAACACTATATCCTGTTATACTTCCCAAAAAATAAGCCCATATATAGGGTCAGCTACGCCAACACCTACTGATTGTCAAGCAGTAGAAATGCCAGCAGACACAAGGCTGGCTGCAGTGATCAACACAGAATTCCGGTTATGGAAGGCAGTCTTCCCGGCCAGGCACGGACACCATATATAGTGATTCTGCTGGCCCGATAACCCATGAAGTACCAGAAACACACAGGGGTAAGGCGCTGAGGACGGCGTCTTCAAAAAAGAGACATACTGAAAACCGAGGGTGGCAATGAACGCTAAGGCACAGGCAGTGATCACAACGATTCCCATGCAGGAAGCTTCGCTAGATATCTGGAGCAGCAAGTACCAGCTCAAGACCAAGACCGGCGAGCCTGTCGACAAAGACATCAACGCAACCTACGAGCGCGTGGCCAAGGCCCTGGCCGAGGTTGAGAAAAAGAATCTACGCGACAAATATATGAAGGAATTCCTGTGGGCCCTGCAGAACGGCGCCATCCCCGCCGGCCGCATTACTTCCAACGCCGGTGCCGAAGCCCACAAGCCGGCCACCTCCACCATTAACTGTACCGTATCCGGCACCATCCAGGATTCCATGAACGATATCCTGGAGAAAAACCACGAAGCGGGCCTCACCCTCAAGGCCGGCTGTGGTATCGGTTACGAATTCTCGACCCTGCGCCCACGCGGTGCCTATGTCGCCGGCGCGGGTGCCACCACCTCCGGCCCGCTGTCGTTCATGGATATCTTCGACCGCATGTGCTTCACCGTGTCTTCCGCTGGTGGCCGCCGCGGTGCCCAGATGGCCACCTTCGACGTACACCACCCGGACGTGATCGAATTCATCCAGGCCAAGCGGGAAGACGGCCGCCTGCGCCAGTTCAACCTGTCCCTGCTGATCACCGAAGACTTCATCGAAGCCGTGCGCAACGGAGACGACTGGCACCTGTCCTTCCCGGTTACCCAGAAAGAAGCCGACGACGAAGGCCTGGACCTGACCGACGCCAGCCAGTTCGTCTACCGTGACTTCCCGGTACAGGAAGGCTACGTGGTGAACAACGAAGGCAAGGTCGCCTGCCGCATCTACAAAACGGTGAAAGCCCAGTTCATCTGGGACACCATCATGACCAGCACCTACGACTACGCCGAGCCAGGCTTCATCCTGATCGACAAGGTCAACCAGATGAACAACAACTGGTTCTGCGAAGACATCCGAGCCACCAACCCCTGTGGCGAGCAGCCCCTGCCCCCGTACGGCAGCTGCCTGCTGGGTTCCGTGAACCTCACCAAGTTCGTTGAGTACCCGTTCACCGAGAAAGCCAGCTTCAACTACGAGAAGTACCGCAAAGTGGTTGGCACCTTCACCCGCATGCTGGACAACGTAGTCGAAATCAACGGCCTGCCCCTGGGCGAACAGCGCCACGAGATCACCTACAAGCGTCGCCACGGTATGGGCATTCTGGGCCTGGGCTCCACCCTCGCCATGCTGCGCATGCCTTACGGCTCTGACGAGTCCGTGAAGTTTACCGAAGAAGTGGTTCGTGAAATGGCGGTAGAAGGCTGGCGCCAGTCCCTTGCCCTGGCCGAAGAGAAAGGCCCGGCGCCAATCATGGACGACGAGTTTGAAGTAACGCCGAAGATGATGACCAAGTGCCCGAAACTGGCCGAAGACGGCATCAAGGTGGGCGACAAGGTCAAAGGCAAGGTACTGCACGCCAAGTACAGTGCCTACATGGGCCGTATTGCCGAAGTAGAGCCGGAGCTGGTAGCCAAACTGGCCGAGAAAGGTGGCCGCTTCACCCACCACACCTCCATTGCCCCGACCGGCACCATCAGCCTGTCCCTGGCCAACAACGCCAGTAACGGCATTGAACCGAGCTTCTCTCACCACTACGCCCGGAACATCATTCGTGAAGGCCGTAAAACCAAAGAGAAGGTAGACGTATTCAGCTTCGAACTGCTGGCCTACCGCCACCTGGTGAACCCGGGCGCCATGCCGTTCTCCGATGAAGACGACAAGAAGCTGCCCAGCTACTTCACTACCTCCGACGACGTAACGCCCACGCAACACGTCGACATCCAGGCTGCGGCACAGAAATGGGTAGATTCCTCCATTTCCAAAACCGCTAACGTTCCGACAGAATTCCCGTACCAGGATTTCAAGGACATCTACCTGTACGCCTACGACAAGGGTCTGAAAGGCTGCACCACCTTCCGCTTCAACCCGGAAGCGTTCCAGGGCGTACTGGTTAAAGAGAAAGACCTTGAGAACACAATGTATGAGTTCACCCTGGACGACGGCAGCAAAGTGACCCTGCGCGGCAACGAACAGGTTGAGTACGACGGCGAAATTCACACCGCCGCCAACCTCTTCGACGCGCTGAAAGAAGGCACTTACGGCAAGTATTAATCCGGGAACCGACAGACAGGAATTACGAACATGACAGTGAAAATCAGCAACAAGATCGTCGGCTACCGGGTAAAGAAAGCCGACGCCGAGACCACGGGTGAGCACCAGGCGCCGGTGAAAGCCGACACCAAGCCGGTGGAGATGAACGAGAACATCGAACGCCCGGATTTCCTGCTGGGCACCACCTACAAGATCAAGCCGCCGGTGGCCGAGCACGCGATGTACATTACCATCAATGACATCCTGCTGAACGAAGACACCGATCACGAGAGCCGGCAGCCGTATGAAGTGTTCATCAACTCCAAATCGATGGAACACTTCCAATGGGTTATCGCCCTCACCCGCGTTATCTCAGCGGTGTTCCGCAAAGGTGGTGACGTCACCTTCCTGGTGGAAGAGCTGCGCAGCGTTTACGACCCCAACGGCGGGTATTTCAAGAAGGGCGGCGTGTTCATGCCCTCACTGGTAGCCGAGATCGGCGCCGTGATCGAGAAGCACCTGAAGGCCATCGGCCTGCTGGAAAGCGACGAGCTGAGCGAGACCACCAAGCGCATCCTCGCTGAAAAGCGCGCAGAGTTTGAGGCCAGCCAGAACAAGGCCACCAACGACGACAGCGGCAGCGACTACCCCGCCAACGCCACCATGTGCGGCAAATGCAGCACCAAAGCGGTGATTGTGATGGACGGCTGCGCTACCTGCCTGTCTTGCGGCGACAGCAAGTGCGGTTAAGGTGATTGACCGCTGAGTGATGAAAAGGCCCGGTTGCGGAAGCTTCCGGGCCTTGCTGTTTAAACGCAGCAAACACAAGGAATGTTCATAGATCATGGCAAGGAATCAAGGCCAAGGTGGGCCGATTGAATCACGGCTAATCAGCTTATTGGCATCGTTGTTTTTCTCTATCCCAACAGCAGCCCTCATTTGGCTCTGGGTCAATTTGGAGTTAGCCATTTACTGGGATTCCTTTCTCAGTAGTGGTTACCTTGTCGCCTGTATTATTGTCTTTGCTGTGTTGGCCATACTGCTCCCGCAATTGTTTCCATCCATTCTCGGGTCCGTTTGGCGTGGTATAGCCAAACTATGGGGCTGGTAGCCCTGTGACTCACCTCGCGTTCAGGCTCCAATGGGTTTTCCGCTGCGTCCCCAACTAACAGCAACTGAAGACATTAAATGTCTGATGCAGTCAGCGCACGCTTTGATCAGTTTTAATAGGGGCGTTATGAAGGAAATTCTTGTTGTTGGTTGTGTCTTGTTTTTGGCGGCTTGTAAATCAAGCAATTCCGATAATGACCAGCCAGATGTTGGCGCCGAAACAATCGCTCCTGAGGTAGGAAGCTGGATCAGGGCCTGCTCCCCAATTGATGATGTGATCACAGCAGAAATATTTTATGACGGCGAGTTATCCGCTCGGTGGGTAGAGCGACTCGACATCACAGAAAACGCTATAGTGGTCTCTCGATCCGTTTATGTTGATGAGATGTGCGAGACGCCTCTGTCCTTCGAGGACGGACCGGGAATTGTACTTCAGTGTTTCGGGGAAACTCGTCAAAGAGTGCTGGTACAAGGCGTATACGAGGTGCTGAGCTTTCCCTACATTGATGACCGGTACAATCCCCAGGTTCCCGAAAGTTGTGATTTGGCATCTGAGCCGGGCATGAACGTTTATCCGGTGGGTGATGTGCTCTACAGGGCTTACTATACGGACGCGATGAGCAGTGAACCCTCGGAACTGGTGGTCGATTTCAATCAGGTTTTTGAAAGGGTCCAGTGATCTGAATCGACCATTTTTCACCGGAAAGGGAACAATCTTTGGAAAGGATAACCGTGCCTGCGTCAGCCCCTCTGGTCAGCATCATCACCCCCACCTTCAACCGTGAGCGCACCATCACGCAAGCGGTCGAGTCTGTGCTGGCCCAATCCTATCCCCACTGGGAGCTGATCATCGTCGATGATGGCTCCCGGGACAGCACCCGCGAGAAGCTGGCCAGTTACCTGAATGATGACCGCATCCACTACCATTTTCAGGAAAACCAGGGCCAGAGCATTGCCCGGAACCTGGCGCTTCAATATGCCCGGGGCGAATTACTGTGTTTTCTGGATTCCGATGACCTGTGGGTGCCTGAAAAGCTGGAGAAGCAAGTGGCGCTTATGGAGGCTCACCCGGAGGTGGATGTCCTTCACAGTGATGAAATCATGATCGACGAGCAGGGCCGGGAGTTGTCCCGCAAGAATATGCGCCGGTACTCGGGCCGGATTGCCCGCCAGATGCTGGTGGACAACAGCGTGAGCATCAACACGGTAATGGCGCGGCGGAAATGCTTCGATGCCATGGGCGGGTTTTCCGGTCGCTACGGCGTTGCCGACGATTACGACATCTGGCTGCGTTTTTCAGCCCGTTTCACCTTCCTGTATGTGCCCGAGTACTGGGGTTATTACCGGGTGATGGCAGACCAGATTTCCAGCGACAAGAAACGCCGATTTGCCGCCAACGAAGCGATCATTCGTGATTTTATCGAGGAATACGGAAGTACACTCCAACCCGGTGACATCCGCTGGGGCCTGGCCCGCTTCTACTGCCGGAAAGCCCGTCATTTTGCATCAGCAGGAGACTCGGCGACGGCCTGGGGCGCGGTTGCTCAGGCGTTGCGGTATGCTCCGCTGGATTCCGTGGTATGGCGCGCCGTTTATCGGGTGATCTTTCCGGGCAAAGGTGGCTAGAGCAATGAACCAAACACGATGGCAAACCCTGATGAGCGCTCTGGGGCTCCCGCCTTCAGAAGAGTGTTATCACGCACTCCATGCCGCCTACTCAGAGAAGCACCGGTTCTACCATACCGTCGATCACATTGATGCCATGCTTACCCACTTTGACGGCGTAAAGGAAATCGCTGAAAAACCGGAAGAGCTGGAGCTGGCCATCTGGTTCCACGATGCCGTCTACAAGCCCCTGTCGAAGACTAACGAGCTGGACAGCGCAAACTGGGCACAGACGTTCCTGGCTACTCACAGTTACGGCAAGGCAGGCATCGAGCGCGTGCACAACCTCATCATGGCCACCCTGCACAATGGCAACATCAAGACTCCGGACGAGCAGCTGATTGTGGATATCGACCTTGCTATTCTGGGCGCCCCGCCTGACGTGCACGATCAGTTTGAGCGTAACGTACGCAAGGAATACAGGCTGGTGCCCGGGTTTATCTACCGCAAGAAGCGAAAGGAGCTGCTTCGGTCCTTTCTGAGTAGAGGCAGCATTTATAACCTTGAGCTGTTTAACGAAAGATACGAAGATCAAGCCAAACAGAACCTCCACAGGGCCATTAGCACGTTATAGACTGCCCTGCGTAATCAGCGGATAAAAAGGACTTTCCATGACTCTCGGATGGGTAATTGCCGGCACAATCGGCCAGGTGCTTCTGGCCTACATGCTGTTTATTCTGGGTGTATTCGGTTTCAGCGCCGTGGGTAACACCCACCGCCCCACTCCGTTCGATTTCTCGTTACTCAACTCGGCCCTGTATGCAGCGCCTGCAAGCTGTCTGATCAGTGCGGTGGTTGTTATTGGTCTCTACCGCTCTGGCGCGAGTGAAATGTCCTATCTCTGGTACGCAGCGCCGATTCTGTTGTTTGCAAGCTACTGCCTGTACGTCAAGCTGTGTATCAAACGCCAGTGAGTGGCGTTATGTCGAAAATCTTCAATACCCGCTCGCCCGCAGTGATTATCGTGAAACTCCAACACCATTGGAGGACATGAACGATGACTGCACGCGCGAACTATATCGGCCTGGCACCCAAAGCCATGCAGATCCTGTTGAATCAGGAAGCCTATCTGAAAGAGCAGTTCAGCGACTCCAGCATCCTGAGCACGGCGTTGTGGGAGCTGCTAAAGCTGCGGGTTTCACAGATTAACCAGTGCGCCTTTTGCGTGGACATGCACAGTAAAGATGCCCTGGCCCAGGGCGAGACAATGGAGCGTTTGATTGGCTTGAGCGCTTGGCGGGATATGCCGATGTACTCAGCCACAGAGCGCGCGGCTCTTGAGTGGGCGGAGCATCTTACCCAAAGCAAGCCGGTGGACGACCACTACTATGACAAACTGGCAACGGCCCTTGGCGAAAAAGGGCTGGTTGATGTAACCATCGCGGTGAACGCAATCAACAGCTGGAACCGCATCGTCAAAACCTTCAAGCCAGAGGTAGGCAACTATAAACCCCAGTAGCCTTGGCAAACCTGCATTCGACTTTCAGTTGTCCTGTCCATCGGGCCCGCTTTCGGCCTTTGTTCAGGGGGTTTGGTCTGCAGCTGTATCAGAATCGGTAGCGGAACCTGTGGTAAAGCTGTTGCATTCTGAGGCGTGCAGCAGCATCTGGTTCAGTCTTGCGGGGGACGTACGAATCGGGGATATAGCAATTCCTGAAGGGGTGGTTGTTTTGCCGGTAGAGAAGGTGGCCGCCCAGGTATCACTGGCGCCGGGATCAGAGCTCGCGGGGATTCGCTTTCAGCCTGCCATCGGCTATGGCCTGATCTGCCAGCACTTTGGCCGGCCCACGGTACTGAACCGTGACCCGAGGCAATTGCCCGGTCTCATTCCGCTCTTTTCCCGCCTTAAAACCTGTTGCAACAACGTAAGCCGCGTGAGCACGATGCAGAGCTGGGCTGAGAACAACTTCCGGCTAACCCGGCTCATTCCCGGCGCTCTGCAGCAGGCTCTGGACTGTATAAGAGACGATGCGGAACCGGGCTCGCTCACGCAACACCTGGAAATCAGTCAGCGCCATGTGGAACGCCTTTTCAAACACTGGATGGAAATGACGCCCAAACAGTACCAGCGCATTCTTCGGGTGAAACGGGCCATCAATTACATTCGTGAGCATGGCCAGGTTAACCTGGCCGAAGTCGCTCACCAGTTCGGCTTCAGTGACCAGGCCCATATGACCCGGGAGTTTCGTACGATTGCGCGCATCACGCCGGGCCAGGTGTAATCACTGAAAATGAGGCATGAGGACTGGAATCTCCCCGCTTATTTTTCGTAGCCTGTTATCAGGTTCATTGGCAGCCTCCCGACCAGGTCAGATCAGCAAATCAGGAGTTGTATCTCATGAAGGGAATCAGAAGCGCCTGCGCGCTTATTATCCTCACGTGTCTCTCGGCACTGACTCAAGCCGCCACCGCCGTCGAAATGGCCAGGCAAGCGTATTTCCTGATCGAGCGCGACCCTCTCGATCTCGATCAACGAGATGAAGCCAGTTACCTGATTCAGCGCGCCAATGTGTTGGACGGCGACGAGCCATGGGTGGCGGTTGCCCAATCCCGCCTGACTCTGGTGAGCGGCTACAAGGTTGGGCAACGACACGATCGCCGGGCCTACGAAGAAAGCGCCGTCAGCACCGCAAGGCAACAGGCAGAACGCGCAGTTCGTAATGGGCCGAACCTGGCCATGGCACACGTTCAGTTGGCCATGGTGCTCATTATTCAAGGCGAACTGCGTACGGCCTGGGATCATTTGAATACCGCAGACTCACTGAATGAACAGAGCTTCTACCCCTGGTACCTGCGGACGGTTATCGCGATACACCACAAAGACGAAAAATTCGCCGCAGAGGGTTTCAAAGAAATCGAGAGCAGAGCATCCCAGAAGTATCAGAAACGCCTGTTGCTTCATGAGCGCATGCGGTTGGCCAAGGCCACTAAGAACCTCGAGGAGCGGGATCGGCTGCATCGCAAAATGATCGAGCTGGACCCTGACTATGCCTACGCCTGGGGCAATTACGGTTCATTTTTACTTGGCCAGAAACGTTACCGGGAAGCCGTGCATAACCTGGAGCGAGCCGTAGAGTTGAAACCCTACGGGCTCGCGGTGAGCCAGTTAGCGGAGGCACGCAGGAAGCTGAATCAGGCGTTTTGATTCGTGGCCAGTCTGCTTGCAAACGATGCATGCTAATGTGCAGGCTTTTCTAATCGGCCGACGTAACTTGCGGCGGAATTTAAAACAGAATAGCTTGAACATCTATGGTTAAACCTTGAAAGGAGCTCAATCATGCAAAGGATCGCATCACTCAAATTCGGTTTGCTCGGCCTTACAACGCTGTGCCTGCTTCCAGGCATCACCCAGGCCGGCGGCCCGTCTCCCGAACACTACCTCAAAAACAGCCCGATGGTATTGGAGGTTCGCTATTGCGAATGCCAGGCCACAGAACCAGGCCAGGCTCCCACCGAATTACGCCCGGCGTTTCTGGAACAATCGCGTCTACTGAAAGTTGACGTAGACCCTGACGGCAAGGGCTTTGTGTCGTCACCTGAAATAACACTGGACTTTGAACTAAGAGCCCTGCCGGAATCCCCCGGGGATTTCACGTTCACCTTTGCCGGCGAATATGAGACCGGGCAGCAAAACAGCGCTGCCACTGGAAAGGTGTCTTTGAAGGATGGTCACTGGCTAAATCTGTTCGGTTCAGAGCAGAACCAGAATAACGATACGCAGTATCTCGATGTTGCGGTGCGCCTGGTGAAGGCTGACGATTCCTGAGAACAGGATCAAATGCCGTTGAGCCTGTGACGGATTCCGGGCGTAAGGTGTAAGTGAAGTCCGAATACTTGCATTCACCTAAAGCAATCGAGCCGGAATCCTATGCACCGCTTTTCGATCTGGATCATCACATTGGTAATGGCCTTGCCCGCGTTTAGTCGCGCACAGCCCGATTCTTGGCAGGCCCGCGTTGAGCACGAGGCTGCCCGCATTGATCGTCTGCATACCCTGATTGCCGTTCATAAGGGCCAGGAAGTGTTGGCGCTGGATTTGAAAAACCAGGGCCTGGACACACCCACCAACATTAAGTCGTTGTCGAAAACTGTTCTTGCTGCCCTTGTAGGTATCGGTATTAAAAAGGATGTGTTTGAAGGCACTGAGCAGACGGTGATCGAAACACTGGGCGAACGTGTCCCGGCCTCAGCGACCGACGGAGTGGAACAGATTACACTGGGCCATTTGCTGTCTCTGCAAGCGGGACTGCAACGGACTTCTGGCGCCAACTACGGGCCCTGGGTAACCAGCGACAACTGGGTAAATCACGTGCTGACCCGCCCTTTTGTTGATGAGCCTGGCGGGCGTATGCTGTATTCCACCGGTAGCAGCCACCTTCTCTCGGCAGCGCTTACGGTCAGCACAGGCAGAAGCACGCTGCAAGTGGCTCGGGATTGGTTGGGAAAACCACTTGGTGTGTCTATTCCACCCTGGGACAGGGAACCACAGGGAATCTATTTCGGCGGCAACAATATGCGCCTGTCTCCGCGCGATCTCGCGAAGATCGGCGAACTGTATCGCAATGACGGAAGTGTGGGTAATGAACGCCTGTTCCCGGAAGATTGGGTAAGCGAATCCTGGACCGCCCGGGGCGAGTCAGCCTACACTGATGATCCCTACGGTTACGGCTGGTTTATCCGCCCGCTGGCAGGCGAAATCGGCTATTACGGCCGAGGTTATGGTGGCCAGTTGCTCTACGTACTTCCTTCCCTGGAGCTAACGATTGTAATGACGTCAAACCCGTCTCCGCCTTCACCGGGTTCAAGTTTGCTGCGCCGCCAGTTTCAGCTGATTGAAGAACACGTTATTCCGGCTTTTGCCCCCTAGTGATGCCTTACGGCTTCTCACTTGGTACCCTTGCGACGTTGCCATTACGTCAGATTCAAGAGGATTCGAGGTTTCACCCTTGCCAGAACTGAAAACTGTCGGTCTTTTTATCATTACGGCGCTGGCTGAAATAATTGGCTGCTACTTGCCCTACCTCTGGCTGCGGGAGGGTAAATCCATCTGGC
>Ga0114900_1001085_pt1 | contig 17776 bp, 22 predicted proteins | sample MalvireepMed_231_FD_89685 | JGI IMG/M metagenome (GOLD analysis project Ga0114900, IMG submission 89685) | Marine viral communities from the Global Malaspina Expedition - Malaspina viral metaG DeepMed_231 | ecosystem: Environmental > Aquatic > Marine > Oceanic | place: Mediterranean Sea...
GATAGGCGCAGAGGGATGGAGTTCCCGGCACCCGCCGAGGGTGAGGTGACAGACGTGCCCACGGCACCTGATGTTGTGGACCGGGAGACTGCGCTAGAGGTTATCGGAAAGCACAATGAGCTCAGGGGGATCTCCCTTAGCGAATCGTCACAAAGCCTCGAGGCCATCGACAAGGACGTGACAAATGTAGGGAGCCTGGTCTTCAGCGACGAAGATGTCATGGAGATGGCACGCAAAGTAGAGCCTGCGGTCAGGATGGCAGAGGCGAACGAAGAGCGCAGATCCGAAGAGTACGCTGAGTTCCTTCGCGGACACGCAGGCAGGGAGCGACAGGCCATTGCAAGACGACAAGACATACAGGAACAAGGACGGGTAGCTGAGTTCAAGGGACTCGCAGCCCCAGGGCTAAGGAAGACCGACGAGCGTTATGGTGCCGCAGTCCCCATGGAGGAAGAGGTCGAGGTCGAGGAGGAGGCTGAGATCGTAGAGCCCGGAGTCGACGACGACATCCCTGTAAAGAGCGTCGAAGAAGCCCAGGCAACGATTGTGGAAACGCCCGAGGCCCAGGAAAGCGTAGAGGCGTTTGGACGAGGGGAGGTCGAGTCCATCGATGACATGCCTTTCACGAGGGTCCGAGCCCTGGCATCGCTCTCCGACCCGAGAGGGATGGGTCAGGATCTCATGTCTGCACTCCAAAGTAGATACGAGCGAGAGGCTACCCCTACGGGCATCTTCGACCTTATCCAGGGTGGGCATAAGGAGAGGGCTGCAAAACGCTTCAGAGAGGAACTGGGGCTGTATGCAGGGCAAGCCACAAAGGCAGAGCGACTCGGAGCTCGGAGGATCTCAGCCACTGAAGGAATCGAAAAGAGAAGGGCGGCAGCACTGAAGGCGCACAGGCGCTCCGAGTTGGGGCTTGGCAAGATCGGACAAGAGATCAAGATCGTAGAGGAGCAGCGAAAGTGGAGCAAGCTGCCTGCCGAGATGGAGGAGCTTAGAGCGCGATCGTGGAAGCACCTAAGACAAGCAAACGCCTCCGGGGCACTAACGCTTCTTAGGAAGGTGCAGACCCGAAAGGCCCAGGTGGAGTACATGAAGCTCCTTAAGAAGCTCAATAGAAGCCTTACGCCAAGTGCTAAGTCGGTGATCAAGTACATGGTCAACCCCCACGGCATAATGGTGCCAGGCGTTCATGATGGGGATACGTTCATCCCTGTTGGCAAGCCTGGGTTCAACGAGGCGCTAAGTAAGGCAGGGGGAGCCAGCGGCGCAGACCTCCGCAAGCTCAAGGCCCACAGCAAAAACATGATGACCTTTAAGAAAGGTCTTCTCAAGGGAGCCAAGGGAGGTAAGACCCCAGCGCAGGTCCGGGCTGTCATGAGGGAGGACGAACACACCCTGAACGCTCTCCTTAAGAGTTCCGGCGGCAAGATGAAGCTCGATAAACAAACGGGGGAGTGGGAACCGTCTGCGAAGAGCGACTACACCCTTGTACAGGTCAGGCAGGTCCTGAGCGATCTGCTGAAGACAAAGGACAGGTTTGGTAGCCTGGCTGTTGCAAAGGTTTTAGGAAGGCTCAACTCAAACCAGGCACTGATAGACAACCCACAACTCCAAGCAACCGGAGGCATAGACATCTTCGCGGTTGATGGAATTGGAAACCTGAACGCACTACCACGCGCAGCAGCACCAAAGGGTCGCGACATCGGGGAACTGAGGACCGCTCTTGACCGCGCACTGGAGCCTCAAGCACTCCCAAGCGTGCCGCAAAAGCCGCCACCTGGCACTGGTAAGACATACGACCCCGCCACGCGCAGACTAGAAAAAGATGCCACCGCAGTTGGCAGGCTGACTAGGACAGGCGCGTTGCGCTGGGATCCGAACATGGGCGCATGGTCTGTCGACATTGGACCAGAACAGTTCGAATCCCTTATGAAAAGAACACGAGAGCTGGACCTACAATAGGCGGGGAACCATGGCAGAGAATGAGCCAGTCACGCCAGTCACGCCGCCGCCCCCAAAAGGGCCGCCCACAACGGTTAAGGCCTTTAAGGTATGGGCGAAAGACCAGGGGTTTGGGACAGAACAGGTCAAACAGGTCTTCATCGAGAAGTTCGGGGACCATGCCTTCGATGCGTACTTAGAGAGAGACGATGCCGACGTAGAACTCCGTCGCATTCCCACGGGAGAGCCCCGGCCGCTGCCCGACACCGGCAAGAAACCAAGACCCAGAGTGACCGTGCCGGGGGCCAAGCTTGACGTTAGCGCCCAAGAAGCAAGGCGGGAACTCGTCAGGGAGGCGTGGAAGGCTGAAGGAGAGAAGGCAGAAAAGGAGCTCGTGCCATTCCCGCAAGACACTGCCGTGCCACCCATCCCAGAGATCGACGTCGCACGCTACCAGACGCCTGAAGAAGTAGAGAGCATGCGGGAACTCACCCCAGGCTACCACCGTAAGATTATGGAGACAGGCGGGTTCAAGCCGATTGGCGAAGTGAGAGAACCCCACAGGCGCTTAATGTTCTCAAGAGCTCAGGCAAGGCAAGGCAAAGCACTTGAGAGATCGAAGAAGAAAAGACAGACCAGGGAGTGGCTGTCGAAAGAAGCCGCGTACAAAATGCTTCAAGGGCGCTCGGATTTGGCAAAGCGGTTCCGAGACGTAGGCTATCACCACCGTGGGAAGTTCGTCACAAGCGTAATGTCCGAACTGGATGCCATAGCGCATGGCGGCGTCAAGGGGATGTTTGAGCTGATGTACTGGGCTAAAGACCAGTTCGACATGCCGGGGAGACCCTCTGATACAAAGCCACTGGCAGAAAAGATGGAGTTCGAAGCACTCGCCTCCTACGTGGAGCGACTAGAAAGACACTACGGAAGAGATAAAGAAGGGAACAGCCTGGTGCCGGGGGACATGAAGGAGGCGATCGAGGCAGGGAAGATGTACATCCATGCCGACCCAAGCAGCAGCAAGGCATACAACTTTGGCGCTGCGAAACAGAAGAAACTACAAGACCAACTAGAAAAAGACTTCGAGCGCATCTACGAAGAAGACCCCGGCCTCGCACTCGCCACCTGGAACGACCTGGGAGATGTGGCACACGGGCTGTTCGCACTGGTATCTGGCGTGTTCGGAGGACAAGACTCACCATACGTCGACAAGATGTACGATAGCGGAGACACGTATGGGTATTACGACGCCAGGTTTAGGGAGCGCACCGAACATTACGCAAACCTAGTTAACTTCATCCCCGCACACTACGCAGTGATGTCTCGAGGAGACCTTAAAAAACAATGGATGGCGCGGCCTGTCACAACAACGATCGCCATCATTCCGCCGCTTAAAATGATAAAGACCGGCCTCCATCTGGGACTCCTAGGCGGACTCAGCACCAAGGCAGGTCGCGCCGCACAGGCGAAGGCAGCAGCCGCTATCGCCAAAGTGAAAGCTACACTCACACAGAAGGTAGGGCCTGAACGTGTAGCCGCCATGTTTAACATCGTCGACAAAATCACACTGCCACCGAAGGCGTTCTACGCGGGCACAAAGAGGTGGGTCGGCCACCGGGCCACCCAATTAAACCGAGCCGCCACAGAAGTTATGAGGGAACTCTTTAGCAAACCCATGAGGATCCGCGCCGAGAACCAGGCGATGTACCGAAGGGCCAGGGTTACCTGGAAACAATACGAGAAGATGGAGAGGAAGCTGCTGAAGAAAGGCTACCTCACCGGAGCAGATGAACTGGCGCTGGCTAGGAAGATGGACGAGATCATCGGAGAGCTCCCTGCGGGGGAAGCCGCAGCCACCATGGAGGCTCTGGCAGCCATCGTGGACAAACCAGAGTTAGGGATGCCCGGAAGACGAGACCCGGTGGTAGAGATTCAGCCCACACGCCCCAAGGAGCGGCTCTTCTTCCCAGGAGAAGGACTGCGTGTCGAGCGCCGAGCTCCTGTGGTTGAGATCAAACCGACACGCCCCAAAGAAAGGCTCGTGTTCCGCCCATACGAACCCGTCAAAGAACAGTACGTCAGGCCGATTGTGGATCCACCACCCGTCGGGCCGCGCCCTAAGACGGCTGAGGGAGTCGCAGAAGCCGTTAAGGCCGCCAGGGACGCAGACTGGCAGACCGTATCGGCAGTGCGACCTATAGCGACAGACGCCAGGAAGCCGATGCGGGACATATTCGAAAGCGCATCTGAACGAGGTCTCGGACGATGGGACCCTTGGACAGAAAGCTGGGAGTTCTCAGGAAGAACCAGGCCAGCACTCGTCTATGACCAACTCATCGCACGCATGAACGAGGCGAAGGCATCCGGCAAGATACCAAGAGACTTCGTTGAGCCCATTGTTCACATACCCACAAAGGGACTCAGCGCAGAGGCCATGAAGAGGGCAGCAGCCGAAGGCCTAAACAGTGAGCTCTTTAAGGCGGCATCCAGAACAGACCAGGCTTACAAAGGGTACAGACCACTACATAAAGACGCAGCAGCCATCCTCGAGTATGGACGCACAGGCCACCGTGTTGCATCGGGACGTCCAGCAGTAGAGACATTCAGAAGGGTAGGAGGAAAGAAGCTCCAGTATTACGTCCACCCAGCCATCGAGCAGACCCTCAATGCCATCAACGCCTTTATGAAGAAGAAGGGGATCGGCATAGCCGAGATCAACCGTCTAAGAAAGACAAGGAAGGGACTAGAGGAGGCACGCACAAGCTTCAACAAGGCAATGGGAGAGTTTGAAAGAACCCATACGTGGAACCGAGCGGCACTCCCAGAGTCAGTGAACTCATTCATCAATCAGATCGTACAGAACAGGTGGCCCAAGTACACCCGCATGGCAGACAAGTCGAAGCTCCTGGCCAAGAACGCTCCAGTCAGCAGCCTGAAAGAATGGATGGCTGAGTACCACCCAGGCAAAGCACTTGATGAAATCGCCATCGACGGAACAAAGAAGATCCCAAGAGAGGTGCTAGAGAACCCAGCAGCACTCAAGGAATGGTTGAAGAAGAACTCACCGTCACTCAACCAGTACTTCTTTCAGCGGGGCATCAAGAACCCACTGGGAACCGCCCAGTACAACACATGGGTCAAGCACAAGTGGCCCGATGAACAGCACGCACAGCTTGTTAACTACGCACGGTGGCAGGACGAGGGACCCATGAGTTCCACGGGGGCGCGGATAGCCTACGAACCCATCCCCACCAACGTGAGAAGAAGGTACGCAGACACAAACATCTACGGAGAATCCTTCAACCCATACGTCAGAAAGAACAAGATGGCGACGACCGCCGAGGGGAAAGAGATCCTGAAAGGAGACATACTCCCGGTGTCGTTTGCGATAAGGGAGTCTGCCGGTGTCGGACCACGCAGGATGTCGGTCGAGACCACCAGGGCAATGGGCGCATGGAGGGGCGCACAGAAAGACCTCGTCCGGGCCATGAAGAACCCGACCACAAGAGAGTCGGTAATCGAAACCATAACCCAAGGATTGGACAACGCATACAGGCGAAAGAACGATGCCATGCACCGGGATATCGTGTCCGAGCAGTTAAGGTACTCGGAGTCCACGCTGGCTCGAGGGGCAGACAACCTTAAAATATCCGAGCTCCCAACCATCCTCCACATCTCGCCAGAGAAATACCTAGCAGCCCTAAAGCCAACCACACCCAACGGGAAGCTGTTCAAGCAGATGGCAGAGAGACGCTTCAGGGGAGGTCGGGTGTTCGGGGGATACGGGAAAGTCCCAAGAGAAATGCTCACCGACCTAAAGATCACCGGCAACATTTACATGCCAAAGAGCGCCATGAGGCAGTGGAAGTGGCAGAAGGCTGCGCTCGACGCCAGCCTGAGCGGAGGTTGGTTCGCGAAGTTCGGTCGCTACATCAAGGCAAACCTGACGGCTGCAAACCTGCCGACCCTGATCATAAACACACTGTCTAACTTTGGCATACAGATGCTGACGCGGGGCCCCTTCTTCTTCAAGGACCTAGTCAAAGACAACGTCATGTATCGGATGTATCTGAGGGGGTACAAGTTCGATAGAAAGATGGACGAGATATTCAGGGCTATCGAGGAGAGTGGCGCACTTAACTCAGACTTTCACCGAATCGAACTCAGCCAGATGGCGTCAGGAATACCCGACTTCACGAAGAAGGCGTCCAAGACCATGGGCGAGCGCGGGAAGCAGGTTGTTAAGGATCTCCTTCACATGCGCCCCTTGACGAAGCTTTACGGTGGAAGCGACAACGTCATGAAGCTCAACGAGATGGTCCTTAAGATGAAGAGTGGCTCTAAGTGGGTTGAGCGAATCAGGAACCCAGATGACTTCATGGACTTCCCGGTAGCCGATGGTGCGTACCGAAGATTCACGCGACCAGAAAAGGGTGGACCGCTCTTCGTTGACGGAAAGAAAGCAACAAAGCAACAGGTGTGGAGTGCCCTGGCCGAGTACGGAAAGCACCTGGCTAACCTGAAGTTCTTTGACTACAGTGATATCGCTGGCTTCAACGCGATGATCAAATCGTCGCACCTTGACAAGATCTTCACGCCGTTCCTCACGTTCACCAACAAGGCGAGCTACTTTCCCGGTGTAAAGCGCGGCCTCCCTCGTGAACTCTTTGGGGAGGTCAAGGTCAAGTCCAATGTCCCAAGCGTTCTGTGGGACCAGGCCAAAACCAACCTCGACATCTACGCTATATGGTCGATGGCGATGGCACAGAACAGGCAGGACTTTTCACTGCTCGACAGGGACACGCTTGACCAGATGAGGTACGACCCGTCCTCAAAAAGCATCATGTATGTTAACTGGCTGCGGACACCAGGAACCCTCCACGTCAAGGACCTTACGTCCTTGGATGTTCTTGACCCAACTAGGATTTGGATCCAGATTGTTGACGACTTGCTTGGGCTCACCGCCAACCCGCAGGCCAGAGCGTTCGGAACAGCCAGCCCGCCTCAAGGAGTCTTTAAGCTTCCGTCTGGAGCAGACCGAGCTCCTTGGGAAACCAAGGTTCTTGAGGAGGCATGGGAGACTGCGGTCGAAAGTTTTCCGATGAGCGGGGTGAGCTTCGAGAAGGTTCTCAACGCGACAGGCTTTGGCAAGGGTCCGCTCCTTGACGTGCTGCACATGCTGGAGGCAATCGGAAGCTGGGGGTGGATGCACAAGGAGTTCACCCCTGCTCAGGCGTTCCAGGCGCTATTGCCACCACTACTGCCGGGGTCAATGGGCAAAGCCATCGACGCTTACGTGGGTGTTGTCGACAAGGACTCGCCGCTCACAACGAGAAGGCAAGAGGACATCGCGTCCTACAACCAGCCCGAAGAAGAGGATGCCCGGTGGGCGTCTAGGAGGATGACGGGATTCCCACCCAAGCCTGTGGTCTGGAGGCCTGCCATAGATCTTTTCTTCAAAGCACTATCGACTGAGTGGAAGGGCCGAGCTCTCGGTTCTAAGTCAGACAAGAGCACGCTGAAGGGCAGGCTAGAGATAGCGAAGCGTAGAATGGAACTCGACACGGTTGAGACCCTCAAGGCAGAGATTGACGCCCTCGATACCGTAATACGGATGAGCGTGAAGGAGAGAAAGGAGCGGGCAGTGAGGAACGCTATCGATGTCACAAAGGCTGCAATATTCAAGAGATACTCGGAGACGAAGTGATGATCGATCCCCAGCTCACCAAGAACTTCCACATCAAGGAATGGCGCTGCCATGACGGGACCGGCGTGCCCTGGAACCTGGTGGAGAACGTCATCAAGTGCGCCACCAACCTCCAGGTTCTTAGAGATGAGGTCGGCAAGGCCGTCACCCTGATCAGCGGTTACCGGAACAAGACCTACAACACCAAGATAGATGGGAGCAGGAACTCGCAGCACATGTTGGGTCTTGCTGCCGACATCCGGGTCAACGGCATCCGGCCCATGGAACTCGCCTCACTGATTGAAACCTTGATCAAGGATGGTCGCATGATGCAGGGTGGGCTTGGGACGTACTCGTCCTTCGTCCACTATGACTGTCGGGGCACCAAAGCCCGGTGGGAGAGATAGTCCTATGGGGATCGAAGACATCGCGAGCATATTCGGGACCAACGTCCTGGCTTTGTTCGGTGCCGTTTGGTTCCTTTCGAGTAAGATCTCCCTCGTGAACCACAGGATAGAGAGCTTAGAGAAAACCGTAGAACATCTAGACAGGGGATTGGATGAGGCCAGGAGTGGCCGGTCTATGATCTGGGAAAAGCACAACGAACTAATGCAGCGCGTCGTCGCTGTTGAGACAAAGGTAGACCCATGAAGCACCCACTAAAGAGCAAGACCATCCGCACTGCCATCCTTATGGCAACGACTGCCATCGTCACTCTCATCATGCACTACACCGGCAGCCTCGAGGGGACACCCGAGGCGCTAGGTGCTGCCTGGACCGCTGTTGTCTCCGCCGTTCTCATGGTCGGTCTTCGTTACGCTACGACTGAACCAATTGGACCAAAGGAAGTGGATGCTAAAAAGGAGGCACCAGAGTGAAATCACTATTAATATTGCTGACATTGGGCGCACTCTTGTCTAGTTGCGTACACAACGTCAAGGGTGACCTGATGGCCATCAAGATCAAGCGGGTACCCACATGCAAGGTGACGGTCGACATCGATGGCAAGCTTGTCTTCGAGGGCACTGGCACCAAACCCTGTCCCAAGGAGTAGAGGCAATGGATTTGTCAGAGCTCCTAGCCAAGATAATGTCTGTAGCCAACAGCGCAAGGCTGCTAGAGGGACACGTACAAGAGCTTATCGACGAGATACAGGCACTTATTGTTACCAAGGCGCAAGCCGAGGAAATCAAACTGGAGGATCCAGATGGCTGAGAAAAAGAAAACACTTAGGACGACGACCCCAAAAGCAAAAACCCCTGCCTGGACACTAGTCCAAGGCAAGGGTTGTTGGATCGTTGAGGGGAAGAACCGCCACCACTTCGATACAGAAGAGGCGGCCAAGAAGTTCCTCGCCGCTCTCGACAGCTAGAACGGTATGTCGTCGTCGTCGAACGTCACCATGTGAGAAGACTTCTGCGGCTGCTTCACATGCCACTCGAGCGTTGGCTTCCCTTCGCCAAAGGCTGGGGGCCTATCCTCATCGGCAGGCGAGATGGCCTCGTATGACTTCACGTCATTGCTTGGCCCGTACTGCTCCGACTGTCGGACGACAACCCACACCTTGCATGTCCTGTCGTGGAGCTCTTCCGTGTCTCCCCACTGGGGGTGGCACAGTGCCCAGGACATGTCGCTTAGGCGTCGGCGCCCGATCTGCATTGCCATCTCGTTAGCGACGACCTCTCCTTCTCGGTCATACGAGATTGATTCGATAGTGAATCGGTCGAAGAGCAGCCGTCCCTCGTGTCCCCCTGACAAGATCTCCCACACGACAAGCAGGTGCCTACCCCTCTTGTTCTTGTTGACCTTCTCCTCGGTGCTTTTTAGTCGCACCCTGTACCACCCTCTTGGCACCGGCTCGTACTTCTTCCTTGTCTGCGTTTGCTTGTCTGTCTTTGGGAGTGCTTCGAACTTCATCTTCATTGGTCTCTTCCTTGTCGTTGGCTTTGTTAAATTTGCTGGTCGCCCACTTCACGTAGGCTGCGTTGTCGAACATACCGAAGTAAACGTCAGCACTCATGCCGAGCAGGCTAGTGCTTTTTGAGAAGGCCTCGGTGATTGCCTTCTTGTAGTAGTACTCATCGAACCGTCCGCTCTTGGCGTCCATGAGTTGGGCCACCCCTGCTTGTGGTGCGACCTCTCTTATCTTCCCGTCCTTGGGATCTTTCCACCAGAGTTGTAGGAGGATCTCTTTGACGAGGTTGCTGTTTGGGAGTTCGATGTTGTCGTCCCTGAGCAGCGTCCATCCCCACCCATGCCCGCACGCGCCGAAGAGCTTTGTCATGCGCTCGACGTTATGCATTGCGTCCACGGTGTGGAGGAAGGAGTTGAGTTTCTTCACATGCTTTGGGTCGGTGATCTTCACCTGGTCCCATACGCGTGTGTTCTGGTTGGTCGTCTTGGCCATTAGAGCCACCTCACGTAGGCCGACTTCTTTTCTACCAGTGAGAAGCCGGAGATCTTCTTGTGCTTGAGCTCATTCTTCAGGTGGCCGATTGCCAGTTTCTTGCTCACGTATTCATCGGGCACTAGATCGAGGTCCGAGTTTATTGCTTCCGAGGCTGGTTCGCCCAGGTAGTAGACCACCTTTGAGGTGCGCTCATACAGCTTGATGCGGGTCTTGTCATTGAGGTGGACCTCGAGTTCCCCGGTGGAGTCGGCGTGCATCTGCATGTCCCGAACAGCTACCTCCTTTATCTGCTCCACAACCCGGTTGAACTTCTTTGATTGTGCCGTGTACTTCTCTGCTAGGGCTTTGAAGTGTGCGGCCTCTTGTCCTGCCCGTTCTATTGCGAATCGCTTTGCCAGGTACTTGTCCCCTAGGCTGTCCTCTATCTGGTCGAGTCGGTCTTTCCATTCCTTTAGTTGCATGGAATCGTCTTGGTCGACTGCGGCGAACTCGACAATATGCCGAGCGAGCTCAACCTCCCACTCCCATCCTGCTTTCTTGTCATCTGGTCTTAGGCCTTGATCCATCTACCTGTCTCCGTTATGGTTGGGTTCGTCTTCGAGTTACCTCTCTGGACGAACGGTTGAAGGAGGGGCCCGGCACTGCGCTAGGCCCTTCCTTTTTTCTTAGCACTTGACACAGTCCTAACACGTCGTGTTAACTCGTGTCAATACCGTTCAGAAAGGAGGTAGCTGTGGGTAGGAAGAAACTTTTCACGACGTTCCCGAGGCGTCTTTTGGATAACGACGTGTTCATCCGTCTATCGCCTGGGGCTCGTCATCTGCTCTACCACCTGTATGCATACCTCCATCCTCACGGTCGCGCTCCGCTCTCCGAGTTGATGCTCTCTAGGTGCTTCGTCCCGCAACTGTTTCCCAAGTGGGACGACCTCTTAGGGGAGCTTCAGAAGCACGGGTTCGTTGCGAGCTACACCTACTGCGAGGACCCCTTCTTCTGCCTCGTCGACTACGACGATGACCAACCCGCTAACCTCATAAGGGACCGGGGCGATTGCAATCACCCCGCAATCGAGGACGCTGATGAATGGGACGGAGTTTTAATACAGGATATAAACTGTGAAAAAACTGCGCCAATAAGAGAAGAGAAGAAGAGAAGAAAGAAGAAGAGAAGAAAGGAAATGAGTGGAGAGTTTCTTGAGTGGTACGAGATGTACCCCAGGAAGGATGGACCCGTTGCCCCGTGGGACGCATGGCAAAGGGCCCTCGAGGATGGCTCTAACCCGAGAGACATCATCGATGGGCTTGCTGCTGCGCTGATAGCCAGGGCGTTCCACGGGGAGCGCAAGTTCAGGCCGATGGCTACGACGTGGCTGAACCAGAAGAGATGGCTGGCTGACTACTCGACTCCTCCAAGTGAGATGGAGTCAGAGGACTTGGAAATGTTGAAGAGAATTAAAGGAGAAGAGTGATGAGCGAAGCGATGGTAACGATGAACATCCGCATCGAGGAATCCCAGAGGGACGAGATCGATCGCGAGATGGAAGAGGCAAACGAGATGGTAGCTAGTGTTATACGGAGCAGCGGTGTGTGCGTCGGGTCGGACCCGGCGGTGGCCGGTGCGTCCATTTGGCAGAACAGGAGCCAGTTCCTTCGATGGGTTATCGATGTCGGCCTGGAGGAGATACGCCACAAGAACGCTGCATCTGGCTTGCTAGCGGATAGATCTGATGTTTGAGATGCTCCGAGAAATGGGGTTCACCAAAGAAGGGATGATGAAAAACCTGCACGGGATGGCGCACCTCGACCCGTGCTGGTCGTGCGGGTGTGAGATACACACGCACGACGTCTACAGTTCAGCGTGCCCACACTGCAAAGCCTGGATGCCGCGCAAGTGTAACACCGGGGGATGCGGGGCCTACGTCCACCCGGCAAGCAGTTCCACATACGATGAGCCACACCACCTGTGTCGACAGTGCCACGTTAGCAACACCGAGCAAGACCGAGAGTCCATGCTCGAGGCGATACCAGCGTCGGTGGCGGGGCCAGCAACAAAGGACTACTGGAAAATCCCACACCGAGAGGAACTCGACAACAGGGTGGCGGCGTGGATTAAAGGACCGGGCTTCGCAAACCTGTACATCAAAGGACCGTGCGGAACAGGCAAGACCGTGACGGCTGCAAGGGCTGCCCACTTCCTGGTGACAAGGGGAAAGGTGGACAGCCTCATGTGGTGCAGGGAGTACGAGCTTGTCCAGTGGGCGAAGAGCCGATGGAAGAACGACGGCATTGGCGAGGGGAAGATAAGACGGGCCGCCGAGGCCGAACTCCTGGTGGTCGACGAGATGTTCTTCCGACCCAACGAGGACGGCAACTACCACACCGAGAAGGAGCGGGCTGCTTTGTCTGACCTCTTCTGCAAGAGGTTCGAAGACATCACAAAGCGAACCATCATGGTCTCGAACGAGAGGCCCATGTTCTCAGGCGTTTACGATCGCCGGGCCATGAGCAGGTTCGAAGGATCAGCCGAGTACATCGAGGTGAAGGGAGAAGATCTGCGAAGGAGGAGGGGAACATGAGGTTTGCCTACGCAGACCCGCCCTACATCGGGTGCGCCAAGTATTACATCGATCACCCGGACTATGCCGGGGAGGTGGACCACCGTGAGCTCATCGCCACGATGGTCGACAGGTTCCGTGACGGGTGGGCTCTCTCGTGCAAGTCTTCGTCGCTCAGAGAGCTCCTTCCCCTTTGCCCAGAGGATGTGCGGGTCATGGCATGGGTCAAGCCGTTCTGCTCCTTCAAGCCAAACGTTAACCCGGCATACGCATGGGAGCCGGTGATCATACGGGGAGGCAGGAAGAGGGCAGCCGTTCCTCCAATTAAGAGTGGAGGGCGCGTTAAGGTGAGGACCATACGCGATTGGGTTAGCTGCAACATCACCCTGGAGAGAGGGCTGACCGGGGCCAAGCCACGCGAGTTCTGCAACTGGCTCTTCGATGTACTGAATGCGGAAGTAGGGGATGAGCTTGTTGACCTGTTCCCAGGCTCACGCTCGGTGGGCGAGTCGTTCAACAGGTGGGTGTCTGCAAACAGGTACGAGGTGGGGTTTCAAGGGGAGCTCGGACTGGAGGATGGGGGGTGAGTCTTCACATCGTGCCCATCAAAATAGGAAAGGCCAGGGAACATGTGGCTGCGTTCCACCGTCACCACTCTCCCCCGCTCAGCGGGCTGTTCGCCCTAGGCTGCGCCCATGAAGAGACCCTGGTGGGCGTGGCTGTGGTGGGTAGGCCTGTGTCTCGGCACCTCGATAACGGGTGGACGGTGGAGATCACCCGCGTCTGCGTCGAAGAGGACGCCCCCAAAGGAACATGCAGCAAGCTCATCGCAGCCTGCCGGAAGGCAGCGCAGGCTCTCGGCTACCGCAGGATTTACACCTACACCCTGCTAGAAGAGGGAGGGGCATCTCTGCGCGGCGCTGGGATGGAAGACGAAGGACTCACCGAGGATGCCCGAGCTCACTGGGTCACCCGACCAGGGAGGCAGACGGCGAACGCAGGGCGCAAAGTTAGGTGGAGCGCCCAGTTGGGTGGTATGCCAGGGTTCCGTCCACCCGTCCCCCCAGAGAAAGAAAGCCCGCAGATAACACTTTTATGAGGTGCCGAGATGAGCAGATGGACAAACGACGGCGTGTTCTCAAGCAAGTCGAACGAGTGGGAGACGCCGCAGTGGTTGTTCGATCACATGAACAGCATCTACAATTTCGAGGTAGACGTGTGTGCATCGGCGCACAACGCCAAGTGTCCGGTGTTCTTCACCGAGGAAGACGACGCACTTGGCGACACCTGGGACAAGATGCTAGAAGACCGTGGCCACAAGAAGGCGCACGCGTTCTGGTGCAACCCGCCCTATGGCAGGGACATCTACAAGTGGGTCAGGTGCTGCGCCTTGGAGTCCGAGATGATGGGACGGTCTAAGCTCGTGGCCATGCTGCTGTATGCGAGGACCGACACGTCATGGTTCCACGATTACGTGATGGACTGCGCTCGTGATATCTACTTCATCAAGCGCAGGCTCAAGTTCATACGTGACGATGGCAAGACAGGCCCGGCGACAGCGCCGTCCATGGTGGTCATCTTCGACGCCAAGTGGGACGTGCCACACACCCCCCTCATCCACCAGCTAGACAGGACGGAGATTGAGGGATGATCCGAGTAACCATTGACGACGAAGGATTGCTTGAGCTCCTTCGCGGACTCTACGCTAACAAGTTTCATACCGCGTCCCGGTGGGAGCGAGCACGCCTCAACAAACTGAAGCGTACCTTCATCCAACAAACCGCAGTGCTGGCCAAGGTCGAGGGCCAGCCCGTCGAGGGCTTCGCCACTATCGTCATCGAAATATCTCTCAACCGTATCGACATCGACGCCCCACTCAAAACCATCCTCGATTCCGTGGCGCCCCTTCTCTTCACAGGAAAGGACGACCGAGTTATACGCTCGTGCCACCTTGTGATGAGACGACCATGCAAGGGAACCAAGAAGAAGGAAGAGGTCAGGCGGGCAGTCGTTGTCCATGCCTGGCCACTGGAGGAATACAGTGCTAGTTCTGGCTTTGCTAATGACGTTGTCTGCGCCTATTACGACATCCCCGAGGGAGGTGGCCCTCTACGCGCCGATAGTGTCGGAGGCTAGGGAAGGCTGCAACTGGCACAAGGATGCGTTAGAGAGCGGGTTGCTATGGGCTCTGGCTTACGTCGAGATGGGGAGTGGGGTTGTCCCTCCTTATGCCAGGGGTATCACGTTGGCGGCAGCCTGCCGGGAGAGTCGGGGGTACAGTCTGAAGTGCGGGGATGGCGGCCTTAGCTGCGGCGTGTTCCAGTTGCGACGGTGGGCGGAGCGTAGGTATGGGGTGGACAGGCACGATCCGATCGCCGCTGCTCGTGCGTGGCTGCACCGGATAGGGGTAGTAACAAAGAAAGCCCGACGTCGCTGCAAGGGACGCCGAGCTTTCCTAGTTGCTAATGCTTGGGTGGGTTCAGGACCCAAGGGTTATACGTGCCGGTATTCCAGGCACTGGCAGTTGCTTAAGAGGTGGAAGAGGCGGGCTCGGTGGCGCTAGGCGGGTACGTCTTCCTCTTGATGATGTCCAGGTGTGCATCGCTTTCCCCTCCAAGTGGTAGTCCGTTCTCGATGAACGCCTCCTTCACCCGCCTGCGCTCCTCGTCTGTGGCATAGCCTGGTCTCAGGTAGTGTCGGTACTCATGGTTCCAGAAGTAGCCACACCCCTTGTCTGTTATGGGTCGAACGTCGTGTGCCCAGTCGTCGCCCATGTCGTCGTGCCAGTCGATGCAGTTCTCCCACTCCTCGCACCCGTCGATGTGGTCGTCCATCTCCACCGAGAACACGCCGGCCTTCGCGTCCATCAGCTTGATGGTGCCCCTCATTCCCTCATAGGCTACGAAGCTGGGGAACCTTTCGACATCCCTGGTGAGTGCTACTCTGTCGCCGACCGTCATTGGTTCTGGCGTGAAGCACACCCCCCACCCCTCTTCCGTCTCATAGTTAAGGGTACCGACTGGGTTGTAGTCTCCCCTTTGTACTTCGACGGTGAGTTCCCCATCCTTTTGGCAGATAGCTAAGACCCATGTGCCCATGGTGATGACTCGCATGTCGTTTCTGTTCTTGTTCATTTGTTACCTCTCTTGGTTATTTGGTTCCGCGTTTTCTTTGAAGGATAGGCTCGGCTCGGTCTGCTTCTTTCTCGATTGAGAATTCAAACGGGTAAGCGTTGCGTATCTTGATGAGGTCCCAAAGGTTGGGACATCGGTGGAGTGCTCGCCACTGCTCGACGGTACTGGGCGAGACCCCTATCTTATCTCCTATCTCCTTTGATGAGTGGCCTAGATGCCTTGGGCTCATCAGTTTTTTCAAATCTACTCTGGCGTCTTCAAACATTTCTACCTCTCGTTGAATGGTTGTTGATGGTTGATGCCGTGATACCGTGAAGCCGATACATGCCAGGGGCGGGGTCGGGTTTTGGGCGGGTCGAGTGGGGAGCTCGGGGCGTTTTGGGTGCCCCGAGCTCCCGCCGACTAGCCTACTTGAGATTTCCGTTTTCCGTAGTAGTAGCAGACGATAACGGGACCTATTCCCGTTGTCTTGTCGACGTATCGCGTGCTAGCAAAAGACCTAAGCTCGAACGAATCACCATCATTCCATCCCTTAGTTACTTCGTCGTGTGATCTATAGTCTCGACCATAGGCAGGGTAGACGGTTAACAATTCCATCGTGGATCTTCCCTTTGGATAGCGAAACCTTTTCGGGCGATCTCTTTTGCCTTGTTGGTTCCTTTTAGCCTTAGCGCTGCAACGGTACCCTTAGGGGTCAACCACCTAGCGTCGTGAAGATCTCCATCGATGCATTGCAGTCCATCAAAGGTTGAAGGCAGATCGGCGCCTTTATCCACGTCGAAGACTACAGCTCCCCAAAAGACCGAGCGTGACATAGCGTCCCGCCATGTCGGCCAATTGATCTCACTTAGGCTAAGACCCCAAGAAAGATTAGACGGTACCTCACCCCTATCATGCAAGGCTAAGACGTCCCCGATCCGTTTCGTATAGTCGCAAAATTGGATTGAAGGATAAGCTCTTGCAAGCTGTAAGGTTAGACCTATCAAATCGCTCAACAGGTTAGGCCTACAAGTAGGCTCCAGCCCTTTACGCCTAGTTCGCGCAATGAAGGAATCGATCTCACGTCTCACGTTAGAGACGAACTTGAACGGATCCATGGTGAACGCTACTGCCCGCGCTATCCTAGCAAGATCGGCCGTCGAGTAGATGTTATGACCAGATTCTTGCAAGCATCCACCTATGCACAATGGGCTGGCATTCTTGCAAAGGTTAGCGCCACCGTAGGGTGTTGACCTCTTGTGAGGTGCTAGGTTGATCCCGATCGTCTTATAGCCTAGGACCTCATTTAGAACGATCTTGTGATTGTTCTCCGTCATGATCTTAAGCTTTCCCGATAGATACCTTCGCGCCTTATCAGTTACAGCTTCTGCGTTATGCTTAAGCATAATTACCTCTCTGTTCGGTTGTTAAAGAGCTTCGTGACTAGCTGTCACGCAGCAAGGCGCCACCCCTAAGGGTCACGCCTTGCTACTTGAACGCTAGTACTCCCAGTTCTCAATGATGCTTTCGACGGTATGACAGTAGATAGCAGGGGTCCTACGATCGTAGTCAATCACTTGCCAGCGACCGTCTAACGCCTTGTCGTAGGAAGCATTATCAAGGCCTTTTCTTTCTATGTATGCTTCGCACTCTTCGCGATGTATCGATCGGAACACTACGAGCATGGTTCCACCTTGCCTTCGCCGTTAGGACCTACGTTTTCGATCGTCCTAGTTAGGATCCTAATGAGTGCACGTAGCCTTGCACACTCGGACGGCTCGAAGAAGTCTAGCCTGCCTTCACTGGCGAGCGTTTCGATTCTCGTTGTGGCGTAGTGGAGCCGCTCCATTAAAGATGCGATCCTCTTTTGGTGCTGATTCATAGCGTCACCTTGCCTTTATTCCACGTCGTGACCTTGACGTACCCTAGGTTACTGAAGTCTGCGGCGTCGTGACATGCCTTGCATATGACGAATTCGTGCGGCTTCTCACTCACCCCTACCTTGATCTCGTACAAGGCAGCCGTTGATTGATCTAAGATGCTCCCGCACCTCGGATTAGTGCAAAAGA
>Ga0114900_1001090_pt1 | contig 17686 bp, 12 predicted proteins | sample MalvireepMed_231_FD_89685 | JGI IMG/M metagenome (GOLD analysis project Ga0114900, IMG submission 89685) | Marine viral communities from the Global Malaspina Expedition - Malaspina viral metaG DeepMed_231 | ecosystem: Environmental > Aquatic > Marine > Oceanic | place: Mediterranean Sea...
GGGAAATAGGCAAAAATCGAACAAAACAGAGGGTGATAACGCCAAAATCGCGCTTGAATGGCTTTTTTTCGAGTTGAAAAGCGATTCAGCGATAAATCAGGCGTTAATCAGACCCTCCTTAAGGCGAGAAGTCGGAGAAAACGGTGATGCCTAACCATCGCAGGCACGGCGACGTCTTTTTCATTGCGGCTTCGCCTCCATTCCAAAGTCGCGCATGCTATGGGCGTTAGGCAAGAGGGATTAATGGAAATATATAGGGTTGGATTCGTTTTCAGTAGATGTTTCGTTCAAAAGGAAATCAAGCTCCCTTCCGCGACAGTAAAGCCACTTTCGCCTACTGGTTTTGCTGGTGAGATCCATGAGGGTAAGAAGAAGCTTGAGTCAGTACGTTTTAGTTTCACGCGAAAGGATCTCGAAAACACGCTGAGGAACTACGCGAGCACTGGGCACTGCACGCTTGTGGAGTTTGAAGCCGTTGAAGGTGATAGCTTCGTCGAAGCGATAGAAAGTAAAGAAGACGAAGCGGAGAATATTGTTGGTGCTTTGTCTGTGATTTCCGCTAACCCAGCGACTCCACTATGTGCATTTGCTGAAGGGCCTGAAAATCCTGGTATAAAGTTCTACATTCCTTCCGACCGTGTTATTCGGCACGGCACTAATATTCCCGGATATCTTGATGCTCTTCCGGACATTGAGCAAAAAGCGCAGACGGATACAAAGTTTTCGCTATTGCTTCGCCTGTTTCGGGCCTCCCTCCGAGAGTCGGAAATCGACAATCAGATATTGTTCCAGCTCATCTTATTCGAGGAGGCATCTGACAATGAAGACGCATCGTCATTTGCTGAAAGGCTGAGAAGCTTTAGTGAGAAAATTGGATTTTCCGGTGACCTAGCGTTGTTAGCTACTGAATGCGGCGTACGGTTGCCAGAAGGGCGAGATGTCATTGATTTGCTGGTCAAATTAAGGAATTCGGCTGCGCACAATGGGAACATCAGTGAACAAAGCCTACGGGAGTTTAACGGCGACTGGGTGGTGCCAGTAGTGCATGACAAGAAAAAGCTGCACAAACTTATCACCGAGGCGGTCAGATATATGTTTTGTTGCCTTGTTGGGCATACCAGAGACAATATGGCGGTCAAAGTAACTGAATCTATTGAGATCAGGTTTGACTAATGCCTAACACATATGAGCCTTCTCGGAATCAATAGGCAAGAGTCATTTTTTGGCCGCGCCAGCGGCCAACCTAAATCCATGAGCGAGAACGCCTGCTTCGTCAGTCTCGCGGAGCTGTCAGGCACTTACAGCAAACACATATAGGGGCTCTCTTACGTGGCTTTAGGCCACTGCCTGACCGGTCGTTCCATCAGTGGGTCAGGGGCACCAGACATTCATCGGTTAACCGGTCACTGGTACTATTCAAACGACGGGCTGCATGGCTCCAGTTAGTGTCAGGCTCAGGACCGGTGTAAGCGCACTGGCTCATGGTATTAAGGCACGCCCACGGGCTGGCTAATCAAGTCGCTCTGGCTTCAACATCGGTGACAGAAAACCGCTTGGGTATCGGTGTACCAGTCAGCAGACTTGCGGTCTTCGGTGTCATCCTTTCTGATCCAGTTAGACGTCTTGCTCAGCCCGTGGCGTGACTAACCTCTCAAGAACCGTTGTTCATCGAACACCCTCTTGTCTTTGAGCATGAAGTACACAGCTCTACCCAACTTGTGTGCCAAGGCGGATAGGGCCTTGGGTTTGTTCATGCGCTTCTGCAATTTTTCGACGTAGCGTTTGGCCTTGTCGTTGTTACGAATGAACAGCACCGCCGCTTCTGAGAACGCCCACTTCAAATGAGCATTGCCGATCTTGTTGCCCTGAGTGCCGTAGATTTTGCCGGCGGATTCGGCTTTGCACTTCACCAGGCGAGCGTAGGACGCGAACTTCTGAACGGATTCGAAACGTTGGATATCGCCGACTTCGTAGAGAATGGTTAGGGCCAGAATGCGACCAACTCCAGGAATGGTCTTCAGTACGTTGAGTGATGCCGGGTCGTGTTGCTTGGCTTGCTGCTCCAGGTGCCACTCAAGCTTTTTGAGTTCGTGCTGATAGCAGTCGACGATGGCCAGGTCCAGATCGATATTGCGCTGAACGTCTGGATCGCTAAAAGCGGCGGTCAGTTGTGATCGGCCACCAGGGTTGTTGAGGTTGGCTTTGCTGGGCGGCAGATTGTACTGGCCCAGAGTGTTCACTGCGTGGGCCTTGAGCATGGCACCATGCCGGACAATGCGGGTACGGCGGCGCAATAGATCGCGGGAGGCCCGCATCTCCCTGGGGTAGACGTAAGTCAATGGGAAATTGCCACCGCGCATGAGCATGGCGATCTTGAAGGAATCAATACGGTCGTTCTTGGTTTTGCCGCCATGGATCGCCTTCATGTACAGCGCATGGCCCAGAATGAAGTTGATGCCGTGTTCTTCGCACAGGTCTGATATCCAGTACCAGCAGTGCATGCATTCGACACCCACGACCAGGTCATCACGGAAAGGTTCGAGCAGGGCGAGTAAAAGTTCAGGCTGGGCTTTGATTTCCTTGTGCAGAAGGACCTCGCCCTGTTGGTCGATGATGCAGACGTACAGACTACGGGCGTGCAGATCGATTCCACAATAATGGCGATGGGTGCTAAGGTAAAAGTTCATTGAGTCTTCTCCCTTGTAGTGCTTGGTCGCCTTCCAGCTTAGCGGGTAACCGCAGGGCTGGGGAGAAGGCTCAATCAGTATCAAGTGCAGGCACGGCGACGCCCACTACATTGCGCCTTCGGCTCTATTTCGTAGGCGCGCATGCTGCAAGCGTTAACCACACTGGCAATCTGGAGAGCCGTATATTGTGGAAGTTTGATCCAGTCATCAGGAATGCTAGCTATTATCGTCGGCGCTGGTCATTCATTAATGGTTTGTTCAGTTTCGTGTTTCTGGTTGCCGGTGCGGTGGTTCCATTGCAGTCCAGTTGATCCAGAGCCGAGTATAGCTCAATAGCTGTGACCGATTATTGACCCCGCGCAGGTGTATTCCACGTGCGTACCCATACCGGATTCGGTTACAGTCATGCCACTAACCCTGCAAAGCCAATGGGAGAAAACGGAATGAGTGACCCAACTTACACACCTCCGAAAGTCTGGAAATGGGATCCGAACAACGGCGGCAAGTTCTCTAACATCAACCGCCCCATCGCCGGCCCTACCCATGAAAAAGAGCTGCCGGTGGGGGAGCATCCGTTCCAGCTTTATTCCCTGGCAACGCCCAACGGTGTGAAAGCAACGGTCATGCTTGAGGAGCTGCTGGAAAAAGGCATCAAGGAAGCGGAATACGATGCCTGGCTGATTCGAATCACCGAAGGAGACCAGTTCAGCAGCGGGTTTGTGAAGGTGAATCCCAACTCCAAGATCCCTGCCATGCTTGATTGCAGTGTGGACCCGGCCATCCGGGTGTTTGAGTCTGGTTCTATTCTGTTTTACCTGGCAGAGAAGTTTGATGCGTTTCTGCCCAGGGACCCGGCCAAACGTACCGAAACCATGAACTGGCTGTTCTGGCAGATGGGCAGTGCGCCTTTCCTGGGAGGCGGCTTTGGTCACTTTTATGCCTACGCGCCAGAAAAGTACGAGTACCCCATCAACCGCTACACTATGGAAGTGAAGCGTCAGTTGGATGTGCTGGATCGCCAGCTGGCGGATAACCAGTATATAGCTGGTGATGAATACACCATCGCCGATATGGCCATCTGGCCCTGGTACGGAGCCCTGGTGAAGAACATGGTGTACGAGGCGGCCGAGTTCCTGGAAGCCCACACCTACACCAACGTGGTTCGCTGGACCGACGAGGTGGCCAAACGCCCGGCAGTAAAGCGTGGCCGTATGGTGAACAAGGCCTGGGGCGATTTGGCCTTCCAGCTGCACGAGCGGCACGATGCCAGCGATTTTGACCTGCGCACCCAGGACAAACTGGAAGGCAAGGCTTAAGCCATAAGGAGGACGGATGGCTCTGCCCGACGCACTGACCGAAGCACAGATCTACCATCGGTGCCCGCTGGAGAAACTGGATTTCGAAACCACGGAAAGCCTGGAAGATCTGGCTTTGCCCTTCGGTCAGGACCGGGCACTGCGTGCCCTGGAATTCGGGGCCAGCATGAAGGCCCAGGGGTTTAACCTGTTCGTGTTGGGGCCCTCAGGGGCGGGCAAGCATGAACTGGTACGGCGAGTATTGGCCAGCCATGCCGCGGAAAAGCCGGTGCCTTCGGACTGGTGTCATGTGTTCAATTTTCAGCAGTCGGACAAACCCGGGGCCATTGAGCTGCCGCCGGGGGAGGGGCGCTTGTTCAAGGCCGATATGAGCGAACTGGCCAACGAACTGAAGACCACCATACCGGCCACCTTTGAAAGCGAGGAATACCAGGCCCGTATTCAGGAATTGCAGGAAGAGGTTACCCGGCGCCAGCAGCAAGGCCTGTCTGAGATTCAGGAAGAGGCAAACGCCAACAATATAGCCATGCTCACCACCCCGGCAGGTTTTACCTTCGCGCCCATGCGCAACGGCGAGGTGATTGAACCTGAGGAATACAAGACCTTCTCCGATGAGGAAAAGGAGTTGGTCGAATCCAAGGTGGAAGACCTCCAGAAAAAGCTGCAGCAGGCCATCCAGCAGGTGCCCCGGCTACGCAAGGAAGTCCGGGAGCGGGTCCATGCCCTGAATGAGGAAATGGTTCAGCTTACCCTGGGCGGCCCCATGGGGGAGCTGCGCGAGAAGTGGGGGCACGTGCCGGCCGTGGTCGCGCACCTCGACGCGGTGCGAGAGGATGTGGTGGAGCATGCCGAGGCGTTTCAGGATACTGAAAACGGCGCACCGGCAGGGTTGTTGAACCGCTACCGGGTGAACCTGCTGGTGGATAATGCCGAGACCCGTGGGGCCCCCGTCATCTATGAAGATCTTCCCAACCACCAACACCTGGCAGGTCAGATCGAACACCGGGCCCACCAGGGTAACCTGTACACGGATTTCACCCTGATTCGGGCCGGGGCTCTGCATCGGGCCAACGGTGGCTACCTGATCCTCGACGCCCGGCGGGTACTGTCGCAGCCCATGGCCTGGGAAAGCCTCAAACGCATACTCTTTTCCGGCGAGATCCGCATCGAATCCCTGGAGCGCCTGTATGGCCTCGCCACCACGGTAAGCCAACAACCGGAGCCGATTCCGCTTTCGGTAAAGGTGGTGCTGCTTGGCGACCGGATGCTGTATTACCTGCTGTCCCACTACGATCCGGACTTTCTGGACCTGTTCAAGGTGGAAGCGGATTTTGAAGACGACATGGAGCGGGATGAGGCCAGCTACATACTCTACGCCCGGATGATTGCCACCATGGCCCGGTCGGCTGGCGTAAGAATCCTGGACAGGGAGGCGGTTGCCAGGTTGATTGAACACGCGAGCCGTCTGGCCAGCGATCAGAACAAGCTGACGGCCCATGATCGTGTACTGAAAGATCTGCTCACCGAGGCGGATCATTGGGCTGGTGTGGCCGACAGCCCATACGTGTGCGCCAGCCATGTGCAGCAGGCCATTGACGAGCGGGACTACCGGGCGAGCCGGGTCCGCGAGCGTAGTCTGGAGCAGATTCGCCGGGGCGTGGTGATGATTGCCACTCAGGGCGAGCAGGTGGGGCAGGTGAATGGTCTGTCGGTACTGCAGCTAGGCGCCACCCGCTTTGGCCAGCCCACCCGAATTACAGCTACGGCGCGCCCTGGCAAGGGCCAGGTGGTGGATATCGAGCGGGAAGCCAAGCTTGGTGGGCCGATCCACAGCAAGGCGGTGATGATTCTGTCCCGGTTCCTGGCCAATCGTTATGCGCCGATGAATGAGCTTTCACTGTCGGCCAGTCTGGCCTTTGAACAATCCTACGGTGGCGTGGAAGGGGATTCTGCCTCGGTGGCGGAAACCTGTGTGTTGTTGTCCGCCATCGCCGGCGTTCCGCTCAAGCAGTCCCTGGCGGTTACCGGCTCCATGAACCAGCATGGTGAGGTGCAGGCGGTGGGTGGCGTCAACGAAAAGATTGAAGGCTTCTTCAATGTCTGCCGGCAGGACGGCGGCGTAAACAGCCAGGGTGCCTTGTTGCCGGCCAGCAATGTGGAGCATCTGATGTTGAATGAATCGGTGCGGGAAGCGGTGCAGGACGGAAGGTTCTCCATTTATCCCGTTACCCATATCGACCAGGCCATTGAGTTGTTGACGGGCCTGGAGCCGGGGCAACCGGATGCTGATGGCGTGTTCCCTGAGGGCAGCTTTAACCGACGCGTGGCAGACAGGCTGGCCGCGTTTGCCGAGGTTGGCAAAAGCAAGGACAAAGACACGGGTCAGGATAATGGCAATGGCGGACACAACGGTCAGTCATAAAACTCCGGAGCCAGACCCCGCCGTAGCCCGGCGGATATTGGTGTTGCTGGATGGTTCCAGGCGGAGTCTGGCAGCCCTGGAGGCTGCGGCAGACATTGCTCGTGCGCAGCAAGCCGAAGTTCTGGGTATCTTTGTGGAGGAAGTAAGCCTGCTGCGTAGTGCCGGTTACGGTTTTGCCCGGGAAGTGGGCCGGAGTTCCGGCGTGGCGAGGCCCATGGATGTCGACGCTCTGGAAGTCCGTATGCAAGCAACTGCAGAGAAGCTTCGCCGTACTCTCGAGCGAACCCTGGCGCCCTGGGGTGTGGCCCAGGCACTGAGATTATGCCGGGGTGAAGTGGTAGAGCAGGTATTGGGGCTGGTACAGCCTGATGATTTGTTGGTGCTCGGCGGGGCTGGCTGGTCCGGTATTTCATCTTTCAAGCTGGGCTCAACCGCGCGGGGCCTGTTGCGGCAGGCGCCGGGAGATGTGCTGTTGTGGCCGGAATCGCGCTCATTACCACCGGGCAGGGTGGTGGTGTTGCTGAACCACGATCAGGGCGCGAATCATCGGGCTGTGCGGGTAGGCGTGGAGCTGGCCAGGCGTGGGCAGCGGGCGCTGACGGTTCTGGTGCGCTCAGACGCCGCTGATGATCGCGAATTGCTTGAGGAGCTTGCAGCCATGCTTGAAGCCGGGGGCATTGCTGCCCGGGTCAGGCGTTTGCCCAAAGCCGGTGCTGCTGCCATGGCGAGGGCCGTGCGGGAGGAGGGAGCAGCACAGCTGGTGATCAGCCGTCAGTGCAGCCTGTTTGAACAGCAAGGCGCGGAGTCCCTGCTTTGCCAACTGAATCTACCGGTCACCATCACGCCCTGAGCAAACCGCTGTTGTGCCGGCAGTTGTTCAGGCGGTCTCCCGGCTGCGAGCTTCCTCCAGCACCTCGGTTATTTCCCCGGCTGACAGGGTTTCCCTTTTCATGACGGCTCTGGCAAGGGCATCCAGTTCCTGCCGGTGTTCGGTCAGGAAGCTCACGGTAAAGGCTTCAAAGGCCAGTAATTGCGACTGGATTTCCGAGTCGATCATTTCCGCGAGTTTTTCGCTGTACTCCCGGGGCGCGCCCATTTCCCGGCCAAGGAACACATGTTCTTCGCCGATGCCCAGGCCCAGCGGGCCGATCTTTTCGCTCATGCCCCACTGGCCGACCATTCGTCTCAATAGTTTGGTGGCTTCTTTCAGGTCATTCTGGGCGCCGGTGCTGACCTCTCCGTAGATGATCTTTTCGGCAGAACGCCCGCCCAGCATCACCTTGATGCGGTCCTCCAGGTAACTTTCGGTGTAATTGTATTTGTCTTCTTTCGGGGTCTGTTCGGTCACTCCCATGGCCATGCCGTGGGGAATAATGGTGATCTTGGTGAGAGGATCTGCCTTGGGCATGTAATAGGCCATAATGGCATGCCCGCATTCGTGGTAGGCCACGGCTTCACGCTCTTCCGGTGTTAACTGGGCGTCCCTTTCCTCACCCAGAATCAGGCGATCGTGGGCCACTTCAAAACAGTGGTTGTTTACCTCAACGAGGTTGTCTCGGGCGGCTGTAAGGGCCGCTTCGTTCACCAGGTTTTTCAGGTCGGCGCCGGAGAAGCCGGTCGTGCGCGCGGCCACCTGCGTCAGGTCCACATCCGCAGCCAGCGGCACCTTGCGCACATGTACCTTCAGAATAGCTTCCCGGGCCTCCCGGTGAGGGCGGTCCAGGGTGATTTTCCGGTCAAACCTGCCCGGGCGCAGCAGAGCGGTGTCCAATACATCCGGGCGGTTGGTGGCGGCCAGCACAAGAACGTTCTCATGGGCCTCGAAACCGTCCATTTCCGTGAGGATCTGGTTCAGGGTCTGTTCGCGCTCGTCGTGGCCGCCCCCCAGGCCAGCTCCCCGTGAGCGTCCGACGGCGTCCAGCTCATCGATAAAGATCAGTGCCGGGGCTTCCTTGCGAGCCGTCTGGAACATGTCCCGAACCCGTGCCGCGCCAACGCCCACGAACATTTCGATAAACTCCGAGGCGCTGATGCTGAAGAAGGGGACTTCCGCCTCGCCGGCAATGGCCCGCGCCAACAGAGTCTTGCCGGTGCCCGGCGGGCCAACCAGGAGAACCCCTTTAGGCATCACGGCTCCCAGACGACGATACTTATCCGGCGACTTCAGGAAGTCGATAATTTCCGAAATGTCCCGTTTTGCGGACTCAATGCCCGCTACATCGTCCAGTGTCGTGGTGGAGGTTTCCCTGCGGGCGCGGCGGGCCCTGGACTTGCCATAGTCAAAGGGGCCGCCGCCCTGAGTCATGCGTTTCTGGGCGGCACCCCAGAACCAGAACATCAGCGCCAATAACAGGATCCAGGGCAGGAAGCCCAGGATCAGCTCCTGCCACCAGGGGCGGCCGGAGCGGGAGCCCCGAACCAGTACTTCCTGTCTTTCCAGTAGTGGTAGTAGCTCCGGGTCTTCCACCTGTGGCCTGAGCGTTATGAAACTGCTCGACGGTGGCCGGCTGTCGTTGGCAAACCGGCTGGCACCGGAATCCGTAAAGCTTCCGCTGATCTCTTCGGTGCGCAGGGTAACTTCGGCAACCTGGCCGCTTATGACGGCCTGTTTGAACTCGGAATAGGCCAGTTCCTGTTGTTGCTGCTGGTTGTTCCCCTGTAGCCACAGGAACATCAGGAAAATGGCCGCGCTCAACCACAGAAACGAGTACTGGTTGGGTATCGTCGGTCCCGGCTGCGGTATCTGGTCCTGCTTTCCGGGTTCGTTGCTGGGTGTCATTTCGGCCTCCGGTCACCCTCCATGATTTTTGCTACAAACACCGATTTGCCGTAGGTCTCGAAAGACCATTTCATGGTGTCTGAGAGCACTTTCATCACTTCGTCATACTCGCCGAAGATCTCGGTACTCATGCGACCAGGGTGGACCTCAAGGCTGGTCTGCTCCAGGCGTGCAATCAGATCCCAGATCGGTTGTTTGTAATCGTCCTTGAGCGGATAGCAGCTCAGTTGTACGGAAAGATACATCAGTTACCTCCTGTCCGGTATGCGCCCGGTCAATATTGAATGGCTCAGAATCCCATGGCAGACGAGGTGCTGCGCCGGGGATCGGCTCCGCCGTAAAGCGTGCCGTCTTCGCCAATCAGGATGCTCTGGATGGCACCCATGGCCGAGCCGGTGTTGATGGTGTGCCCTCGCGCCCGTAGCAGGTCCAGAGTGTCCGGGCTGATACCCTGTTCCACCCGAATCTCGTCCGGTAACCATTGGTGGTGGATACGCGGCGCACTGACGGCTGTCTGTATGTTCATATTATGGTCGATCACATTCATGATCACCTGCAAGGTGGTGGTGATGATCCGGGAGCCGCCGGGGCTGCCGGTTACCAGGAAATTCCGGTTGTCCTTCCGTACGATGGTCGGCGACATGGAGCTGAGCATGCGTTTACCTGGCTCCACTTTGTTGGCTTCGCCGCCGATCAGGCCATAGGCATTGGGAACCCCCGGTTTGGCGCTGAAATCGTCCATCTCGTTATTGAGCAGAAAGCCGGCACCGGCCACGGTAATGCCCGAGCCATAGCTGAAATTGATGGTGTAGGTGTTTGATACCGCGTTGCCCCAGCGGTCCACCACCGAGAAGTGTGTGGTCTCCGGGCTTTCCCGGGGCCCAGGTTTTCCAGGCGCGATCTCGCTGGCGGGCCGGGCCTTGTCTGCCTTGATGGATGCGCGAAGTTGGTCGGCGTAGCCCTTGCTGGTCAGCCCTTGCAGCGGCACAGCTACGAAGTCTGTATCCCCCAGGTATTCCGAGCGATCTGCGTATGCAAGTTTCATGGCCTCGGCCATGTGGTGGATGGTGTTTGCGGAGTTGTGCCCCCAGTCGCCGATGGGGTAGTCCTCCAGAATGTTGAGGATCTGCACGATGTGAGTGCCGCCGGAGGAGGGCGGCGACATGGAGTAGATATCAAATCCCCGATAGGTGCCGTGGACCGGCTGGCGAACGGCGGGTTCGTAGTTGCGCAAGTCTTCCAGAGTAATCAGACCCTCGCCCCGTCGCATTTCCGCCACAATCAACTGTGCGGTTTCACCTTCATAGAAGCCTTTTACGCCCTGCTTGGCAATGCGCTGGAGGGTGTCGGCCAGTTCCGGCTGGCGAAACACTTCGCCAGGTTGTGGGGCCGATCCATCTTTTTTATAGAAGGTAGCGCGGGTGGCTGGCCAGCGTTCAAGGCGGTCCCGGGCCTGCTCCAGGCCTTCGGTGAATCGGTGGGGTACCACAAAACCCTCCCGGGCCAGTCGAATCGCCGGGGCCAGGGCCTGGCTCAGGCTCAGGGTGCCGTGCCGCTCCAGTGCCAGCGCCAGCCCGGCTACGGTGCCGGGTACCCCGGCGGCCTTATGGCTGAACCGGCTGCGCTCGCTCACGACATTGCCGTCCTGATCCTGAAACATGGTTTCGGTGGCTGCAGCCGGTGCGGTTTCGCGATAATCAATGGCTTCCGGGGCATCGCCGTTACCGGGCGAGTAGACCAGAAAGCCGCCACCGCCAATATTGCCGGAACGGGGTTGGGTGACGGCCAGGGCGAAGCCGGCGGTAACAGCGGCATCAATGGCGTTGCCCCCGTCTTTCAATACCTTCAGGGCAACCTCTGTGGCCAGGGTGTGGCTGGTGGCAACCATACCCTGGGAGCCCTGTACCGGATGGAAGCGCTCCCCTTCCAGAATGGCCTGTTCGTTGGCGTTTGTGCTACTGGCAAGCAGGAAAAGCATCAGCGCGGCTGTCGCTCTCCAGAGCCGCCTGTGGCTGATTTTCGAAGCGGGGCTGTAGATCACTCTGTCCATGGTCGGATTCCTCGTTTCTGGCTGTCAGATAGGCTATCATAGCCGGTCATTTTTACCGGTGCGTACCGACCATCGCCGTGAATGTCCGGTTTGTGGTTTCCTGTCGCGCCCGCTTTCCCCGGATTCAAGTTAAGGAAAGGCTTCATGGAGCATACCTATCGTCTTGTTATTTCCTGCCCGGACAGGGTCGGGATTGTTGCCAAGGTGAGTAATTTTCTGTCCACCTATAACGGCTGGATTACCGAGGCGAGCCACCACTCCGATACCCAGGCCGGCTGGTTTTTCATGCGGCATGAAATCAAGGCCGAATCGATACCGTTCGGGCTGGACCAGTTCCGTGCCGCCTTTGAGCCGATTGCCCGCGAGTTCAACATGAACTGGCACATTGCTGATTCCGCGCGCCCCAAACGGGTTATCCTGATGTGCAGCAAGGAATCACACTGCCTGGCCGATCTGTTGCACCGTTGGCACAGCAAAGAGCTCAACTGCGAGATCGTTGCCGTGATTTCCAACCACGATGATCTGCGCCGTATGGTGGAGTGGCACGAGATTCCTTACCACCATGTGCCGGTGAGCAAAGAGAACAAGGCTGAGGCCTTCGCCCATATCGACGAGCTGTTCCAGCAATACGAAACCGACGTGGTGGTGCTGGCCCGTTACATGCAGATTCTGCCTGCCGAGCTGTGCGGAAAGTACTCCGGCAAGGTGATCAATATTCACCACAGCTTCCTGCCGTCGTTTGCGGGTGCCCGCCCATACCATCAGGCCTACAGCCGGGGTGTGAAGCTGATTGGTGCCACCTGCCACTATGTCACCGAGGATCTGGACGAGGGCCCGATCATCGAGCAGGACGTCATCCGGATCAGTCACAGTGACTCCATCGAAGACATGGTTCGCCTGGGTAAGGATGTGGAGAAAAATGTTCTGGCCCGGGGCCTGCGGTCCCACATTGAAGACCGCGTGATTACCTACGAAAACAAGACCGTGGTGTTTGATTAAGGCTTTACCACAGTTGCCCCCGGTGGGGGCGGTCTGTGGTATGCTTGGCGGCTTGTTGAAGAATAAAGACGGGGCCCGGAAACGGCCCCGGAACGACTTCCAGATAACGCAAAGGAACCTTTCTCGATGGGTGAGTTAGCCAAAGAGATCCTGCCGGTCAATATTGAAGACGAGTTGAAACAGTCCTACCTCGATTACGCCATGAGCGTTATCGTTGGCCGGGCATTACCCGATGTCCGGGACGGCCTGAAGCCGGTACACCGCCGGGTGCTGTTCGCCATGTCCGAGTTGGGTAACGACTGGAACAAGGCCTACAAGAAGTCTGCCCGTGTGGTGGGTGACGTTATCGGTAAATATCACCCCCACGGTGACTCTGCGGTATACGACACCATCGTTCGAATGGCTCAGCCATTCTCCCTGCGCTACCCGCTGGTAGACGGCCAGGGTAACTTCGGTTCCATCGACGGCGACAATGCCGCCGCCATGCGTTACACCGAAATCCGCATGGAGAAGATCGCCCATTCGCTGCTGGCGGATCTCGACAAGGAAACCGTCGATTACGTAGACAACTACGACGGCACCGAACGTATTCCGGAAGTCCTGCCGACCCGTGTGCCTAATCTGCTGGTGAACGGCTCCTCCGGTATTGCCGTGGGTATGGCGACCAATATTCCACCCCACAACCTGACGGAAGTGGTGAACGGCTGCCTGGCACTGATCGATAACCCGGATCTCACGGTCGATGAGCTGATGGAATTCATCCCGGGCCCGGACTTCCCCACCCAGGGCATCATCAATGGCCGTGCCGGTATCGTGGAAGCCTACCGCACAGGACGTGGCCGCATTTATATCCGTGCCCGCCACGAGATTGAGCAGGACAAGAAAACCGGCCGCGAATCCATCATCATCACCGAGCTGCCTTACCAGCTGAACAAGGCCCGTCTGATCGAGAAGATCGCGGAACTGGTGAAAGAAAAGCGCCTGGAAGGTATCTCTGAGCTGCGTGATGAATCGAACAAGGAAGGTATCCGGGTTGTGATCGAATTGCGCCGGGGCGAGAACCCGGATGTGATCATCAACAATCTGTTCGCCCAGACCCAGCTGGAAACCGTGTTCGGTATCAACATGGTGGCGCTGATCAACGGCGAGCCCAAGACCCTGAACCTGAAAGAAATGCTCGATGCGTTTGTGCGCCATCGTCGGGAAGTGGTCACCCGCCGGACTATTTATGAGCTGCGCAAGGCTCGTGAGCGGGGCCATATTCTGGAAGGTCTCACCGTTGCCCTGGCCAACATTGATGAAATCATCGAGTTGATCAAACGGTCGCCCTCTGCTGCAGAAGCGAAAGAAAAGCTGATGGACAAGGGCTGGGCGCCTGGCGACGTACTCGCGATGTTGGAGCGGGCAGGTGAAGATGCTTGCCGCCCGGATGATTTGCCGGAGATTTATGGCCTCCGAGAAGGCCTGTACCACCTGTCGCCGGAGCAGGCCCAGGCGATTCTGGATCTGCGACTGCACCGCCTGACCGGTCTGGAAACCGAAAAGCTCCAGAACGAGTACAAGGAAATCCTGGAGAAGATTGCCGATCTGCTGGATATCCTGGGCGACCCCGAGCGTCTGATGCAGGTGATTCGTGACGAACTGGCAGAAATTGTCAGCCAGTATGGCGATGAGCGCCGTACCGAGATCACCAGCTCCCGTCGCGACCTGACCATCGCAGACCTGATCGACGAAGAAGATCTGGTGGTGACTATTTCCCACAGTGGCTATGCCAAGACCCAGGCCGTTGAGGATTACCAGGCCCAGCGCCGTGGTGGCCGGGGTAAAGCGGCAACGTCGATGAAGGACGAAGACTTTATCGAGAAGCTGCTGGTTGCGAATTCCCACGACACCATTCTGTGCTTCTCCAACAAGGGTAAGGTGTACTGGCTGCGGGTGTTCGAGATTCCCCGCGGCAGCCGTGGCTCCCGTGGTCGCCCCATGGTCAACATCCTGCCGCTGGACGAAGGTGAGCGTATTACCACCTTCCTGCCGGTTCGGGATTACCCGGAAGACCAGTTTGTGCTGATGGCCACCTCGGCCGGTGTGGTCAAGAAGACACCGCTGCCGAACTTCTCGCGTCCGCGCAGCAGTGGCCTGATTGCCCTGAATCTCGATGAGGGGGATACCCTGATCGGCGCCGCCATTACCGATGGTTCTGCCGAAGTCATGTTGTTCTCCACCGCCGGCAAAGCCGTGCGCTTCCAGGAAGAACAGGTTCGTCCGATGAGTCGGACGGCCCGTGGTGTCCGCGGTATCAAGATGCCGGAAGGCCACCATGTTGTCTCCCTGATTATTCCGCAGAAAGGCGGTGTGATTCTGACGGCCAGTGAGCATGGTTACGGCAAGCGCACGGCCATCGATGAATTCCCGGCCTACAGCCGTGGCAGCCAGGGCGTTATCGCCATGCAGTGCTCCGAGCGTAACGGTAATCTGGTGACGGCTCTGCAACTGTTTGAAGGCGATCAGATGATGCTGATCTCCGACAAGGGCACACTGGTGCGCACCCGCACCGATGAAGTGTCGGTACTGAGCCGGAATACCCAGGGCGTGCGTCTGATCCGTCTGGCCCAGGAAGATGAGCGCCTGGTGGGCGTGGAGCGGATTGCAGAATCCGATGACGAAGAAGAAGTGGAAGGCGAGGAAACCGAAGAATGAGCAGGGCGTTCAATTTCTGTGCTGGTCCGGCCACCTTGCCGGAAGCTGTGCTGAAGCAGGCCCAGAGCGAAATGCTCGATTGGCGTGGCACTGGCATGTCAGTGATGGAGATGAGCCATCGCAGCGATGAGTTTGTTGCCATCGCCGAAGCGGCCGAGAAGGATCTCCGTGAATTGGCGGGTATTTCAGATGATTACGCCGTACTCTTCATGCAGGGTGGAGCTTCCAGCCAGTTTTCGACCATTCCGCTGAATCTGCTTGGCGACAAAACCTCGGCCGATTATGTGAACACCGGTATCTGGTCGAAAAAGGCCATTGCCGAAGCCAAGCGCTACGGTAATGTGAATGTGGTCGCCAGCTCTGAAGACAGCGGGTTTACCACCATTCCGGATCAGTCCGCCTGGAATACCAGCGCGGATGCCGCTTACCTGCATTACACGCCGAACGAAACCATCGGTGGCCTGGAATACGATTTTATTCCGGATAGTGGCAATGTGCCGCTGGTGGCGGATATGTCTTCCACCATGCTGTCCCGGCCGCTGGATATCAGCAAATTCGGTCTGATCTATGCCGGCGCCCAGAAGAACATCGGCCCCTCGGGCCTGGTGGTGGTAATTATCCGTAAGGATCTCCTGGGTAAGGCCCGGAAAGAGACGCCGACCATGATGAACTATCAGGTCATCGCCGATAACGGCTCCATGTACAACACCCCGGCGACCTATTCCTGGTACCTGTCCGGGCTGGTGTTCAAGTGGCTGAAAGAGCAGGGCGGTGTTCAAGCCATGGGCGAGATGAACGCCCGGAAAGCAAAGAAGCTGTATGGCTTCATTGATGCCAACGATTTCTACGCCAACCCCATTGAACCACGCTTCCGCTCCTGGATGAACGTACCGTTCACTCTGGCCGATGATGCGCTTAATGCTGAATTTCTGAAAGGCGCTGAAGCCCGGCATCTGCTCAACCTGCAGGGCCACCGTTCGGTCGGTGGTATGCGTGCCAGCATCTACAACGCCATGCCGGAAGAAGGTGTCGACGCACTGATCGACTACATGGCGGAATTTGCGAAGGAGCGCGGCTGATCATGACGGATGAGAAGACCCGCCTGGGGGAATTAAGGGAGGAGATCGACGCCCTCGATCAGCAGATCATGGAGCTGATCAGTGCCCGGGCGAAATGTGCGCAGGAAGTGGCCCATGTCAAAATGGCGGCCAATCCCGGTGAAGATGTTTTCTTTTACCGGCCTGAACGCGAAGCTCAGGTGCTGCGCCGGATCAAGGAAAAGAACCCCGGGCCTTTGCCCGCTGAAGAAATGGCGCGGCTGTTCCGTGAGATCATGTCGGCCTGCCTGGCGCTGGAAAAGCCCATGCACATTGCCTTCCTGGGCCCGGTAGGCACCTTCACCCAGGCGGCGGCGCTCAAACACTTTGGGCACTCTGTCGTCAGTGTGCCGTTGCCTGCGATTGATGCGGTCTTCCGCGAGGTGGAATCCGGTGCAGCGCATTACGGTGTGGTGCCGGTGGAGAATTCCACCGAGGGTATGATCAATCACACCCTGGATATGTTCATGTCCTCTTCGTTGAAAATCTGCGGTGAGGTTCAGCTTCGCATTCATCATCATCTGCTGGTATCGCCGAAGCACAAAGATGAGGAAATTACCCGCATCTATTCCCATCAACAGTCGTTCGCCCAGTGCAGGCAGTGGCTGGATACACACCGCTATGGCATTGAGCGGATTACCGTTTCCAGCAATGCCGAGGCGGCGCGCCGCGCGGCAGAGGAGCCAGGTGCTGCGGCGATTGCAGGGGATATGGCGGCGGAGCTGTACGGCCTGGAAAAGCTGGCTAACAGCATCGAGGATCGCCCGGACAATACCACCCGCTTCCTGATCATTGGGCGGGAAGAAGTGCCGGCCAGTGGCCATGACAAGTCCTCGATTCTGGTCTCCATGCGCAACAAGCCGGGCGCTCTGTATCAGCTGCTTGAGCCGTTCCATCGCCATGGCATCAGTCTGACACGGATTGAAACGCGGCCTTCGCCCAGTGGCACCTGGGCTTATGTTTTCTACATTGATTTCGAAGGTCACATGCAGGATGACAGGATCAGCAAGGTGCTGGCTGAAATTGATGAAGAGGCCGTGGAGCTGAAGCGCCTGGGGTCCTATCCCATCGGCGTACTTTGATTTCGAATGTCGATCCTGAGGAGAGTTCAATGGCAGTGGATTACCAGAGTCTTGCGGTAAAAGGTGTTCAGGCTCTGTCTCCGTACCAGCCCGGCAAGCCTATTGATGAACTGGCCCGGGAGCTGGGATTGAATGCGTCGGAGATCATCAAGCTGGCCAGCAATGAGAACCCGCTGGGGCCCAGTGAGAAGGCGTTGTCCGCCGCCCGAAATGCCCTCGATGAAATGTGCCTGTACCCGGATGGCAATGGCTTTGATCTGAAGCAGGCTCTGGCCCGTCGCTTTGGCGTAGACATTACCCAGATTACCCTGGGTAATGGTTCCAACGATGTGCTGGAAGTCATTGCTCGCTGCTTCGCCGACTCTGATAGCGAAGTGGTGTTTTCCCAGTATGCCTTCGCGGTTTATCCGCTGGTAACCCAGGCTATTGGCGCCCGAGGTGTGGCTGTGCCAGCAAAAGACTGGGGGCATGATCTGGATGCCATGGCCGATGCGGTGACCGAGCGCACCAAGCTAGTGTTTGTCGCTAACCCGAATAATCCCACCGGCACCGTACAC
>Ga0114900_1001094_pt1 | contig 17646 bp, 16 predicted proteins | sample MalvireepMed_231_FD_89685 | JGI IMG/M metagenome (GOLD analysis project Ga0114900, IMG submission 89685) | Marine viral communities from the Global Malaspina Expedition - Malaspina viral metaG DeepMed_231 | ecosystem: Environmental > Aquatic > Marine > Oceanic | place: Mediterranean Sea...
CGCCGAAAATGATCACGCGGCCCTTTGCACGGTCGGGAAAGACCCCGATCCGGCAATTGTTCGTGCCACGCACATGCCTTGTGTCCGGGGGTGGCGAACCAAGCGGCAGGACATTCATGAAGGGCTGGCTCTTATAGGCCTGAACCAGCGCCGCATGGATTGCCTCGGCATCACCACGAACATGACAAGTCACCATCTCGCCCCGCGCCATGGGAATGAGATGAGGGGTAAAGGTCGCTTCGATCGAATCGTCGCCCGAACGCAGGCGCAGTTCCTGCTCGATCTCAGGTGTGTGCCGGTGCGTGCCAACCCCGTAAGGATGGATTCCTTCGGTCACTTCGGAGAAGAGATTGCTCTCCTTGAGCCCCCTGCCAGCCCCCGTGGCGCCCGACTTGGCGTCGATGACAATCGTATCCTTGTCGATCACGACCGGATCCATGAGCGGGAGCAAGACAAGAAGTGCCGCGGTCGGATAGCACCCCGGACAGGCGACAAGATTCGCCCCCTTTATCTTGTCCGCATAAAGCTCGCTCAAGCCATAGACCGCCGAGGCGGTGCGCTCGGGCGCGAGATGCGCACGTCCGTAAGCGGCGGAATAGGCTTCAGCATCGCGGAAGCGATAATCGGCAGACAGGTCGACCACCTTCACATGGCCCGGCAAGGTCTCAATCAGGTCCTGGCTCGTCCCGTGCGGCAGGCATCCGAAAGCGACATCGATCTCATCCCAGCGGACATCATCTGCGGTCACAACATCCAGGTCATACGGACCGGAAAGATGCGGAAAAATCTCTGATAACCGCTTACCGGCGAGAGCGTTGCCTGTTGCAGCGACTGCCTCCACCTTAGGATGGTTTTTCAGGAGCCGGATTGTCTCCGCGCCGGTATAGCCGGACGCGCCGAGCACGGCCGCTTTCAGGGTTTCTTGTGTCATGGCCCTCCCCTTCTCATGCTTCAGGGCAAAGAAAAAGGGCGCTTCCCGGAAGAAGCGCCCCTCTCGAACAATCGGATACCCGGAAGGCTTAGCGCTTCGAGAACTGGAAGCTGCGGCGTGCCTTGGCACGACCATACTTCTTGCGCTCGACCGTACGCGGGTCACGGGTAAGATAACCGAACGGCTTCAGAACAGCGCGCAGGCCCGGCTCGTAGTTGACGAGCGCGCGGGCAATACCGTGACGAACGGCGCCAGCCTGACCGGAAAGGCCAGAGCCCTTAACGGTGCAGATCACGTCAAACTCGGTGCGGCGTTCGGCTTCAACGAGCGGCTGCTCGATCACCATGCGCAGAACCGGACGAGCGAAATACTGCTCCTGGTCCTTGCCGTTCACGGTGATCTTGCCGGTACCCGGCTTGATCCAGACACGAGCCGTTGCCGACTTGCGGCGGCCGGTGCCGTAGGCGCGGCCATGCTCGTCAATCTTCGGCTCGACAACCGCAACTTCTTCAGTCGCAGTGTCGCCGGTGGTGACAGATTTCAGGTCTTCAAGCGAATTGGCTGTATCGGACATGGGGATCAGTCGTCTCTCTGATTCTTGCCGTTCATCGACGCGAAGTCGACGGATTCGGGTTTCTGGGCTTCATGCGGATGCTCAGCGCCGGCATAAACGCGCAGCTTGGAGAGCTGCTGGCGCGCCAGCGAGCTTTCACCCGGCATCATACGCTTCACGGCGAGCTCGATGGCACGTTCCGGGAAACGGCCGGAAAGAATTTTCCCGGCAGTCGTTTCCTTGATGCCACCGGGATAGCCGGTGTGACGGAAATAGGTCTTGTCGCGGAGCTTGTTACCGGTGAACCGCGCCTTCTCGGCATTGACGATTACAACGTGATCGCCAGTATCGATGTGTGGCGTGAAATCAGCACGGTGCTTGCCCCGCAGGCGTTTGGCGACATATGAAGCAAGACGACCGACAACGACATCCGTCGCATCGATAACGATCCACTTGTTCTCCACGTCAGCTGGTGCGTTATAAGTCTTCATTGCTCCTCGGGAGCCTCTCATTCGGAGTGTTGGAATATGTTCAAGCGCCCGCGTTTAAGCGCGCAGACCTTCCCTGTCAACGCAGGGATCGCCGGTTTCCTGCTTTTCTATGCCGCGTCTTGCTCTGGTCCGCAAGAGGCTGAAGAAACACCGCAAGAGACCACCGAAACACAAGCGCCGGAAGCCCCTGCGCAACCGGCAGCCGAACCCGATAGCCTGCCTGCCGTATGGATGACCCGCGAACTGGATTTCCCCGTTCGCAGCATCGGCATTGCCGGTGGCGCCGGGTCCACTTTTGCTGTCGCCTATGACGGCGGCGGACTGCAAATCTTTGACTTCGACGGCGACCGTATCACGGAAATCTCCAATCATGACGTGACGGCCCTCGCTCAGGGCCGGTACGTGATGATTTCCGGTACCCCTGTAACGGTCTATCCCGGCATCGACGCCCAGGGGGACATGAAAGCCTGGATTTACGGCGGTGGTCTCTCCGAAGCCATCCAGTATGACTTGCAGGGTGTCGATGGCGCGGCTCTTGCGGGTATCTGCGCGGCTGATCCCCAAAACCGCGACGCGTCACTGCAACGAATTGCCTTCTGGACCGAAGCCGCGCCCGCTGTGCTTGAGATTGGCGAGCTGGTTGAGCGGGGCGGAGAACTGGAATGGGTGAAGACCGACGAGGAATCAGTCTCTCAGCCCATTGAAGCCTGTACTTTCATCGCCAACGAAGCAGAAACCTTCAATGCGCCTGTCGCTGGCGCGGCAGGCCTCAAACGCCTCGGTCGTGAGACACTTGTTACACTGACCGAAGAAGGCATGGTTGATGTCAGTGTCGATGGTGGCGAGACGACACGCTACGAGATCCTCGACGGGATCACGGTCGTTGTACCGAACGAACCGAAAGCCATCGCCGCGACAGGTGATGCACGCGGTGGAGGCTATCCGGGCGGACTGATTGTTCTGGGCGGTGATATCGAACGGGGCGATCACCGGGTGGTCATGGTCGACCCGAGCAAGATTACACTGACACCGCTGACGGAGTCCGCGATCGGGCAGTGAGCCAGACCAGGCGCACGGCGGCGATGAAGACAACGACGCCGAGCGCCTGGTGCACAATTGCAAGTTCCAGCGGCGCACCATTCACGAGCGTGTGGATGCCCCACGCCGCCTGAAGCGTGACGAGGGTCGCCATGGTGGCAACTTCCCGCACACCCTCCTTGCCCCAGCGCCACGCCACGGCGCCGAGCGCCAGCAACCAGATCGCATAGGCGAAAATCCGATGATTGAATTGCGTAGCTTCGCGTCCTTCAAAAAGGCTACGAATGCCGAGATCGGCGGTAAAATAGTGCGAGGGCACAAGCTCGCCCGCCATGAGTGGCCAGTCGGTATACGTCCGCCCAGCATCAAGACCTGCCACCAGCGCACCGCTCGCCATCTGGACAAAGACCAGTGCGAGCAGAACGCCAGACACCCGGCGCAAAGCGTCAGGTGCTGCCAGCCCGTCCCTCTTGCCAAGATCAAGCCAGAGCCAGACGGTATATCCGATGATGACAAGCGCGAGCACGAAGTGCGTCGCCAGCCGGTACGGCGCAACATCGAGCCGATCGGTTTCTCCGATACCGCTGGACACCATCCACCAGCCAATGGCGCCTTGCAGCCCACCAAGCGCAATCAATGCGAGCAGTCGGGTCATCAAGGCGCGGTCGAGCCAGCCCTTTGCCAGGAACCAGATAAAACCACCAATCGCGACAAGCCCGATAAGGCGACCGAATAGCCGGTGGCCCCACTCCCACCAGTAGATGTACTGAAACTCCGCCAGCGACATGTTGTAGTTCTGCTGCTGGAACTCCGCCGTCTGCTGGTACTTTGCAAACTCTTCCGCCCAGGCATCCGCGCCCAGTGGCGGCAGCGCACCGCTGATCGGGTCCCATTCGGTGATCGAAAGGCCGGAGTCGGTGAGCCGCGTCATCCCGCCAATCAGGATCATGGCATAGACCATGAGCGCGATCAGGATCAGCCAGCGGCGGATCCAGACTGCGGCGATTTCACTTTTTGCGGCTTGCCTCATGTGCCCCTATCTGACGAACCAGTCCCGATCTGCAAGCGGCCACGGCGTCGCATGTGCAGTTCGCCACATCAGGAGCCCATCTTGCGCAAGATCATCGCCAGCCTCGTCATGCTCGCCTTTCTGGCGGTGTGGATCTTCCTGGCCGGAACGATCGGAACGCGACTGACAGAGGCGCCGGACTGGCTGCAGCTTGTCTTCTACATTTTTGCCGGCATCGCCTGGGTCTTACCCCTCAGGCCACTAATGCGCTGGATGAACGCGAAAGAAAGCTGATCACTCGTCCTTTGAGGTGTCGTCCTCACCATGGATCTTGTTCGCCTGACGCCGCAGGCGCGCGAACATCTCGGCAGGGTCGCTACGACGCGGATCGTCAGGATCCAGATCCTCCGAATCGATATCGTCCTCCACCTCTTCCGCGACTTCCGGTGGGGTCGTTTCAGGCGTCGGGGGCGCTTCGTCTTCTGCCACGTCCTCTTCGACGTCTTCGGCCACTTCAGGCGGCACAGTCTCGGGCGTGGGGTCTTCTGCCTCGAAGGCCGGCTCGGGTGTTTCGAAGCTCGAATCCACGAGGTCGCCAAGCGCAAGGAGCGTGGTTTCGCCACCAATCAGCGTGCGACCGGGCTCCACCATGACCCTGCCTTCCAGCGGCAGATAGACATCACACCACCCGCCGAGCCGCCGTGTCGCAATCGTTTTGCCTGCCACAACGCGGTCACCTGCATCGGTGCGCGTCTCCAGGCGCGGCCCGAGCCCGCCAGTAGCGATCCGAAGGCCGACCTGCACAGGCTCTCCATTGATCGCAAAGAAAAGTTGCTCGAGGCTGGCATTGTCCGGCTTCATCGCGGCGAATGCTTCTGCCGCGCCTTCTTCCCGAACGAGATGATCGACTGTGCCGGCAATGGGAGAATGGATATTGTTCGATGAGAAGGGTGACGAGGAGATACGGATGCGCTGGACCGGGCCGGGCATACGCAATTCATCCGGTGCATCGGCTTCCTCAACCGAGACGACGACACCATCGCAGGGTGTGACAATCAGCGAAGAGTCCTCAGGTGTTACCCGCTCAGCCGTCCGGGTCGCGAACAGAAGGACAATGCCCGGGATGAAAGCCAACCAGAACAGCGGCCCCCACAACATGCCGAGCAGTATGCCCAGCAGCCAGGCCGCAAGAAAGCCGACAATGCCCTCAAGGTCAAAGCCGCTCTGGACCCAGGGGAATGTCCTGTCCGATACCGGTCTGCTGCGATTGGCCATTTGTCCCTTCCGTTTTCCTATTCAGCGACTGCGGCAAGCTCGTCGCGTGCGGCCTGTCTGGCCCACATGCGCGCATAAGCACCGTCTTCCCTTAAAAGCGTAGCATGCGAGCCGCGTTCCACGATACGCCCTTCTTCAAGAACGATTATTTCGTCAGAGTTCTGCACAGTCGACAGGCGGTGAGCGACTGTCAGCGTCGTCCGCCCTTTCGCCGCTTCATCCAGCGCATCCTGAACGGCTGCTTCGGTCGCGCTATCAAGCGCGGACGTGGCTTCATCCAGGACCAGAATGGCCGGGTCGGCCAGGATGACCCGCGCAATGCCCACACGCTGCTTTTCTCCGCCGGACAGCTTCAGGCCGCGTTCGCCGACCCGTGTGTCCCAGCCATCCGGGAGAGCTTGTATGAAGGGGAGAAGCTGTGCACGGCGTGCGGCATCCTCGAGCTCTTCGAGACTGGCCTCAGGCCGGGCATAGGCAATGTTCGCGCGAATCGTATCGTTGAAAAGCACCACATCCTGCGGGACCAGGCCGAGTGCGTTGCGCAGCGAGGTCTGCGTCAGCTCGCGGACATCCTGCCCATCCACCAGCACCGCGCCCTTATCAACATCATAGAAACGGAACAGCAGCTTCAGCAGCGTCGACTTGCCGGCACCAGAGGTGCCCACAAATGCCACTTTCTTGCCGGGCTCAACCTCGAACGAGATATCGCGAACGCCCACGGCCCGCGCATCGTGCGTGAAATCGACATCGCGGAATTCGACGCGCCCTTCCGGTGCCTTGAGCGCCTTTGCATCCGGCCTGTCAGCGACCTCTGGCGCCATGCTGAGCAGGCCATGCAGTTTCTCGAGGTCCACGGCCCCCTGCTTGATCTCGCGCCAGGCGAAGCCAAGAATATTGAGCGGCGCATAAAGGCTTAGCAGGACGAGCATCACGGCCGTCAGATCGCCGACCTCCATCGTGCCCTGTTTGTAATTCCATGCCGAGAGCGCCAGCACGGCCAGCAGGCCCGCATTCATGATGAAGCCCTGCACCGCGTTAAGAAGGTACATGCTGCGCATCGCCTCGACATAACGCGTGTTGTAGCGCTTCATCGCCGCGTCATAGCGATTGGTTTCCCGCTCTTCGGCGGCAAAGGCCTTCACGGTCTCAAAATTGGTTAGCGTATCGATGGAGACGGCGCGCAGCTCGGTATCGGCCTTGTTCATTCGCCGACGCTGGCGCACCCGCCACTCGGTGATGATCACGGTGGCGACAATGTAGATGGCAACGGTCCCGATCGCGATGAGGGCCAGCCGGTAGTCATAGGCCGCCCCCAGCGCGATGGAGGCCAGCGCGAGGCGCACGAACGTCGGCCCGATATTGAAAGCCAGGAACCGGATCAGGTAATCGACGGCGCTCGCGGCGCGTTCGATCACGCGGTTCAGTGCACCCGAGCGCCGTGTCTGGTGGAAAGCCAGCGACAGCGACTGGGCATGGCCGAAAGCATCGACACAGGCGATCCGTTGCGCATCCTGACTGACCGGGCTGAACAAGGCGTCCCGGGCCTGCGGCAGGGCCGCGGCGAGAAAGCGTAAACCGATTGCGAGTGCGATCCAGGCCAGCGCGACCGTCAGCGGTTGTTCTTCGGCGCCTTCCCGGCCGGCGACCTTGTTGATGGCATCGCCGAGAATGATCGGCGAAGCGACCTCCAGCACCGCCGCGCCAAGCGTCAGGACAAGGGCAATCCCCATGACGGGGCGCCACTTCGACAGCTCAGGGCGCCAGAGAAGCTTCAGGATCCGCGCAATGGAGGCACCCAGCCCGCCATCCGCGCTATCGATCCTGTCATTGTCCTGTTCACCAGCCATAGACCTCATTCGCGCCATATGGGGCCAAACACAGCTTGCGAACAGAGTGCGACTGGCACGAATCCTTGCAAGACTGTACATGCCGGTCGTTGATGCCTGAGGAAGACATAATGGCGAAGCTCAAATCCATCTGCGTTTATTGCGGTTCATCGAACCAGGTGAAACCCGACTATCTGGAGCTCGCCCGGGCGCTCGGTCGTACGATGGCGCAGCAGGATCTGAAACTCGTCTATGGCGGCGGCGGCGTCGGCCTGATGGGCGCCTGCGCGCGCGCCGTCCATGAAGCCGGCGGTGAAGTGCTCGGCGTCATGCCGAAATTCCTGCTTCAGAAAGAACGCATCTTCGAAGATGTCGAACACCGCATCGTCGACGACATGCACACACGCAAGCAGATGATGTTTGACGAGTCGGATGCCTTCATCGTCCTGCCCGGCGGGATCGGCACGCTTGAAGAGGCTGTCGAGATGCTGAGCTGGGCCCGCCTCGGCCTTCACGCGAAGCCTATGGCCTTCCTTGACGAGGACGGCTTCTGGTCGCCCTTCTTCGAACTGATGGAACACATCATTGAAGGCCGGTTCACACCGGAGGAATTCCGCGCCTCCCTCGTCCATGAGGGCACGCCCGAAGCCGCCATCGCCGCGCTTCGGGACCGCATGGTCGTGCTCGACCGCTAAGCTTTCGACAGCCGGCGCACCACGGCTTTGCGCCCGATGAGCGGCAACAGGACGCCCATGTCAGGCCCATGCTCCTGGCCGGTCAGCGCCTTGCGAAGCGGCATGAAGAGGCCGCGCCCCTTGCGTCCGGTCTTCTCTTTCAACGAGCTCGTCCACGCCTTCCACGTCTCTGCCGTGATTTCACCCTCCGGCAGGAGATCGTTGGCCTCAGAAATGAAATCCGCATCCTCGGCATCGATCACAGGCTCGATCTGGCCATAGGCAATATCGGCGAAATCCTTGGCGTCATGCACCGTCTGGCAATTCTCGCGCACCGCCAGCCAGAAGGGCTCATTCGCCGCATCTGGCGCAATCGCGCTGAGCTGCTCCTTGACCGCATCGAACGGCGTTGTGTGGATCAGGGTCGCATTCAGGGCGAGCAGGTCCTTTTCATCGAACTTCGCGGGCGCACGGCCGATCTTCGAAAAATCGAATTCCTTCGCCAGTACGCCGAGATCGTCTCGCGCCTCGATATTGTCGCTTGTTCCGAGCTTGGCGAGGAGCGACACGATGGCCATGGGGAAGATGCCACGCGCCTCAAGCGTATCCATGCTGAGCGAACCGAGGCGCTTGGAGAAGGCCCCGCCTTCGGCATCCACCAGCAACGGCGTATGCGCCATCTCCGGTGGCGTGCCGCCGAGCGCCTTGAAAATCTCGATCTGGGCGCCGGAATTGGTCACATGATCTTCGCCGCGCACCACATGAGTGATCTTGGCATCGATATCATCGACCACGGACGGCAACGTGTAGAGGTAGGAGCCGTCTTCACGGATCAGCACCGGGTCCGACACGCTGGACGTGTCGATACCTTGTGGCCCACGCACCAGGTCGGTCCACTCCACGCGCTCACCGGACAGTTTGAAACGCCAGTGTGGCTTGCGGCCTTCAGCTTCGAGTTTTGCCTTGTCCTCATCGGACAAGTCCAGCGCTGACCGGTCATAGACCGGCGGGCGCCCCCGCGACAGCGCGATCTTGCGTTTGCGGTCAAGCTCATCGGCCGTCTCATAGCACGCATAAAGCAGGCCCATATCGCGCAGCTTGTCGGCTGCGGCGTCATACATGCCGAAGCGCTTCGACTGGTTGAACGTGTCGTCCCAGACCAGATCGAGCCAGGTCAGGTCGGCCTTCAGCCCGTCCTCATAGGCCTGTGTGGAGCGCTCAGTATCGGTATCGTCGATCCTCAGGACAAAGGTTCCGCCCTGCCCCTTGGCAAAAAGCCAGTTGATCAGCGCGGTGCGGACATTGCCGACATGCAGCTTGCCGGTCGGAGACGGCGCGAAACGGACTATGGGTGAACTCATCAATCGTCCCTGAAACGGTTCGTGATCGGATAGCGCCGGTCGCGGCCAAAATTCTTGCCGCCGACCTTCGCGCCGGGCGGCGCCTGCCTACGCTTGTATTCGGCAAGATACAAGAGATGCTCGATCCGCTTTACAGTCGCCTCGTCATGACCGCGCTGCATGATATCGCGGATGTCCTCTTCCCGGTCCACAAGGCCACGAAGAATATCGTCGAGCACATCATAGGAAGGCAGTGAGTCCTCATCCTTCTGGTCTTCGCGCAGTTCGGCCGACGGCGGTTTGGTGATGATCCGTTGCGGGATAACCTCGCCCGCCGGCCCCAGCGCACCACGCGGATGGTTATCATTGCGCCAGCGTGACAGCGAGAAGACCTCGGTTTTGTAGAAATCCTTGAGGGGATTGTAGCCCCCGCACATGTCGCCATAGAGCGTGGCGTAACCGACCGCCATTTCGGACTTGTTGCCCGTTGTAACGACCATGTGTCCGAACTTGTTCGACAGCGCCATCAGGGTCACCCCGCGCAGGCGGGACTGGATGTTCTCTTCCGTGATGCCGGGCTGGGTCTCTGCGAACGCATCGGCCAGCATCTCGTCCATGGCGCCCACCCCAGGTGCGATATTGATGATGTCGTAACGCACGCCCAGTGCCTCAGCGCATTTCTTGGCGTCTTCGAGACTTTCCGACGAGGTGTATTTCGAGGGCATCATTACACACCAGACCCGATCGGGCCCCAGCGCATCCACGGCGATCGCCGCCGTCAGCGCGCTGTCGATCCCGCCCGACATCCCGAGGACGACCCCGGGAAACCTGTTCTTGTTGACATAATCACCAAGCGCCAGGGTCGCGGCGCGGTATTCCATATGCCAGCCATCATGATCCAGCCGGCATCCCTTGCCCTTCAGGATTAGCTTTCGTGTTTCCAGATCGAATTCGACGAGCTCGGTACCGCTCTCGAACTGACCGACCAGCCCACAGCGCTCGGCATGCGTCGAATTCGTCGCATAGGAGCCGCCGTCAAAGACAAGTTCGTCCTGTCCGCCGACCTGATTGACGAAGAGGTATGGCAGATTGAGGTCGCTCCACCGGTCAAAGGCTTCCGCCCGCTCGACATGGATCGACCGGCGCCAGGGGGATCCGTTCGGAATGACCAGAAGTTCAGCGCCAGCCGCATGGGCCGCAGACGGCACGCGTTCGAACCAGACATCCTCGCAGATGGCGAGCCCGGTCTTCACGCCCTTGAGATCGACCACACAGGCTGGCGACCGGCCCTTTGCAAAGAGCCGCTGCTCATCAAAGACACCGTAATTCGGCAGCTCCTGCTTGTCGTAGCGCGCCGAAATATCACCACCCTCGCAGTAGATAATCGAGTTGAAGAGACCGTCATCCTGCCAAGGCGACCCGATGATGAAGGCCGGCAGGTCTGCGCTTTCTTTCGCCAGCTGCTTCACCGCAGCCATACAATCCTCAACCGCGCTCGGCTTCAGGACCAGATCCTCTGGCGGGTAGCCAAGGATGAACATCTCCGCGAAGACGACGAGATCGGCGGCTTTGTCCGCGCCTTCCTGCAATGTCCGGCGCGCCAGCTCAAGATTGCCGTTGATGTCACCGACAATCGGATTGAGCTGGGCAGCGAGAATCTTCAGCGTATCAGTCATGGCGCTGACTTAAGGCCGGTTTTCAGCGCTGCAAAGCCCCCAAAAGGGCGTCACAGACCCGGTGGACCTGATCTTCGGAAAGATAGGGATGCATCGGCAGGCTCAACACCTCGGTCGAGGCCTTCTCGCATTCCGGCAGGCCGCGGGCTGGCGCGAACTGTTCGAAAGCCGGCATCTGGTGGATTGGCGTGTCGTAATAGATCGCCGTCGGAATGCCCTGCTCCTGCAGCGTGTGCCGGATCGCGTCGCGGTCCGGCACACGCACCGTATAAAGACCATGCGCATGCTCATCGCCCTGCTTTGATGCCTGGCTCTCGACCTTGCCTGCGAGCCGCCGGTCGTAGACGCTCGCGGCGTCGGCCCGGCGTTCGCGCTCACCTTCGAAGATGCCGAGCTTTTCCGCGACCACAGCACACTGGATCGAATCGCAACGGCCATTGATTCCGACCCGGATCGATTCCTTGCGATTGCCGCCTGTGCCGTGCCAACGAATCGACCGCAGCAGCTCGCCCATCTCCTTGTCACGCACCAGGATGGCCCCGCCATCGCCATAACCACCGAGCGTCTTGGTCGGATAAAAACTGGTCGCCGTGATCTCGGCGAGCGTTCCGATCCACTGCCCATCCTGCTTGCCCCCAAAGGACTGGGCGGCGTCTGCAACGATGCGCAGTCCGTGCGCATCCGCAACGTCCTGGATCGCCTTGTAGTCGGCTGGCAGGCCATAGAGATCAACCGGAATAACCGCGCGGGCGCGAAGATTGCGGGTCCCCTTCACGCGCTGAATTTTCCGCTCGAGGTCTTCCGCGTCCATGTTGAAGGTCGCCGGGTCGATATCGACGAGGACGGGCGTCGCGCCTGCCAGAAGGACGGCATTCGCCGTTGCGTTGTAGGTAAAGCCGGGAATGAACACCGCATCACCGTGACCATAGCCAAGCGCAATCAGCGGCATCACCAGCGCCTGCGTGCCCGACCCGACAGCGACCGCATCTGCCGCACCGGTAAATTCGCAAAGCTTTCGCTCGCACTCATCCACTTCCGGCCCGCCAATGTAGCGCCCATGGTCGAGGATCGTGATCCACCGGTTTTCCAGTGCAGGGCGGATCGTCGCCTGCTGCGCCTTCAGGTCAAAGAACTGGATGGGGGCATCGGCGGGAAGGTCGATCATCTTTTCTGCAGCGGCCATGGTCAGGCTCCAATCGTCTGAAGAGCGGTCTGTTCGACGAGCTCGGCAAGCCGCACCGCTTCGGCAGCTTCCCGGCCAGGAATAGGGGTCTCGCGCATGCCAAGGCAGGCGATGAAAAAGGCTTCGTCAGCCGCGCCAAGTGGATCGGGCAGGTCTGCGGAGACATCCGCCCGGATCGCATGCGGGGTCGTGTTGACGACCTTGCGCGTCAGGAAGTCGATGGAGATCGTTCCCGACGGGTAGGTGATGGACATGGCCCGGTGGCGCTCGGAGGCGGCCCGGCTCGCCTTGATGACGGCCGTCGCACCATTCAGGAAGTCCAGGTCGGCAACCGCCTCGTCTATATGGTCAGTGTGGCGGACCTGGCCTTCGCCGCTGGCATTGGCGCCCGCACAAACAAGCTTCGCGGCCATGTCGAGATCGTGGATCATGAGATCCCAGATCACCGACACGTCCCCTGCCCGGCCATCCGGCGCCGGAGGACCTTCGCGAACAGCTTCGATGGAGATCGGCTTCTCGTCGATGTCGAAGAAGCCCATGGCAGCCAGCACAAGACGCTCCTGATGGCCCACCTGCAGGACAAGCTCCTTCTCATCGGCAAGCTCTGCGAGACGTTTCGCGGCATCCCCCGAAAGCGCCAGAGGCTTTTCGACAAGCACATGAAGCCCAGCCTCCAGGGCGCGCTGGACGACTGCCTCATGATAGGTCGCTGGACACGCCACGATCACGGAATCGCATACCTCATGCAGGGCAGCCTCGCTCTCGAGGACCGGCGCAGCGTGCTTGTCCGCCAGCGCTTTTGCGCGGTCGGTATCGGGATCGAAGACCCCTGCAAATTCCGTTCGGCCTGAGGCCGCAATCTTTCCGGCATGATAGCCGCCGAACACGCCAGCGCCGATCAGGCCGGTTTTCAGGTACGCCATTCTACACTCCAGTTTGGCTTCCCATCACACCGCTTTGGGGCTCCGCGCAACCAGCCTCATCAGCCCGGTTCATCAAAGAGTCTTGCGAAATCTTACCGGTTTGACTTCACACCGGCGCCCGGCTCCTCCATTTGTGAGCTCAACGATAAACAGGAGGATACCTATAATGCCAGCAATACAATCAAAGGAATGGACACTCGCCAACCGTCCGGTCGGCATGCCGAAGCTTTCCGACTTTGGCATTCGCGACGCTGAGGCGCCAGAGCCCAAGGATGGAGAGATCCAGGTCCGCAATAGCTGGATGTCCGTCGATCCCTACATGCGCGGACGAATGTATGACCGCGAAAGCTACGTTCCCCCTTTCCAGATCGGCGAGACGCTGCAAGGCGGCGCAGTCGGTACCGTAGTCGCTTCGAAGCATCCGGACTTTGCCGAAGGTGATCTTGTCACGTCCATGGCTGGCTGGCGCGAGGCCTGGACGGCTGAACCGCAGGCCGTCATGGCCAACAAGGTACCAAAAACGAACCTTCCTGATTCGGCCCTGCTCGGCGTGGCCGGCATGCCGGGGCTGACCGCCTATGCCGGTATTCTCCGCGTTGCTGAACTGGCCGAAGGCGACACTGTCTTCGTCTCTGGCGCGGCCGGCGCCGTCGGCTCCACGGTCGTGCAGATCGCAAAGATCAAAGGCTGCACCGTCATCGGCTCCGCCGGTGGCGACCAAAAATGCAACCTCGTCAAGGAACTGGGCGCCGATCATGTGATCGATTACAAGAAGCATGACAGCTACGAGTCCTTGCTTGGCGCACTGAAGGCAGCAGCCCCAAAAGGGATCGACGTCTATTTCGACAATGTCGGCGGCGACCACCTTCAGGCCGCTATCGAAGCCGCACGGCCAATGGCCCGCTTCGCCATTTGCGGCATGATCAGCCAGTATAATGCAACCGAACCGCAGCCCGGCCCCTATAACATCATCCAGGTTGTCGGGAAGCAGCTCACGCTGCGTGGTTTCATCGTGTCATCGCATGTTGATCTGCAACCGCAGTTCCTTCAGGACATGGCCGGCTGGATCCAGTCGGGCCAGATGAAATTCGAAGAAACGGTCATGGAGGGCGTTGAGAACGCCCCCGAAGCATTCCTCGGCCTGTTCCAGGGACGCAACAAGGGCAAGATGCTCGTCAAACTTGCCTGACCGTTCACAACGCAACGGAGCAGATCAATGGCGCGCCTGTTCGACGCCTACATCATTGTGGACTGGAGCGCGGCGAGCAAACCGGCTCAGGGGGCGAATTCCGTCTGGGTCGGTGCGCTTGCCCGGGACGCACGGCTGAAATTCCGCTTTCAGTCAGCCAATCCTCCCACACGCCTTAAGGCGCGAGAGATGATTGCCGGGCTGGCTGAACGCTTCACCGCGCGCGGCGACAAGGTGCTGATCGGCTTCGACTTCAGCCTCGGCTATCCCGCAGGGACAGCCGAGGCCATCGGTCTTGATACGGCAGGCAAACCTGCCTGGCAGGCCATTCACGATCATCTCGCAAGCAAGGTGAAAGAGAAGCCGGACAATTCGAATACGCGCTTCGCCATAGCCGCCGGCCTGAATTATGCGATGACAAAGGGGCCGCTCCCGTTCTGGGGGGCCCCGGCACGTGACCAGATCACCACCCTGACCGGCACCAAGGGAGACTTCTCCTCTTCGCCCGTTGAAGAGTACCGGATCTGCGAACAATGGGTGAGAAAAACTCACAAATCAAAACCGAAATCCGTCTGGCAACTGTATGGCGCCGGATCGGTCGGCAGCCAGTCGCTTCTTGGCATTCCGACAGTAAAGGCACTTAGAATCCAGCTGCCCAATTCCGCGATCTGGCCTTTCGAAACGGGGTTCGAAGCGCTCGGCGCCGAGGCACTGGACGGGACGGATATCGTCTTCGCTGAAGTCTATCCATCTCTCGTTACGGCAAGGCCAGAAACGGGGGAAGTTGCTGATCAGGCTCAGGTCCGTGCCCTCGCCCACCATTATTACGGATTGGACGAAGCGGGCAAACTCGGCGCGCTTTTCGGACCTCCGGAAGGGCTCGAAAGCACGCTTATCCCCAAAATTATCGCTGAAGAAGGGTGGATTCTGCTGAAATAGCCCGTGGTTATTGGGTTTTCGGGCTATTTACCCCCTCCGAATCGTGTAGAAAACCATCGCGGCAAGATATCGCCGTAAGCTAAAAGGAGAGCCCAATGAACAAGGGTGAACTTACAAAGGCCGTCGCAGAATCGGCTGGCATGTCTCAAGCAGACGCCGGCAAGGCGGTTGACGCTGTTTTCGACACCATCTCTGGCGCGGTGAAGAGCCGCAAGCAGGTGGCGATCGCCGGCTTCGGCACGTTCCACGCCAAGACCCGTGGTGCTCGCGAAGGCCGTAACCCGGCAACGGGTGAAACCATCCAGATTCCTGAGAAGACCTCGGGCGCCTTCAAGCCGGCTTCGGCTCTGAAGGACATCTAAAAACTAAACTCTCCCGCGAGGGGAATTTAGACTGCAGGGCGGCGCGCTGGTTTCAACCGGCGCGCCGCTTTCATTTCAAGCAGCGTCGTTTGCAGCACACCCGCAATGATCGAGGCGATCAGAACACCTTCCATCATGCCCATCGCGCCCCGCTCGAGCACCAGCCCGAAATACCAGGTCGAAGGGATCATGATCAGGAAGTAGGAGCCCAGGTGAATGAAGGTGGGCGGCCAGATCACATTCTGCGCGCGCAACGCCATCGAAGCCACATTTTGAAGCCCATCGAAGACAATCACGAAAGCCGTGAAACCGACAAGGCCAACAAGCTCCGGACGGATATACACCCCGTCCACTTCGGCCTCCGACTTTACGAGCAGCGCGGCGAGCGGTGACTGGAAGGTGTAGACGAGCGCGCCAAGCACGACGCCGATCATGATGCCAGCCACGATACCAAGTCTCGAGGCATCACGCACTTCATCACTGTTCTTCCGTCCATACGCTTCAGCGACACGCACGCTTGTGGCGGTGCCGAGGCCGAGATAGGCCATGAAGCAGAAGCCGATCACATGGATCGACATGCCATAGACCGTGGTTGCGGCGGTGCTGATCCAGGTCGCGATCACAAAAGTGAAGTTGAACCCGCCCCACTCGGCGACATTCGACACGGCCATGCCATAACCGACCGAGAATTGCCGGCGGTTCTCTTCCGGCGGACCTTCCGGTGAGGACTTGAAGGCCGGTGTGAATTTCCAGACCACGACCAGGAACAGGATAACCAGGAACCAGCGCGTCCCCGTGGTCGCGATCGCAACCCCGTCAGCGCCCATTTTCGGCATGCCCCACCAGCCCGCAACCACGGCGAGGTCGATGATCAGATTGATGATGACGCCGGCATACATGATCGCTGTCACGACAAGCGGGCGGCGCAAGGCTTCGAGATAGGAGCCAGCGACATGGGTCAGCATGTGACCGATCAGGCCCAGCGCGAGTATACGCGATACAGAAGCCGTCCCCGCCGCAATGCTTTCCTCAAACCCAAGAGCACGGAACATCGGTCCCACGACCACAATGATGGACAGGGTCAGCAGCGCGCCGAACCAGAGCGAAAAGCCGATCCCACGCCGGAAGATGCGTCCGCTCTCAGGGCCTTTGCCAATCCCGGCCAGTTCGGCTGTCAGAACAGACACGCCCATGAGCAGGCCCATTGTCAGGCCAAGCGACACGCCAATGGGTAGCCATGAGTTCAGGACAAAGGGAAGCTCGCTCGGCGCATTCTGGCCGAGCACGATCACATCCGTCAGGCCCATGAGCATCATCGCGGCGCGCGAGACGGCAATCGGCCCTGACAGCCGCAACAGGTCTGCAATGTCGGACGGCCGCGCCCAGGCGGGCCAGACCCGCCTGCGGTGCATGGCGATGTCTCCCTAGATCAACTCGCTTGGCGAGCCTCTGCGTTGACAGCTTCTTTCATGAGCTGGAGCTTCTCTGCGATCAGGAAGGCCAGTTCAAGCGCTTGTTCGCCATTCAGGCGAGGATCGCAGTGAGTGTGGTATCGCGATGACAGGTCGGCTTCCGAAATTGCCTGGGCGCCACCGATACACTCGGTCACGTCCTGACCGGTCATCTCGAAATGCACACCACCCGGGTAGCTACCTTCAGACGAGACAATGTCGATGAACTGGCTGACCTCGGAGAGGATGCGATCCACCGGTCGCGTCTTGAAGCCGCTTTCGGTCTTCAGCGTATTGCCGTGCATCGGATCACAGGACCAGACGACACTCCGCCCACTTTTCTGGACGGCGCGCACAAGCGGCGGCAGGCCTTCCTTCACGCCTTCGGAGCCGAAGCGCGAAATCAGCGTGATCCGTCCGGGCTCATCCTTCGGGTTCAGCGTCTCGATGAGCTGCAGGAGCTCATCGGTCTCCATACCGGGGCCACACTTGATGCCGAGCGGGTTACGGACACCCTTGCAGAACTCGACATGCGCATGGTCGAGCTGGCGCGTACGGTGGCCGATCCACAACATGTGGGCTGAGGTGTCATACCAGTCACCCGATGTGGAATCGACGCGCGTCATCGCTTCCTCGAAGCCAAGCAGCAGCGCTTCATGCGAGGTGTAGACATCGACCTTCGCCATCTGAGGGACTGTTTGCGAGCTGACGCCGCAGGCGTTCATGAACGACAGAGCGTCGCTGATCCGGTCAGCCAGCGCTTCGTAGCGCTTACCCTGTGGAGAG
>Ga0114900_1001105_pt1 | contig 17506 bp, 23 predicted proteins | sample MalvireepMed_231_FD_89685 | JGI IMG/M metagenome (GOLD analysis project Ga0114900, IMG submission 89685) | Marine viral communities from the Global Malaspina Expedition - Malaspina viral metaG DeepMed_231 | ecosystem: Environmental > Aquatic > Marine > Oceanic | place: Mediterranean Sea...
ACAGGTAATGGAGATTACGTGTCAGACCATGCAACCTTAAGATTCACAGACATGAGTCCGAACTTCATGGAAAGATGATGTGGTTTCTAGCATTACCTGATATACTGGTGTACCTCACAATATTTTGGGGTGGGGTACTAACTGGTGTATTTGGAATAATAATTGCAATGGTTGTGTATTGTGGAGGTGGTGGCATCATCAGGATACAGTACACAACTGATGAAGCGAACATTAAACAAGAGGATTACTAATGTCAATGTTTTACTGTAGTTCCTGTGATATGTTGGTGGATTCTGATGCAGTTCTGTTTGTGTATGATGATGTGACAGATCATTGGACATGTGCAAACTGTTTAGAAGCTGATCCAGACATAAATGAGGAAGATGTGTTACACAGGTTTAATTTAACTAATGTGACACCATTTAGAATAGAACGAACTACATTTCATGGTGATGATGTAGACTATGGTGGATACGACCATAAGTATGATGAACCATTCACAGATAGAGGGGGAACCGATGAGTAAAGAGAAGAACTTAATGAATAAAACCAGACCAGTAGAGAATCCGTATGAGATATGGAGGTCTCCAGATGGGACATGGGAGTGGAGAGTTCTCAAGAAATGGCAGAAGCCATCGAAGGAGAAAGAGAATCCATATGCTAGGTGGTTTTGTGCAGTTAAATCACCTATGACCTATGGATCATGGGAATATGGTGACACATATGCACGTGAAGTGCAGAGTGTAGCATGGAAAGTGGATACACCCTTTTAGGAGGAGCATGAAAGAAAATAAACTAGGTAGAAAGTTTGCAAACACTTGGAGTCCACCTCCACGAATTAGGAGTAAAGGAAATCACAAGTTTTTCACAAGGTTAGCAAACAAAGGTGTACGTAGGAACGCTAAACTTTTAATTAAGAAGGGCAAGTATGCAATGGAGAAAGCAACCTGACTGTAAATCAGGTGTCGTATGACAGAGTGAGTGCAACTCTTACCTTGCCCACCAATTACAAAGGGGAACACATGTTTAAGTTTATGTTACTGATATTCATAGTGTATTCATACATCTCATTCTTTGATAAGTGGAATGCATTCATACTAGCACACATGTAAAGGAAACAAATGGAAATATATGAAATAGAAACCGCAGTTGACAACTATACTAATAAGATGTCGAAAGAGGAACTTATTACGTATGTCCGTTGGAACATGAAAGATTATTACGTGAATGTAGCAGATGAATACGAAGGAGAAGAGTTTGTAACGACCAACAGAGATACCTCTGTATGTATAGAGGGATGGGAGTGACCAACATACTAATAGGTATCATAGTGATGCTGTTGACAGCAAACTTTATCTTCGACACGTATGAACCTTGTCCTTTTAAGTGGACTAAAGATCTAAGAAACCATGAAGAAAGGATGAACAAGTGCAAACTAATAAGTCGAAACAGGTACTGGGAGTGGGTGCTAAAGGATTAACCATGTACATAGTGACCACCTTAGTAACATACAGGACACCAGACAATTACAATGGTTACATAGTAAAGGTAAAGGAGAAACATGGAGACAAACATTAAGAAGAGACACATGTACACAAGTGAGACCATATTTCATTTCACATGTGGTGAATGTAAGAACTGGTGGAGCTACGCTGGTTCATACTTTGGAAGTATAATGACATGTCCTCATTGTGGACTGAAGAATAAAGTAGAACTATATGATGTAAGAAATACAGAGACTTGGGAAGTTTAAAGAATGAGTGTGGTTATTGACGTAATAAATCCGGAACCCACATCATAAAGACTTGGCGATACAGGTCAGAGGGGAAGTCTTAGACCATAACAGCTTGGTCAGTTTACGAACCTCAATACCAACTCAAATAATATATGGACATTTACGAAGTAAAAGAGAATAAGCTATGGGAAAAGGTATTCTTAATAGAGGTACTCATGTACACAAGAGTAAACATAAGTACAACAGATTAACTGTAGGTAAAACATTTAATTGTGAGGATAGTATGAGTGGAGGACACTTCAGACACATCCAGAGTGAACTTAAGGTAGAAGCAACTACACTCATGGAAGACATTAGGTTAAACAAACAGAAGTTTCCAGATGATGTACTTGAGTGGCTGAAGTACACACAGTTTATCATGGAGGTTACAGTCACACTAATGGATGAAGCCGATTGGCTATACTCAGGTAACATAACTGAGAAGTCTTTCAAGGAAGGTACACAAAAGTGTAGGAAAGATATTATAACACACATAGGGTAGCGTATGGAAGATGATGGTGACATAAAGACATTTGATTATGAAGACTTAAAGACTGAGTATAACATGTCAGACAAACAGATTGCACAGTTGGATCGAAAGGCACAGCAGATTCTGGGTAATGCAATCGTGATGATAGATGGTACACTCAGAGATGAGGATTGTACAGCAGAGGAAGCAATCAATAGGGCACTAGTATTCATCAGTATAACAATGGGTCTTATTGAGAAGAACTTTAATGAGGTACTGTCTGAAAACATTCCAAAAGAGGTACTAAATTGAACCTGAACGATGAGCAAGAAAGAATCGAAAAGGAAATGAATTCTCTTGGTATCGACAGGTACTACAAGAACATAAGAGAAGCACGTAAAGGGAGTGGAGAATCAACCACTCTCTATGGTATCACTCTAATGAAAGAGGCACTTGACTCTGTATCAGAGGGAATCAAAGAGTTTCTTGATGAAGCATTGTCAGGTGGAGTAGGTAAGTATCAGAACTCTGCACTCACACTAGCTCTAATGAATAGAGAAGTGTGTGCATACTTAACCTTGAAGTACTCACTAGATGGAGTGTCACAGAGAAGTCCGTTTACTCGTGTTGCCATGAAGTTAGCTGGTGCAGTAGAGGATCAGTTTAAGTTTGACTTATGGGACAAAGGTGCAGAGTCAAAGAAGATATTCAGACGGATCAAGAAGAAGGTTACCTCACGTACCAGTAACAGGCTGTATCGTAGGTACAACATCATTAGAACCATGAGTAGGGTTGAGCTACTGGAACACAATCCTTGGAGTAAGACAGAGAGACTACACTTAGGTAGCAAACTCATTGACATACTCATTAGAACAACAGGTTTAATGGAGATTAAGACTGTCCAATTTGGTAGGAAGAGACGTATCATATACCTTCAAGCTAACAAAGCAACCCTGTTCTGGATAGAGAATGTTAATAAGGAAGGTGAAGGTCTTCATCCATACTTCTATCCATGTGTAGTACCACCTCTGGACTGGAGTTCACCCTTCAATGGAGGGTACCACACTAAAAGGATTGACACTATACCAATGATTAAGACTAGGAACAGAGAGTACCTAGAGGAGATGAAGAACCACTCAATGCCGATGGAATATGGTGCAATCAATGCACTCCAAAGGACTAAGTGGATGGTCAATGAACCTGTGTTAGATGTGATGAGAAGGTGTTGGGAAACTGGTGAATCATGGGCTAACTTACCACCAAGAGAGGACTACAAGGTACTACCCTGTCCAATACAAGGTAAGAAAAAGGACATGACACAAGAACAGTTGGACATCTTCATCAAGTGGAAGAAGAAAGCCATGACTGTTCATGACCTCAACGCAAAGATGACCAGCAAACGTATTCAACTAGTCAGGACTCTTGCAATGGCAAGAAAGTTCAGGCAGTACAAAGCTATTTACTTTGTGTACCAATGTGACTTCAGAGGTAGGAAGTACACAGTTAATTCCTTCCTCACACCTCAAGGCCCGGACTATGCTAAGTCTTTACTCCAGTTTTCAGATGAGTTTCCCATTAACAATGAGGAACAAAGGGATTACTTTGGTGTACATGGAGCAAACTCATTTGGATATGACAAGGTTTCATTCAAGGACAGGGTAGCATGGGCCATAGAAAATACTGATAACATTAAACATTCTGCAAGAGAACCTCTTAATCACAGGTGGTGGACTAAGGCAGATGAACCTTGGACTTTCTTAGCATGGTGTATGGAGTGGTCAAAGTTTAGTGACAAAGGATATGGATTCATGTCTCGTCTACCTGTTTGTTTAGACGGATCAAACAATGGACTCCAACACTTCTCTGCTATGCTCAGAGATACCATAGGTGGTAAGGCTACCAACCTCACACCAGAGAAGGTACCTCAAGACATCTATCAGATGGTGGCAGATGTGGTACTGGAGAAGGTGGAGGAAGATGCTAAACATGGGGTACCCTACTCTAAAGAGTGGCTATCCTTTGGTTTAGATCGTAAGATTACTAAGAGACCTGTGATGGTGGTACCCTATGGGGGTACACGTTTCAGTTGTAGGGCATACGTAGAAGATGCAATGGATGCTAAGATACTGGCTAATCCAACATCGAATCCCTTTGGTGAGCATGTGTATGAAGCATCACTATACGTGGGTAAGCATGTATGGGAAGCAATAGGTGAGGTAGTAATCAAGTCAAGAGAAGCAATGACATGGCTTCAAGACATAGGTAGGAAGATGTCAGAGAAGAACCTACCCATAATATGGGAGACACCATCAGGATTTGTGGTACAGCAGATATACAAGAGCATGAAACCACGAAGGATAACAACTCATATTGATAATGTATTAATTAAACCCTCTATACTAGAGGAGACAGAGAACTTAGACAAGCGAAGATCAATCAATGGCGTGTCACCTAACTTTGTGCATAGTATGGATGCAACTGCACTCACACTAACTATTAACAGGTGTGTAAAGGAAGGTATAAATAATTTCTCTGTGGTGCATGACTCATATGGAGTACATGCACACTATGTTCCACGTATGGCAGATGCAATACGTAAGTCATTTGTGGACATGTATTCGGAGACAGATGTACTTACTGATTTTTATGATGAGGTAACAGATGTGATACCAGAACTTGAGGCACCACCTGAACGTGGTGACCTTGATATACTGGGAGTCCTCGACTCTGAGTACTTCTTCTCCTAAATGTGGACATTCTAGGTTCAACACAAACAATAACACACACGAAAGGAAAATATGGCAGGAAAATATCCAGTAACTCCAAAGGGTGAGTTCAAGTGGCCTCATATTATGGTGGCTGACACAACCTATAAGGCTGAAGGTCAGTTCCATATTAAGGTACTCTTAACTGGCTCTGATGCTGAAGATATGCAGGAGATTGTTGACAACGCTCATAATGAGTGGAAGGAAAGGTGTCGGCAGAAGTCTGCAAAGAAATGGCAGGAGTACATGCCTTATAAGGTGTCACTTGATGAAGAGGGTATGGAGGTTGGGACTGAGTTCCACTTCAAACTCAAGGCATCAGGTACAAACTCAAAGACAGGGCAGACTTTCACACAAAGACCTGTGGTTGTTGGCCCAGATCGTGCACCACTTCCATCCACTATTAAGGTGGGCAATGGGAGTATAGGTAGAGTAGCTTATGAGATTGCACCATATGAACATGGTACTTCTCTTGGTGTACAACTTAGGTTACGAATGGTTCAAGTCCTGAAGCTGATTGAGTACATTGCAAGTGAGAGTGCTGATGATGTATTTGAAGTAGAAGAAGGATACGAGGTAGTCGTGGATGAGGGTAACAACCAGAAGGAAGAGGGTGAAGCCTTTGAAGAAGAAGAGGGAGAACAGTCTGGTGACTTTTAGATCTGGACTTGAGCAACGGATAGCGGACAACTTAGCAAAACGCAAATGCGAACATGAGTATGAGCCAATGTCCGTTGCTTACTACGTTGAACACAAGTATAAACCTGACTTTGTGCTATCCAATGGTGTCATAGTTGAAGCAAAGGGGTACTTCAGATACAAAGAACAAAGGATGCACAGGTCTATCAAAGAACAACATCCGGAATTAGACATACGATTTGTGTTTGCTAATGTGAACAGTCGTGTTCAAGGTTCCAGACTAACATGTGCAAGCTGGTGTAAGAAGCATAACTTCTTGTATTCAGAAGAGATTGTACCTCATGAATGGACTAAGGATGTCAAGAAGAAAAGAGACTAACTACATAGTGATCCACTCCACTCTCACAAAACCTAACTCAAACATAAACATCAGGACTGTTGATGAGTGGCATCGTAAACGTGGACTACTAAAGGTTGGTTATCATTACTTCATAAAGCGTGGTGGTCAGATTGAGGTAGGCCGTGGCCCGAATGACATAGGTGCACACACTAAAGAGCATGACTCTGATTCAGTTAGTGTATGTATGGCAGGAGGGTTGAACACTAGAGGTATTACGGCACCTGACTATAGTAAAGAACAGTTGGAGTCCTTGTTTGTTTTAGTAAAGACTCTTAAGTACATGTATTCTGATGCACAAGTGGTGGGTCATAGAGACCTGAGTGAAACAGACTGTCCATCCTTTGATGTGAAGGAGTGGTGGGCTATAAACGAGGATAACGCTGGTCTACTTAAGTATAAGGTAGGTGGATCAGGTGTTTGGACTAACTAATAAAGGGGGAACATGGAATGGACTGACAAACAACCAGATGGTGATGAGATAAGAGAACGATTTACTTTTTCATATGAGGCACTTGATTACTCCAAGATATTAACTGATGATTGGAGAGACTGTACAACTAAGAAGAATAAGGTATCCTTTGAGGCTAACTCATTACAGGATTTATTAGAAAACTTCCACTCATTTTTAAATCATGTGGGATATTCTTATGTTGGTAAGGTAGTATTGGAAAGTAAAGATGGTACAAAGACATGGACTACTTAGACACACACGAAGAGAGTGAGTTCATACAACATGAGCCGTGTCCTGAGTGTGGATCACGAGATAACTTAGCACGTTATGATGACGGACATGCCTTCTGTTTTGGTTGTAATTACAGAGAGAAAGCAGGAGGAGAACAGAAACCAGTAACAAAGAAGGGGGATAAACACATGGATTTTGTTGAAGGTGAAGCAACAACCCTGAGTGCACGTGGTATTTCTTTAGACACATGTAGGAAGTGGGACTATTGTATAGGTGAGGTTGCAGGACAACCAGTACAGATTGCTAATTACAAAGATGCAAGTGGACAGAGGGTAGCACAGAAAATCAGGTTTCGTAACAAAGACTTCCACACCAGAGGTGACATAAAGGAAGCAGGTCTATATGGTCAGCACCTATGGTCAGGTAAAGGGAAGAAGGCCATCGTTTGTGAAGGTGAGATAGATGCACTATCCGTTTCACAATCTCAAGGTAACAAGTGGCCTGTGTACTCTGTTCCTAATGGGTCAGCAGGAGCTTCAAAAGCTATCCGTAAGAGCATAGAACTATTGAATGGGTACGAAGAGGTCATCTTTTGTTTTGATAGTGATGATGCAGGTATTAGAGCATCAAGAGAATGTGCCCAAGTTTTACCACCGGGCAAGGCTAAGATAGCAAAGTTACCTTTGAAGGATGCTAATGATATGTTAGTTAAAGGTAGAGTAAGAGAGTTGATTGACTGTATCTGGCAAGCTAAAGTCTATAGACCAGATGGTATCGTGAATGGTAAAGATCTGTGGGACATAGTAAGTGCAGAGGATTCCATGTCATCATGTGAGTACCCATATGAAGGTGTAAATAAGAAGACTCTTGGTATGAGGAGAGGTGAGATAGTCACGATCACAGCCGGTGCAGGTATAGGTAAGTCACAGGTTTGTAGAGAGATGGCGAATCACATGCTGAACCAAGAGGAAACAATAGGATACATTGCACTAGAGGAATCCAACAAGAGGACAGGACTAGGATTCATGGGACTCTACCTAAACAAGCCATTACATTTAGGTAATGTTGAGGTCGAGGATAAAGACTTCAAGGAAGCCTTCGATAATACCTTGAACACAGGTAGAATCTACATGTATGACCATTGGGGTTCACTTGAAGGAGACAATCTACTGAATAAGATACGGTACATGGTGACAGCATGTGGATGTAGCTTCATAATACTGGATCACATATCCATTGTGGTATCTGGTATTGAAGAGGGTGACGAGAGAAGAACCATTGACAATCTAATGACCAAACTCAGAGGTCTGGTTGAAGAGGTGAACTGTGGTCTTATACTAGTGTCACACCTGAAGAGACCACAAGGTAACAAGGGTCACGAGGATGGAGCACAAACAAGCATGGCTCAACTAAGAGGTTCCGCTTCCATAGGACAGCTATCTGATATAGTGATTGGGTGTGAGAGAGACCAGCAAGGTGATGACCCTGACCGAACCACAGTTAGGGTACTTAAAAACAGATGGACAGGAGAAACAGGTGTGGCTTGTGAACTGGACTATGACCGTAAAACAGGTAGGCTAACTGAGGTACCAAAAGATGAGATGCCCTTCGATGAGGAGGAAGTGGACGAGAGTTGGTCTGGTGATAGCACGGTGTTCTGATGGATTTATTTGAATCACTCCACACGGACAGTTGCTCCATATGTGGACAGAACTCTAAGTTTGTGGGTGATGGAGTCACAGGTATGTTTGGTAATATTCCAGTTACGTTTTGCCAGTTATGTTTAGACTCAATGATTGCAATGGTGCAAGATTTAAGTGGGGGGGAAGATGAAGACATGTGTATTTGATATAGAAACTGATGGACTACTAGAGGACTTGACTAAGGTACATTGTTTAGTACTCTATGACATAGAAGAAGATAGGTTGTGGTCTTTTGTAGGTGAAGAAATATTGGACGGACTATTTTTACTGAAAAATTTTGACACGATTGTGGGTCACAACATTATATCCTTTGACATACCAGTTCTGAAAAGGTTTTTCAAATGGGAACCTGAACCAACACAAAAGATAAGAGACACGTTGGTTTGGTCTAGGTTAATCTATCCAGACAGAGCAAAGAGGGACTTCAACAACAAAGCCATAGACAAAGACCAGTATGGTAGACACTCTCTCAAGTCATGGGGTCAGAGGTTGAACTTGGATAAAGGAGAGTTCACAAACTTTGAAGAGTTGAGTGATGAGATGGTTAAGTACTGTGAGAATGATGTTGGACTTAACTATAAACTGTACTGTAAGTTACTTGGTGCTAAGTTTCCAGATGGTTCAATACAGTTGGAGCATGACATACATACCATATGCTTACGACAAACTGAGAACGGATTTCCTTTTGATGTTGAAGGTGCATCTAAATTGTATGCACAACTAGCAGAGAAACGAAACAAGTTACAAGGTGAGTTAAAGAAAATCTTTGGTTCATGGATTGTTGATGAGGGTTCAAGAAAGAATGGTACCTATAACAAGGTTAAGATTGTTGACTTCAATCCTAACTCACGTAAACACATAGCTAAAAGATTGACAGAGTTAAGAGGCTGGAAGCCTAAAGAGTTTACTCCAACCAATGAGCCAAAGGTGGATGAGAATATACTATCTAAGCTACCTTATCCAGAAGCAAAGCTAATGGCAGAAGCATTTGGTGTGAATAAATTAATAGCTCAATTATCAGAGGGGAAACATGCTTGGTTACATCATGAAAAGAATGGTAAGATTCACGGATCAGTTAATACAATGGGTTCAATTTCAAGTCGTTGCTCTCACTCCCATCCTAATATCGGTCAGGTACCTAGTGTCAAGACACCATATGGAACAGAATGCAGGAAACTATTCTATGCACCACAAGGCTTTAGTCTTCTTGGATGTGACATTAGTTCTCTTGAGATTAGGGTTGTGTCTCATTATCTTGCTTCCTTTGATGGTGGTAGTTATGCTAAGACTGTGGTTAGTGGTGATATACACGAAGCTAATCGAAAAGCTGCTGACCTTCCTAGTAGGGATCAAGCTAAGACTTTTATTTATGGTCTTTTATATGGTGCCGGAGAAGCAAAGCTGGGTCAGATTGTGGGCAAGGATAAAGGAGAAGGTAGGAAACTAAAGAACAGATTCTTCAAGAAGGTACCAGCATTTAAGAAACTAAGAGAAGAGGTGTTCAAGAAGGCAGAGAAGGGATACCTATTTGGTATTGATGGAAGGAAGGTTCCAGTAAGATCAACACACTCATCACTTAATTCCTTATGTCAATCAGCAGGAGCAATCATATGTAAGAAATGGGTGGTTGAATTCCACAGGCTGATGAAGGAGAAAGGATTTAAAGAGGACAAGGACTACCAACAAGTTGCTTTCATTCATGATGAGATACAAGTACTTGTTCGTGAAGGACTTGAAGATGAAGTAGGAAAGATTGCAGTAGAAGCAATCACTAACTCAGGTAACCTTCTTAACTTGAGGGTACCACTAACAGGTGAGTATACATTCGGTTCTAACTGGGCTGAAACACACTAACAAAAGGGACAAATGAAATTATTAATTGATGGTGACATACTAGTTTATAAAAACTGTTGTGCATGTGAAAGGGAAGTTGATTGGGGTGACGATATATGGACACTTCATTGTGACTTCAAGGCAGTTAGGAATCTAATTGATTCAGAGATTAGCCAGCTTAAGGAGGACTCAGATGCAGATGATGTAGTAGTGTTTCTCAGTTCACATGATAACTTTAGGAAGAAACTTAATCCGGATTACAAAGCTAAGAGGATAGGTATAAGAAAACCTGTGTGCTACAAGCCAGCACGTAAGTACTTAAGAAATGCGTATGTTACACTACAGTCTAAGTGGTTAGAAGCAGATGATCTCATGGGTATAGAGTGTACTAAGGATACAGAGAACACATGCATTGTTTCAACAGACAAAGACCTACTCACAATTCCGGGTAAGCATTGGGACTTTGATGGTAAAGTTATCTACGATATATCAGAAGATATTGCGGAGAAGAACTTCTTTAGGCAAGCACTATCAGGTGACCAAGTAGATGGATACACCGGTTGTCTTGGTGTTGGTGCTGTTACTGCAAACAGAGTACTGGAACAAGCAGACAAGAATGAGGACAGTCGTTGGGGTGCAGTACGAAAGACATATAAGGCAAGAGGATTCGATGAGGAGTTTGCTATACTACAAGCAAGAATGGCATACATACTACAGAAGGAACAGTTCAATGGAATAGATAAGTACCCGACTTTATGGGAACCACCATCTACGGTAGTAATTCATGAGCCAAATTTGTGGAAAGAGAAGAGTCAGAAACAGAAAGAGCAATGGAGAAGTTATGTTGAAAAAAGTTTAGAACATCCATTAGCTAAGTCCGATGACCAAGCCAACATTAAAAGATTGAAAGAGAATCATGGATGAACTACCTACACAATACCAGCAATACATACACCTCTCTCGGTACTCACGTTGGGACTACGAAAAGAAAAGAAGAGAGACATGGAAAGAGACAGTCGATAGATACTTCAGGTTCTTCAGAGGACATCTCAAAGAGAACTGTGGTTACACAGTAGACAAGAAGTTAGAAAGTATACTGAAGAGTGCAGTATATTCCCTGCAAATTATGCCGTCAATGAGGTGCTTAATGACCGCAGGAGAGGCACTAGATAAAGAGAACGTGGCTGGGTACAACTGTGCATACCTACCCATTGACTCTCCTAGATCCTTTGATGAGTTACTGTACGTTCTCATGAACGGTACTGGTGTTGGGTTCTCAGTTGAATACAAGTACACTAGTTTACTTCCGTTTGTACCTGAAACCTTACATGAAACAGACTCACTCATAGTTGTTAGAGACTCTAAGTTAGGATGGGCAAAGGCATTCCGAGAACTGATCTCTCTCCTGTACTCTGGACTAATACCCAAGTGGGATGTGAGTGGAGTTAGGAAAGCAGGGGCACCTCTGAAAACATTTGGTGGTAGAGCAAGTGGGCCTGAACCATTAGAGGAACTATTCTGGTTTACGGTGAGGACATTTAAAGATGCAACCTCAACTAAACTCACAACATTACAATGTCATGACTTAGTGTGTAAAACAGCAGAGGTTGTAGTGGTGGGTGGTGTACGAAGGAGTGCTCTCTTATCCTTGAGTGATGTAGGTGATGAGCAGATGCGTACCTGTAAATCAGGAGAGTGGTGGGGTAGACAATCCCAACGTGCATTAGCTAACAACTCTGCTAACTATCACGGTAACCCAGATGTGGGTACCTTTCTAAAGGAATGGCAATCACTCTATAACTCAAAGTCTGGTGAACGTGGTATATTCAGTAGTGCCAATGCTAAGAAGCATGTTAATAATTTAAATGTTGACATAAAGAATCCACTTAAAGGAGACAGGAGAGAAGAGAGAGATGACTTTGGAACTAACCCATGTTCAGAGATAATCCTGAGACCACGAGAGTTCTGTAACCTAACTGAAGCAGTAGTGAGGAGTGATGACACAGTTCACACACTCACTAAGAAGGTGGAACTGGCAACTATATTAGGTACATGGCAGTCCACACTCACCAACTTCAGGTACCTAACTAACAAGTGGAAAACAAACTGTGAAGAGGAGAGACTACTTGGTGTCTCACTCACAGGTATAATGGATTGCCCACTTACTAATGGGTCAAGCGGTGATAACCTACCTGACCTGCTCACTAAGCTAAGAGAAAAAGCGATAGAGACTAACGAAGAACATGCTGGTGACATTGGAATAAATAAGTCTGCCAGTATAACTTGCGTTAAACCTTCTGGAACAGTTAGTCAACTTGTTGACTCTGCTTCTGGAATCCACACACGGCACAGTCCTTACTACATTAGGACAGTTAGAACTGATGTGAAAGATCCCCTGTGCACACTACTGATTGATAGTGGGGTACCTTACGAACCTGACATAACTAATCCCAGTAATGTCATGGTCTTTTATTTCCCCATGAGATCCCCTAAGTTTTCTCTAACAAGAAAAGATCTCTCCGCTATTGGTCAGCTAGAACTTCATGGTATTTATTCTAAGTTCTGGGCCGAACACAAAGTTAGCCAGACTATCTCCGTTAAGGAAGATGAGTGGCTCCCTGTTGGCTCCTATGTTTTTGATAACTTTGATGACATATCAGGTGTTTCCTTTTTACCTTACTCTGACTACATTTATAAACAAGCACCATACACAGAGTGTACTAAGAAAGAATTCGACTCACTAAGCAAGAGTTTCCCCACTATTAATTGGGACAATCTTATTAAATATGAGACACTTGACAGTACTTCAGGCTCCCAAGAGTTAGCTTGTGTTGCCAATTCATGTGAACTCTAATACAAAAGTGGACATTTATGGACTATAACAACTTGGTATCAAAAGAATTATTACAATATTTAGAAGAAATGTTTCCCGATAGACTACCTCCTTATAAGGATGTTCCGAATGGGACAGATATAAAAGAAATTGTTTTCCTTCAAGGACAACAGTCTGTGGTTGCACGACTTACACAATTATATGAGGAGGATCATGGGTGGACGAAGCCAATCAACACCTAAGATTAAGATGCCACCACCTCCACCACCTCCTGCACAAATGGACAGACCTGATATAGCAGAAGCAGAGATGGAGATGTTGGATGCTCCTAAGTCTGAGGTATCTAAGGCAAAGTACAAGAAGAAAAGGAAAGGAAAGGCTAAAGGGAAATCCCACTCAGCTTACAAAGGTGGGGGGCTAAACGTATAAACAGCTAGTGCTTATTTAACACATACACACACACTATGATAACTAATTTACAAGTATTTCCAATTAACACTCAAGAGTTAATGGAAAAAGTAATGGAAGTTGCCGATGAAAATGGTAGACTACCTATGTATCCAACACATGTTATCTTTAAAGACGGAGAAATAGCAGGTGCTTTTTGTACACATTCACCTACAGTATACTGGTGGATGCATTCAGAAAAGATTACTAATAGAGATTCAACTGTTATCTTTCAATCATTAGATACACTAATGAATCAAAACAATACTTCATCATATATATTACCATGTCATCCTAAGTCATCTTACTATCCAGTTCTAATCAGTAGATTAGGAAGAGGTTTAACTGAATATAAAGGAGATGGAGGAGACGATTGGACACTATTTATAAGGGAATAAAATGGGCGGTGGAACTTTAGGAGCTAATACAGAATCTATTACAGGTGCACATGAGTCTGCGAAAAGGCAATACCAAAAAGTAAAAAGAGAAAAGATTGATGAGCAGACTAGGGCAGGGCAAGATCGTTTTGGTCAAGTGACTGGTGATATTTATGATAAAGGTATGGAAGGTATGACTTTTGTAGGTGAGAAGGGACAAGAAGTTACTGGCTTCGTAAACAGAATACTAGGTCAAGGTGGAGATGGTGATGATGATGTAGGTTCTGACACATCTGAAGCAAACTACTCATCTAGTGGACAAACACAGACAAGTTCTGGTTCAGGTAAGAAAGCAGATCTCTCTGATACAGATAAGAAATCCGTTCAAGGTGCCTCTAAACAATTAACTGTTAAGAAAAAGAAGAAAGCGGAGTAACATGAAAATATATACAGAGGTTGTTTACACATGGGATGAGAACAAAGGAGAACTAGTTGAAGAGTCCTCAAAGTCATTTGATTATGAAGGAGATCTTGTCCTCTTTGGTGGGGGTGGAGGAGGAGTTGTTAAAGCAGTAACGAAAGTTGCAAAGAAGGCAAAGAAAGTAGTAAAGAAAGTTGCAAAGAAAGCAGAGACAACAGTAGCAGATGTACCTAAAGTTGTGGAGAAAGTTGCGAAAGTAAAAGTACCTGTTATCAAGACACCTGTTATCAAGACACCTGTTATTAAGCCACCTGTTGTTAAGCCACCTGCAATAAAAATACCAACAAAAGTACCTGTTATCAAGACACCTGTTATCAAGACACCTGTTATTAAGCCACCTGCAATAAAAATACCAACAAAAGTACCCACAATTGATGCTCTTAAAAAGAAGTTAATGACAACCACTACTGATGCCAAAAAGAAGTTAATGACAACCACTACTGATCTTAAAAAGGGTGTCATGGATACCACTACTGGTGCTAAAAAGGGGCTTATGACATCCACTAGTGATGCTAAAGAAAAGTTGATGAAAGAAACTAGTTCTGCTAAAGAGAGTCTGATGACAACCACTAGTAATCTAAAGAAAACTTTACCTAAAATACCGCAGGTAAAAATTGGTGGAAGTGCAGGAGCTTTGTTGACTGCTGGTAAAACTGGACTTGCTAACCTCACATCGGCTGGTAAAACTGGACTTGCTACAGCGACAGATGCTGGTAAAGTAGCTCTTCATACAAGAGCAGATGCAGCTAAAGCTGCGTGGGTAAATGTTATGGATGCTGGAAAAGCTGAGTGGGTAAATGTTATGGATGCTGGAAAAGCTGAGTGGACAAGGTGGATGGATGCGGGTCAAGCATGGAAGGGAGATCAGTCGAGTACGGGAGAAAGCGGCACTACCGGAGCCAGTCGCCCCGGAGTAGAAGGAGATTTTTCTAAAGATGTAGCACAAGGAGGACAAGGCTTTGCGAGGAGTGCAACATTCAAAGGAGTTAAAAAGTCAACTGCTGGTGGAGGAGGTAAAAGACGACTAAGAAAAATTAGTAGGTCAGGTGTTAGAGTATGAAGAATGTTAAAGAGACTTATGAAGGCGGGCAACTCAAGGGTATGTATGAGCAAGGGTTTTCTCATAGGGAATCGTACCTTAATAGGGCTAGAGAATGTGCTAAACTAACGATACCTACTTTAATAAAAGACCAAGGAGCAAACTGGGCTACCACTTATCAAACTCCATTCCAAAGTATAGGAGCAAGAGGTGTTAATCATTTAGCAAGTAAACTTTTGTTGACTCTTCTTCCTCCAAACTCCCCCTTCTTTAGATTAACCATTGATGACTTTGACATAGAGGCACTAGTCGGCCCAGAACAAAGGGGTGCAGTTGAAGAAGGGTTTGCAAAGATTGAACGTGCGGCAATGAATGAGATTGAAACTGAAGCCTTTCGTGTTCCAGTATTTGAAGCATTAAAACACCTTATCACAACTGGTAATTGCCTACTCTACCTACCAGAAGAGGGTGGTATGCGAGTGTTCCACTTGGATCGGTTCATTGTTAAGAGAGATCCAATGGGTAATCTTCTTTACCTAATAACTAAAGAATCACTTGATGCAAAGACTATACCAGAAAGTGCAAGAATAGCTCTAGGGCTTCCTTCACCACAGGAACTTTCCCCTGAGTCTCCTGACAAGCCCTACGAGCTATTTACTTATGTCTGTAACAAGGGTAAGTACTGGCACATACATCAAGAAATAGGAACTACTACCATCCCTGAGTCCTTCGGCAAATTTCCTATTGATAAGAGTCCCTTCATTGCTCTCCGCTTTAGCAGAGTTGATGGGGAATCTTATGGTCGAGGACTAGTAGAAGAATACTTAGGGGATCTTAAGTCGCTTGAAGCACTATCTAAAGCAATAGTTGAAGGCTCTGCGGCAGCCTCCAAAGTTTTATTTCTGGTGAGACCTAATGGTACCACTAGGATAAAGACAATAGCTGATGCACCAAGTGGTGCTATAGTGCAAGGCGATTCAAATGATGTATCCACATTGCAAGTCGATAAGTTTAATGACTTTAGAATTGCACAGGATATGTTAAGAGACATACAAGAAAGGTTAGCTGCGGCTTTCCTTCTTAATTCCTCTGTTCAAAGGAATGCAGAAAGAGTGACAGCAGAAGAAATACGTTTCATGGCACAAGAACTAGAGAGTGCTCTAGGTGGTGTCTATTCTGTACTCTCTCAGGAATTCCAATTACCACTCATTAATATTCTACTTGCCAGAATGGTTAAGCAGAAGAAGATGCCTAAGTTTCCAAAGGAATCAGTCAAACCACAGATTGTTACTGGTATGGAAGCACTAGGTCGTGGTCAGGACTTGAATAAACTATCTCAATTCTTAGAGTACCTAGCTCCACTAGGGCCAGAAGTGTTAGCTCAGAAGCTAAACATTGATGACTACATGGATAGACTAGGTGCATCTCTTGGTATTGACACAGGTGGTTTAATTAAGACTGATGAACAGATTCAAATGGAACAAGCAGAAGCCCAACAAGCACAGCAAGCACAGATGGAGCAAGCACAACAAGCTCAGATGATGAGTGATGTTGTTAAAGGAGCAACGCCAAATATGGTCAAGGGTATGAATGAGCAAATGGCTAACAATCCTGAGTTGGCTCAACAGATGCAAGAAGCTATGACACAACAAATGGGTAATGCATAATTAACACACAGTAAGAAGGAAACACAATGACAGAAGAAGTGAACACATATGAAGGAGAAGGAACAAATCAAGTAGGTACATCAGATCATGTGCATAACATGTTTGCTAAGATGGAGGAGCCTATTAATCCTAGTGACCAACCAGAAGAACTATATGTCAGAGATAATGACAGACCTGAGTGGTTACCTGAAAAGTTTAGTTCCCCTCAAGACTTAGCTCAAGCATACAAGCAATTAGAACAACACTTCCACAATTCAAACGAGGAGAGCCAGCTAACTGCGGAGCAAGAGAGGTTTCAAAATGAGGAAGCTCCAGAAATAGTAAACACTACTAGATCTCAAGTACATCAGTTACTTGATGAAAAAGGATTAGACTTCAATGTATTCCAAGATGAGTA
>Ga0114900_1001107_pt1 | contig 17475 bp, 14 predicted proteins | sample MalvireepMed_231_FD_89685 | JGI IMG/M metagenome (GOLD analysis project Ga0114900, IMG submission 89685) | Marine viral communities from the Global Malaspina Expedition - Malaspina viral metaG DeepMed_231 | ecosystem: Environmental > Aquatic > Marine > Oceanic | place: Mediterranean Sea...
GGGAAGATCAAGGTAGATTGCACCGCGATCCGCGCCGGGGGCATTGACCAGACGGTCTGCCACAGCGGCGATCTCTTCATAGTTCGCTCCGCGCGAAAGATGAACGATCAGCGCTTCGGCCTTTTTACCGATCCGCGCCTTATCGATCGGCGTGACCTGTTTGGCACTGAGCCGGATTTCCTCATCCTGCCGGCGAACGTTCACGGTAACGCAAACGCTGCTGCCTGTTTCCAGGATCGGCCTGTACATGTCGAGCGCTTCGGGCATGACCATAAGCTCCACCTCGCCAGTGGGGTCCGACAGGGTCAGGAACGCAAACTTGCCCCCCGACCGCGAAATCTTCTCGACCCGGCGGCGCACGACGCCGATCAGTTCGAGCGGACGGCCGTCCATCGCGACATCACCGATTTCCGCCGATAGCGTAATCCGGCCATCTTCCAGACTGTCCAGCACGTCATCAAGTGGATGCCCGCTCAGGAAGAAACCTGTCGCCGCAAATTCTTCATCAAGCTTTTGCTGGCCATTCCACGCAGAGGCCTGCGGCAGAGCTGTCCGCACGGCTGGCTCAGCATCGCCGAAAAGACCGCCTTGGCCCCCGGCGCGGTCTTCCGCCGCCGAGACAGCCGCCGCTGCCAGCAGAGGCGCAGCCGCCAGCGCGCTAGCACGGTTGGGTTCGAGACTGTCAAACGCTCCGGCGCGCGCCAGCTGCTCGATGCATTTCTTATTCACTGATTTCGGATCGACCCGCTCTGCAAAGTCATGGAGCGACTCGAATGGTCCGTTGGCCCGCCGCTCCTCTTCAACATGTTTCATCGCCTCCAGACCAACGCCTTTGAGTGCGCCCAGGGCATAGACAAGCGCCCCATCCTGCACATCAAAATCCGCCGTGGAACGATTGATGTCAGGCTGGACAAGATCAATTTTGAGGCGCTTCACCTCCTGCACAAAGGCAGCGAGCTTGTCTGTATTGTGAATGTCGAGGCTCATCGAGGCGGCGAGGAACTCAACCGGGAAATGTCGCTTCAGATAGGCTGTCTGGTAGCCGATAAGGGCGTAAGCAGCGGCGTGTGACTTGTTGAAACCATAGCCGGCGAACTTCTCCATCGTGTCGAAGATATCGTTGGCAAGGGGCGCCTCGATACCTTTGAGCTCCTTTGCGCCCTTGAGGAAGCGCTGACGCTGGGCAACCATCTCCTCGACCTTCTTCTTGCCCATGGCGCGGCGCAGAAGGTCAGCTTCGCCCAGTGAATAACCCGCAATCTCCTGGGCCATCCGCATGACCTGCTCCTGATAGACAGGAACGCCGTAGGTGGCCTCGAGGATGGGCTCGAGATCGGGATGCTGGTAGCGGATGCTTGATGGATCTTCCTTGCCTTGGACATAGACTGGAATGTTGTCCATCGGGCCCGGCCGGTAGAGCGAGATGATGGCGATCACGTCTTCAATGTTGTGCGGCCGAACCTTTCGCAGCGTATCACGCATGCCCTGCCCTTCGAGCTGGAACACGCCGAGCGTCTGGCCGCTGGCCATAAGATCGTAGGATGCCTCATCATTCATCGCCGCCCATTCAGGCCCGACATCCTGACCGTCGCGGCGAATAAACTTCAGCGCACGGTCGATGACGGTGAGCGTCTTCAGGCCGAGGAAATCGAACTTAACAAGACCCGCGGATTCGGCCCATTTCATATTGAACTGGGTGGCCGGCAGGTCGGACCGCGGATCATTGTAGAGCGGAACCAGTTCGGTCAGGGGGCGGTCGCCAATGACGACGCCCGCAGCGTGCGTGCCAGCATTGCGGTAAAGCCCCTCAAGAGCCAAAGCCGTTTCGAGCAATTCGCCTACGCGCGGATCCTGAGCGACCTCCTCGTCGAACTTGGGCTCCTCGTCGATCGCTTCCTGAAGCTTCGGCGGGTTGGCAGGGTTAAACGGAATGAGTTTGGCCAGTCTGTCGACCTGGCCATAGGGCATCTGCATCACACGGCCGACATCGCGCACCACAGCCTTCGCCTGAAGTGTGCCGAAGGTGATGATTGCTGCAACACTTTCCGCGCCGTATTTGTCACGTACGTAACGGATGACCTCACCACGCCGCTCCTGACAGAAGTCGATGTCGAAGTCTGGCATCGAAACACGTTCGGGGTTGAGGAACCGCTGAAACAGCAAATCAGAGCGCAGCGGGTCGAGGACGGTAATCGTCAGCGCCCACGCCACGACAGACCCGGCGCCCGACCCACGGCCGGGGCCCACTGGAATGTCGTGATCCTTTGCCCACTTGATGAAGTCGGACACGATCAGGAAATAGCCGGGAAAACCCATCTTCTCGATGATCCCAAGCTCGTAGGCGAGCCGTTCCTCATAGACGTGCCGTTCGGCATAAAGCTTCGGCGCTTCCTCAAGACGACGGACAAGCCCTTCCTCCGCCTGGACCTTCAGCTCCTCAATCTCAGAGCGTGACCCGTCGCCAAAGCGCGGAAGGATCGGCGCATGCTTGCGCGCGCGCACTGCGCAGCGTTTCGCGATTTCAACGGTGTTGGCGAGGGCTTCGGGAAGGTCCTCAAACAGCGCGGCCATCTCATCGGCTGTCTTCAGATACTGCTCTGGCGAGACCCGCTTGCGGTCATCCTGACCAAGATACTCACCGTTCGCGATACACATCATGGCGTCATGCGCCTTGGCATCTTCCGCCTTCGGAAAGCGGCAGTCATGAGTTGCCACGAGTGGCAAGCCCAGCTTGTAGGCCGCATCAATCAGGCCAGGTTCGCTGTTCGCTTCATCGGCAAGACCATGACGCGTCAGCTCTACGTAGCATCGCCCGGGATACGCAGCGGCAAACTCGGCGAGCGTTGCTTCGGCTTCTGCTTGTTTGCCCTTCAGAATATACTGTGCCGCCTCGCCGCGAGACCCGCCCGTAAGCAGGATCAGTCCGTCAGTCTTCTCAAACAGGTGTTCCCGCTTCAGGCGCGCGACGCCATCCTTAGCCTCGAGATAGGCAAAGGAGGAAAGCTCCATGAGCCTCTCATATCCAGTCTCATCCTGCGCATAGACAGAAACCTGCGTCAGCCATTCCTGGTGCCCGCCATCCGTCACATCGAAACAGCAGGCCATGAGCGGCTGGATGCCAGCGCCAGACAGCATCTCGGAAATTTCCAGCGCTCCGAACAAATTGTTCCGGTCCGTTACAGCGACGGCTGGCGCACGATTCGCTTCGGCCCAGCCGGTCAGCTGTTTCGGCGTGATCATGCTTTCGAGCAAGGAATAGCTCGTACGGACAGCCAGATGGATGAATGTCGGATCGGTCACGTGAAGGGGGACCTCTTGCAGCGGAACAAATAGAGTATGCCCGCTAGATGGACTGAGTCGAAGGGGTCAGCCGGTAAAGGTTGTGAGTTTTCCGTCTTCGAGTGTCAGCACGCGGTCCATATGCTGAGTGAGCGCCATATTGTGTGTCGCGACAAGCACAGCTGCGCCCTCACTGCGCGCAATACGGATGAGACTGGCAAAGACACGGTCGGTCGTGGTGGGATCGAGATTACCTGTGGGTTCATCCGCGATAACCAGCTTGGGATCATTCACCAGGGCGCGGGCAATCGCCACGCGCTGCTGCTCGCCCCCGGACAGTTGGCCAGGCTGGTGATCAGCCCGATCCGACAACCCCATCTCGGCAAGCAACTCGTCTGCTTTCTGCCGCGCCTGCCTGCGCTTCACACCATTCACCATGAGCGGCATGGCAACATTATCGCGCGCATCGAACTCAGGCAGAAGGTGGTGGAACTGGTAGACGAAGCCCAGCTTCTCGCGGCGCAGGCGCGTGCGGACACGATCCGAGAGTTGCAGCACGGATTCTCCGTCAAGCAGCACCTCGCCGCCTTCAGCGCGCTCAAGCAAGCCCGCTGTATGAAGCAGCGTGGACTTGCCCGACCCCGATGGTCCGACAAGCCCGACAAGCTCCCCACGGTTCAGCACCAGATCAGCCCCTTCCAGCACCTTCAGCATGTTGGGGCCGGAGCTGTATTCGCGGACAATCCCGCGCAGTTCGAGAACTGGCTCGCTCATCACTCGAACCTCAATGCATCGACAGGGTCCAGCCGCGCAGCGTTCCAGGCCGGCCAGATCGTAACGAGGATGGACATGCTCATCGCCCAGAGCGTGGTGAACAGCGCCTCACCCCAATCGAGTTCTGCCGGCAGACCATCAAGGCCGTAAACATCAGCCGCAAAGATTTCACGTCCCATGATCAGGCTTAGCGCAGCTTCTACGGCATCAATGTTAAGGACGATAAGGACGCCAAGACCGAGACCGATGAGCGCCCCTGTCAGGCCAAGAATAGCGCCGATCATGATAAAGATCCGCATGATGGCGCCCCGCGTCGCCCCTATCGTCCTCAGAATAGCGATATCACGCGTCTTGTTCTTCACCAGCATGACCACGCCGGTGATGATGTTGAGCGCAGTAATCGTGATCAGGATCAGCATGATGACCCGCATCATGCCGCGCTCGACGTTCAGCGCATTGAAATAGGATGCGCGCTGCTGCTTCCAGTCCTGCAGGTAATATTGACCATTAGTGGCCTCATTGATGTGCCGCATGGCGAGCTCCGACCTCATCGGATCTTCAACACGCACATCGACAAGCTGGTACTGGCCCTTCCTGTTGAAGAAGAGCTGCGCCTGCTGCATCGGCATCAGGACGTACAGCTTGTCGAGTTCGACACTGCCCGTCGTGAAAGTGCCACCAACTGTGTAGGTCTTGCTGCGGGGGGTCACCCCGAATGGCCCGGAAACGCCCTCAGGCGCGATCAGCCTGATCTCGTCTCCCGGCCGGATGCGCAGATCAGACGCCAGGAAGGCGCCGATCATGACAACGTCACCGCCATTCTTGCCTTCTCCCCATCCGACTGCTTCAGCCTCGCCCAGGCCGCCTTCGAGATAGGGAAGTTTGTCCATGTCCTGAGGGCGAATTCCTCGCACCAGCGCGCCCGTGCGAGCATAGTCTGACGTCGCCAGAACCTGCTGTTCGATTATGGGCGAGGCGCTTTTGATATCCGGCAGCTCGATGATCCGCTTGGCGAGTTCGTCGACATCTCCAGCCGGGTAATCCTCTACCTGCACGAAGACATGTCCCTGTCCGCCCAGAAGCGCATTCAGCAGTGTGGACCGGAAACCGGCCATGACAGACATGATCACGATCAACGCCATGACGGCGAGCATGATGCCAAAGAATGAAATGATGGAGATGAGAGAAACGCCGCCATGGGCCCGGCGCGCCCTCAGATAGCGCCACGCTAGTGCGCGTTCGACCCCGCCGAATGGCGCAGACTTCGCCATCAGCCAGCCTTCACTTTCTCAATCGCTTCAGCCAGCGGCAGCTCCGTCTTCTCGCCGCTCTTGCGGTTTTTGAGCTCGACAACGCCATTTTCGATTCCGCGGGGGCCTATCACGATCTGCCAGGGCAGGCCGATCAGGTCCATACGGTTGAATTTGGATCCCGGCCGCTCTTCAGTATCGTCATACAATACGTCGAGGCCGGCCTGTTGCAGCGCCTCATAGGCATCGTCAGCCACCTTGGCGACTGTCTCATCCTTGGGCCGCATCGAAATCAAGCCCACTTCAAAAGGCGCTACCGATTGCGGCCAGACAATACCGTTCTCGTCATGGCAGGCTTCAATGATACCGCCAACCAGACGGGAAACACCAATCCCGTAGCTGCCCATCTGAACCGGCACGGTTTCACCATCAGCGGTTTGCACGGTCGCGTTCATCGCCTTCGAATACTTGGTGCCGAAGAAGAAAATATGACCGACTTCGATACCACGCGCAGAAACCTGCCGGTCTGTCGGGATTTTACCGAACTCGGCTTCATCATGCTTTTCTTCGGTCGCCGCGTAGAAATCGGTTCTCTTCGCAACCTCACCGGAGACGTCACCATCAAAGTCGAGATCGAGCCCCGGCGCAGGCAGGTCGAGCATGGCCTTGTCGCAGAATACGGCGCTCTCGCCGGTGTCCGCCAGGATGATAAATTCATGGCTGAGGTCGCCACCAATCGGGCCAGTATCGGCCTGCATCGGAATAGCCGTCAGGCCCATACGGTCGAATGCGTTGAGATAGGCGCAGAACATCTGGTTGTAGCTGGCACGCGCCCCCTCTTCCGTCAGGTCGAACGAGTAGGCGTCCTTCATGAGGAATTCGCGACCACGCATCACACCGAAGCGCGGCCTGATCTCGTCGCGGAACTTCCATTGAGTATGGTAGAGATTGAGCGGCAACGCCTTGTAGCTCTTCACATAAGAGCGGAAGACATCCGTGATCAGCTCTTCATTGGTCGGGCCGAAGAGCATTTCCCGCTCATGGCGGTCGGTGATGCGAAGCATCTCCTTGCCATAATCGTCATAACGACCGCTTTCCTGCCAGAGTTCAGCCTGCTGGATCGTCGGCATGAGAAGCTCGATCGCGCCGGCACGGTTCATCTCTTCCCGCACGATCTGCTCGATCTTCTGCAGGACACGGAAACCAAGCGGCAGCCACGTGTAGATGCCAGCCCCATTCTGCCGGACCATACCGGTCCGGAGCATCAGCTGGTGAGAAACGATCGCCGCATCAGCGGGCACATCCTTGGAAACAGGCAGGAAATAGCGCGTCAGTCGCATGGTATTGAAGACTCGATACAAGCTTGTTGGTCTGGCTCGTGTTATTGGCTGAAACGCCAATTGGCTAGTGCGCGAATGCAATGTCAGGCGGACTGACCACCCCGCCGACCCTAGCGGCCATAGTATTGCAGGAGCGGGATCACAATCACGCCGGCAATGATCGTGCAGATGACCGCGCCAATCGTTGCCCAAAGGGCCTTCTTGGGCATCATATGCCGAGCGGGGGCGCCTTCTTCGGTCCCCTCTTCGACATCGCCCTCTTCAAACTGCCCCCGCACGCCGATGGGCAGGACAACAAACAGGCAGATCCACCAGGAGATAAGAAAAATGACTATGCCGCCGACAAGGTTCATCAGTGATCGCCTTTCGGGGTCTCCATCAGTTCGACCAGAACACCATTCGTATTCTTCGGATGGACGAAAACGATGGGCGTACCATGGGCGCCGATGCGGGGCTCGCCCAGCACAGTCGCCCCGCGATCCTTCATGACACTGACCGCTTCGTGAATATCCTCAACCTCAAAGCAGACATGGTGCTGGCCGCCTTTGGGGTTCTTCTGGATGAAGTTATGGATCGGGCTGTCTTCGTTCAGAGGCTCGATCAGCTCGATCTGGCTGTTCGGAAGGTTGACGAAACAGACCTTCACGCCCTGGGCCGGCATGTCGAAAGGGTCGGTAATATCGGTCGCACCGTACAGGGTCCTGTAGGTCTCGATGGCTTCCGGCAGCGATGGCACAGCCACACCAACATGGTTGAGCGGACCGAGTTTGAATTCCTTCGACATCTTCGTTTCCTCACACTCTCATGATCGTCACATCGACGAGCGGCTTGCGGCCAAATACGCGCTCGCATGACCGCCTGATCGTTCTTACCAGAACCGTCTCCACCGTATCATCGTCAAGCCGCTTGCGGCGTGACAAACCGTCCAGCGCCTCATCGCAGGCCATCTCGACAGCATCGAGAGACTCGTCAGCCAGGCTGCCATCCTCTTCGGAAAGCCCCCGAGATGTCAGGTAAGGCCCGTCTGCAATGCTTCCATCCTCATCAAACGTAATGCTGGCTGTTACGTAGCCATACTTTGAAATAGCGATGCGTTCACCGAGGCCCTCAGAATTTGCCGGCACCAGACGCGAGCCGTCGAGATGGAGACGACCGTTTGGCACAACGTCTATACACTCTGCCTTGCCGGGCCAGAGCCGGATCATATCGCCGTTGCGGGGCGTGACAGCTTCGGGCACCTGCATGCTTCGCGCGAAGGCCGCATGCTCCATGATGTGGCGGCGTTCCCCATGAACGGGCACGGAAATACGAGGACGGACCCACTGATACATGCGCTCCAGCTCGTCCCGCGCCGGATGGCCGGACACATGAATGGGATCCTGCGTCATACGGTCGGTAATAATGCGCACACCCCGCTCGGCGAGGGCGTTCTGCATATCAAAAATGCCCTTCTCGTTGCCAGGAATGACACGGGAAGAGAAAATAGCCGTATCACCTTCACCAAGCGACAGATTTCGGTGCGTTCCCGCAGAAATCCGCCCAAGTGCTGCACGTTCCTCACCCTGACTGCCCGTGCAGAGATAGAGGATCTTGTCCGCGGGGAATGATCCAGCGTCTGCCTCATCGACCAGATCGGGCAGGTCCTTCAGCACCCCGGTCTGTAGGGCGGCATCGACAATCTTGTGCATGCTGCGACCCGCCAGACAAACGCTGCGATCCGCTTTTTTGGCTGCTTCGATAACGGTCGCCACCCGCGCAACATTCGATGCGAACGTTGCAACGGCTACCCGCCCCTTGAGGCTTGCAATCAGCTCGATGAGATTGTGTCGAACAGTCGCTTCGGATCCGCTTTCGCCATCGACGAAAACGTTGGTGCTGTCACAGACCATGGCGAGAACGCCCTCGTCTCCCAGCTTCTTCAACCCGTCGACATCGACACCTTCGCCAATCAACGGGTCAGGATCGATCTTCCAGTCACCCGTATGCAGGATGGTGCCCGACGGGGTCTTGATAGCGAGCGCATTCGGTTCCGGAATGGAGTGCGTCAGCGTAACATACGTCACAGTAAACGGGCCGGCCTCGACCTGACCTTCGAGCGGAACGACATTCACGTCGACGTGCCCTAAGCCTCTCTCGGCCAGCTTTCCGGCCACCAGATGCGCCGTAAAAGGTGTCGCATAGAGCGGGGCACGAAGCCGTGGCCAGAGAAGGCCTACAGCCCCGATATGATCTTCGTGGGCGTGAGTCAGGAAGATCGCATCAATATTCTCTGCATGATCCTCGATGAATTGGGGATCAGCGCAGATAAGGTCGATACCCGGCGTTGTATCGTCTCCAAAAGTCACACCAAGATCGACCAGGATCCAGCGCCGATCATCGGACGGACCATAGCCATAGGCGTTCAAATTCATACCGATCTCGCCACATCCACCAAGCGGCAGGAAGACGAGTTCGGGCGTGTCCAGATTGGGCATGTCAGCCTTTGCTGTTGCGTCTGTAAATTTCAAGCAGGCCCGATTCCATCAGGCTCTGGTCGTAGTGATCTATGGTCGCGCTCGCGCCTTCAAAGAGGGAGGCCACACCTCCCGTCGCAATCACTGTCATCGGCCGGCCGTATTCTGCCTTCACACGGCGCACAAGACCGTCGATCAGGTCAATATAGCCCCAGAAGACACCAGTCTGCATTGCGGCCACGGTTGAGTCGCCAATTATTTTCTGCGGGCGCTGGATGGCGATGCGTGGCAACTGCGCAGCTGCATCATGAAGCGCACGCATGGACAGGTTGATGCCCGGACTGATAATGCCGCCTTCGAATCCGCCATCTGCGCCCACGACATCCAGCGTCGTCGCCGTCCCACTATCAATGACAATCAGCGGTCCCGGATAGGCAATATGAGCCCCGATCGCCGCGACAAGGCGGTCAGCGCCCACCTGCTCTGGCCGGGGAATACGGATGGGCACGCCCAGCTCCACACCCTCCTCCCCCACGACGAGGGGTTCGACGCCGAAATACCGCCGCGAGAGATTGCGGAAGTTGAACAGGGCTTGCGGAACGACGCAGGAAATCACGCACGCATCAATGTCGTAGAGCGAGACCTTGCGCATATCCATGAGCGGGCCAAGCCACACAACAAAGTCATCGGCGGTGCGGCGTGGGTCCGTTGCACTACGCCACATGGCGACCCAGTCTTTGCCATCGTGCAACGCAAAGACAGTGTTGGTATTGCCGACATCAATCGCAAGCAGCATCGCCACCGACCTCCCTTACAAGCTCCACATCGCCCGCTCTTATGATCTGCTCCGCGCCTCCGGGCAATTCAAGCCGCAACCCGCCATCCGGAGCGACGCCCTTGAAGACACCGCGAACGGCCTTGTCGCCCTGCCCGGCAGCTACAGTCTGGCCCATGCCTTCAGCCAGTGTTTCCCACTCGCGCAGCAAGGCGGGAAAGTCTTCCCGCGCCTGGGTGATCCGTCTTGCGAAGGCCGGGCGAAGCGCATCGATAATAAACTCCGGAGTGACGGCATGATTGGCCCCAAGACGAGCCAGCGACGTCGTCGTCTGCCCCGAACCTTCCGGTGCGGTCTGGACGTTCAGCCCCATACCAGCAGCAACCCACACACCGACCTGCTCCGTCTGACCGGCTTCGACAAGGATACCGCAAAGCTTTGCCCCATCCACCCGCACATCATTTGGCCATTTCAGCCTGACATCGACGCTTGGAATAACGGTCGCACAGACATCGGCGATGGCAAGGCCTGCCGCGAAGGGGAAACGGGTCGCCAGCCCGACGCCGCCCGGTTCAAGAAACAAGGCCGTACAAAACAGGTTACCAACTGGGGAAAGCCATTGGCGCCCGAGTCGTCCACGTCCAGCTGTCTGCTGCTTTGCGGCAATCCAGAGGGGGCCATACATATGGGCCTGAGCCAGCCGACGGGCTTCTTCATTCGTGCTGTCGATCGTCTCGTGCCACTGGACAGGCGCGTCAGGTGTCACTGATAGAACCCGGCCGCCGCACTTGTTGCCCAGTCCGCAAACGGCCCAATGAAGATAAAGAGCGCGATACAGGCTGCAGCAGCTGCATAGATCGCTGTCGTCACCATCGCGTCCACAGGCTGGAAGCGCTCTGCCGGCTCACGCACCCACATCACGAGAATGATGCGGAGATAATACCCGAAGGCGAGCACCGAACTGAGCACGAGCACAATCAGGAGCGGCAGAAGGCCTGCGTTCCAGCCTGCTTCGAAGATGAGAAGCTTGCCGAGGAAGCCAACAGCCAGCGGAAAACCGGCGACCGAGATCACCAGAATGGTCAGGGCAATCGCCATTCCCGTGCGCCGGCGCACAAGGCCAGCCAGTTCATCAATGCTCTCCACCATGCCGCCTTCGCGCCGCATCGCAAGGACGCCACCGAAGAGGCCGATCGAGGCTATGACGTAGGATGTCATGAAGACCAGGAGCGCCGCCGCGCCATATTCCGGACCGGCTGCGACCGCGATCAGCGCATAGCCCATATTGGCAATCGACGAGTAGCCGAGCAGACGCTTGAGATTGTTCTGGATGAGCGCCCCGAAGGCACCGATGATCATCGAGAGCGTCGCAATGATGGCGATCACCATCTGCCAGTCTTCGAAGACGCCCGGAAAGGCCGTGAACATGAGGTTCGCGAAAACCACCATGCTGGCCATTTTCGGCGCCGTGGCGAAGAAAGCCACAACCGGGCTTGGTGCGCCTTCATAGACGTCGGGGGTCCACACGTGCATGGGCGCGGCCGAGACCTTGAAGGCCATGCCGGAAATCATCAGCACCATGCCGAAGAGCAGGCCTATGCCGCCTTCTGCGTCTGCGATTGCTGCGTAGCTCGTCGAGCCGACAAAGCCGTAGACCAGTGAAATGCCATAGAGCAGGATACCGGACGCCAGGGCGCCAAGGACGAAGTATTTCAGGCCTGCCTCGGCGGACCGCATGGAATCGCGGTGGAATGCGGCCAGGACATAGGAGGACAGGCTGAGCGTCTCGATGCCCATATAGAGCGTCATCAGGTTGGAAGCCGACAGGATGATACCCATCCCCATCGAGGCAAAGATCACCAGCAGCGGGTACTCGTAACGGATCGTCTCGTGGCGCTTCAGGAAGTTCTCACCCATGAGAAGCGTGACTGCGCCGGCACCGAAGCTAACGACCTTGGCAAAGTTCACGAAAGGCGACGTGGTCACCAGTCCATTGAAGGCCTCGCCGCCTTCCCAGTTCAGCAGAACGGTACAAAGCGCAGCAATCAGCGACGCCGCGCCAAATTTGAACGACAGGCTGTTGAAGCGGTCACCGAAAACCGCCCCAAGCAGCACGCCCAGAAGGCCGGCAAGCGCCAGCAGCATTTCCGGGCCAATGGCCGCAATCATCGCCTCGAAGTCCAGCATGGGCGATTATCCTCCGGTGATCATCTGCAGCGCGCGCAGGCTCGACTCGCGCGTCACGTCGAAAACTAGGTTGGGCACCACGCCGAGCAGCAGCGTGCCGATAAGGAGCGGAACCAACGTAATCAGTTCCTTGACCGATACGTCCTTGATGCCTTCCAGCGCCGGGTTCGTGACCTGGCCGAACACGGTGCGCCGATAGAGCGTCAGCATGTAGACAGCCGAGAAGATCACGCCGAGTGCGGCACCGGCGGCGGCCCAGGTCGATGCCTGGAAGGCACCGGTCATGGTCAGGATCTCACCGACGAAGCCACTGGTGCCCGGCAAGCCGACATTGGCCATCGAGAACAGCATGAAGATGGCCGCATAGACAGGCATCTTGTGAACCAGACCACCATAGGCCGCGATCTCACGCGTATGCATCCGGTCATAAACGACACCGACGATGAGGAAGAGCGCGCCCGAGATCAAACCGTGCGAAATCATCTGGAAGATCGCACCCTGAACGCCGACCTCTGTGAAAGAGAAGATACCGAGCGTCACGAAGCCCATATGCGCAACAGACGAGTAGGCGATCAGCTTCTTCATGTCTGTCTGGCGCCAGGCAACCAGCGATGCGTAGACAATGGCAATCACCGACAGGGCAAACATCATCGGTTGGAAGAACTGGCTCGCATCCGGAAACATCGGCAGCGAGAAACGCAGGAAGCCATAGCCACCCATCTGCAGAAGAACACCGGGCAGGATAACCGAGCCCGCCGTCGGCGCCTGAACGTGCGCGTCCGGTAGCCATGTGTGGACTGGCCACATTGGCAGCTTCACCGCAAAGGACGCAAAGAAGGCCAGCCAGAGCCAGGTCTGCACCTCCGGCGCAAAAGCAAACGTCTCAAGCTGCGTTATATCCGACGTGCCCGCCTGCAGGTACATGAACACCACCGCGGCCAGCATGAAGAGCGAGCCGAGCAGCGTGTACAGGAAGAACTTGTAGGACGCGTAGATCCGGTCCGCTCCACCCCAGACACCGATGATGATGAACATCGGGATGAGGCCTGCCTCGAAGAAGACGTAGAAGACCACAAGATCGAGTGCACAGAAGACACCGATCATGAATGTCTCGAGCACCAGGAAAGCGATCGTGTATTCGGTCAGCCGTTCCTTAACTGAGCCGAAGGAGGCAATCAGGCTGAGCGGCGTGAGAAGCGTCGTAAGCAGGATCAGCATCAGAGACATGCCGTCGATGCCGAGCTTGTACTGCACATTCGCAAACCAGCTCACCTCTTCGACGAGCTGATAGCCTTCAGCGTCCATATCGAAGCTCGCGAGCATGACAAGCGATGCAAGGAAAGTGGCGACCGAGAAAATGAGGCCTGCTGTGAGCGCCTTGTTACCGGTCGCGACATCGTTCTCCTGGCTGCCCGTCATGGCGCGCACGAGCATGATCAGCACGGCGCCAGCGAGCGGCAGGAAGATGACCGCTGAGAGAATCGGGAAATTGCCCATCAGCCCGCGCCTCCGACGCGCCAGAAGATCACCGCGCCGAACACGAGGGCTGCGCCGATGATCACGAATGCATAGTGGTAGAGATAGCCGGTGTGCATGGCCGACTGGCGGCGTGACACCCAGCGTACGAGTGACGTGATGCCGTCAGGCCCAAGGCCGTCAATGATGCGCTTGTCGCCCGTCTTCCAGAAGAAGCCGCCCAGCCATCGGGACCCGGCAATGATCGTCGCATTGTAGATCTCGTCGAAATACCATTTGTTTGCGAACAGGCTGTGAAGCGGGCCGCCCGACTCCGCAATCTTCCGGCCAAAGCCGCGATTGAAGAGGTAGGTGAAGGTCGCGATCAGGAAGCCGGTCACGGTGACGAAAAGCGGCGCCCAGAAAACCCACTCGGGTACATTGTACTTCTCTTCGAGAAGGTGATTGTCCGCCGTCGTGTAGATCGCTCCGGCCCAGAACTGCCCCTGATCATGGCCGACGAAAGAGCCGTAGAAGATCAGGCCGGCAAAGATGGCCCCAAGCGACAACAGTCCGAGCGGAATAAGCATGACCAGCGGCGATTCATGCGGGTCGCCGTGATGGTGATCATGTCCATGATCGTCATGAGCGAGATGGTCGTCTGCATGGCTGTCTGCCTCATGGACATCGGCAGGCATCGAGTCTTCGCGCGGGCCGTGGAACGTCATGTAGATGAGGCGCCATGAATAGAAGCTGGTCAGCAGTGCAGCGAGAATACCGAACCAGAAAGCAACCTGCGCAAAGGTGATGCCGTTCTCGGTCGCGGCAAAGGCAGTTTCCAGAATGGCATCTTTTGAGAAGAAGCCGGCGAAACCGAGCTGCGTGTGCGGCAGGCCCAGACCGATGATCGCAATTGTACCGATCATCATGGCGGCATAGGTCAGCGGCATGTATTTCGCCACGCCGCCCATCCGGCGCATGTCCTGCTCATGATGCATGCCATGGATGACCGAGCCGGCACCAAGGAAGAGCAGAGCCTTGAAGAAAGCGTGCGTGAACAGGTGGAACATGGCGGCCTGATAGGCACCAATGCCCGCCGCAAAGAACATGTAACCAAGCTGCGAACAGGTCGAATAGGCAATGACCCGCTTGATGTCGTTTTGCGCCATGCCAACCGTCGCGGCATAGAGCGCGGTCACGGCACCAATGATCGTCACCATCCCGGCGGCCCACGGAGCATACTCGTAAATCGGGGAGACAAGGCAGACGAGATAGACGCCTGCCGTCACCATGGTTGCGGCGTGGATCAGTGCTGAGACTGGCGTCGGGCCTTCCATGGCGTCCGGCAGCCAGACGTGGAGGAAAAACTGGGCCGATTTGCCCATGGCACCGATAAAGAGCAGGACGCCGATAATCTCCAGGGCCGGCACGTCCCAGGCAAGGAACGGAATGACCAGCTCCTGGATAGGCGCTGCACCAGCCAGCGCCAGTGGCGTAACCGTTGCGTTCTCCTTGATCGCAGAAAGAACCGGTTCGAACTCGACAGACCCGAAGACCACGAAGACAGCCATGATCCCAAGCGCGAGGCCAAAGTCGCCGACGCGATTAGTTACGAACGCCTTGATGGCCGCGTCGTTCGGCGCCTTGTTATGGTACCAGAAACCAATGAGGAGGTAGGAGGCAAGACCCACGCCTTCCCAGCCGAAGAAGAGCTGGATGAAATTGTCGGCCGTCACGAGCATCAGCATCGCGAACGTGAAGAGCGACAGGTAAGAGAAGAAACGCGCGCGGTGCGGATCTTCCGACATATAGCCCCAGGAATACAGGTGAACGAGGCCCGAGACGCCCGTAATAACGGCCATCATGACAATGGAGAGCGCATCGACGCGAATTGCCCAGTCAGCCTGGAATTGACCGACATCAATCCAGGGCAGCAGCGTGATGATGTGCTGGATGGATGCGACCGCAGCTGACCCGTGCTCGCCGTCAGCCGGCCCGGCCGTGTGAACGGCTTCGGTAACGCCGCCACCAAATGCAAACATGAAAAGCTGAACGACCGAGAGGATGCCGGCAAGCCCGACCGTCCCGGTCGTCAGCACCATCGCACCGCTGTCGGTAATATATTTCTGGAACAGGCCAGCGATCAGAGCGGCAAGCCCCGGGCCCAGAACGATAAAGAGGAGTGCGTAATCCGGTAGCATCTGGCCCTACCCCTTCATCAGGTCGACGCTCTCGACGGCGATATCGCCGCGATTGCGGAAGTACACAACAAGGATCGCAAGGCCGACGGCGGCTTCAGCAGCCGCGACCGTCAGCACCAGCATGGCGAATATCTGGCCGGTGATGGTTCCGGAGAACACCGAAAAGGCGACCAGGTTGATGTTCACCGACAAGAGGATGAGCTCAAGCGCCATCAGGATGACGATGATGTTCTTGCGGTTCACGAAAATGCCGACCACGCCGACTGTGAACAGCACCGCCGAAACGGCGAGAAAGTGATTGATGGAGATATCCATGATTACAGCCCCTCGCCCGATTTGACGTCGATCCGGCGAATAGCGTCCTTGCGCCGCCGTGCCGTCTGGTGAGCAACGCTCTGACGCTTGACGTGCGGGCGATGGCGCAGCGTCAGAACGATAGCGCCAATCATGGCGACCAGCAGGATGAGGCCGGACATCTGGAACAGCAGCAGATAGTCGGTGTACATCACCTGGCCGATCGCCTCGGCATTGTTTTCGGCTCCCGGATACGGATTGAAGCTGTTGGCTGCTGTTCCGCGCGCGAAGGTCGCAAGCGCAATCTCGGCGATAAAGGCGATGCCCATCAGCGCACCGAATGGCAGGTAGCTGAGAAAGCCCTGTTTCAGCTCGACGAAATCGACGTCCAGCATCATGACCACAAACAGGAACAGCACGGCGACGGCGCCGACATAGACCACGACCAGAAGCATGGCCAGGAACTCCGCCCCGATCAGCACCATCAGGCCTGCTGAGGTGAAGAAGGTCAGGATCAGCCAAAGAACCGAGTGCACGGGGTTCTTCGCGGCAATCACACACACCGCAGATACCGTGACAATCGCGGCCAGAATGTAGAAGGCGATCAATTCCACCGGTTCAGCCCCAAAAATTGAGAGGCGGTCACCCGCCTCGTGAGTTCCAGATTACGCCGCCCTAGCGGTACGGCGCGTCGAGTTCGAGATTACGGGCGATCAGCCGTTCCCAGCGGTCACCATTCGCAAGCAGACGTTCCTTGTCGTAGTAAAGTTCTTCACGCGTTTCCGTCGCAAATTCGAAGTTTGGCCCTTCGACGATTGCATCGACCGGGCAAGCCTCCTGACAGAAGCCGCAATAGATGCACTTCACCATATCAATGTCATACCGCGTCGTGCGGCGAGACCCGTCTTCACGCGGCTCGGCATCGATCGTGATGGCCTGCGCCGGACAGATCGCTTCGCAGAGCTTGCACGCAATGCAGCGTTCTTCGCCGTTCGGATAGCGGCGCAGCGCATGCTCTCCACGGAAACGTGGGCTCAGCGGGTTCTTTTCGAACGGATAATTGTTGGTGGCCTTGCGCTTGAACATTTCCCGAAGCCCGAGGCCAAAGGCACTCAGAAAGTCGGTCAGCAGCGCGCCACGGATGGTCTGGACGAGGCTCATGCCTGAACTCCCATATAGACGACATAACCCGAGACGATCAGGACAGCAGCCAGCGAGGTCGGAAGGAAGATCTTCCAGCCAAGGCGCATCAGCTGGTCATAGCGATAGCGCGGCACCACCGCCTTCACGAGGGCGAAAAGGAAAAAGAAGAAGACGACCTTGCCCATGAACCAGGCGAGGTGTCCGAGATTGACGAGCCAGAGCGGGAAGTTCGCGACAAAGTCCTCACCAAACGGGATGGGACCATGCCAGCCGCCGAGGAAGAGGATCGTCATCATCGCGCACATCAGCACGATGTTCAGATAC
>Ga0114900_1001113_pt1 | contig 17405 bp, 17 predicted proteins | sample MalvireepMed_231_FD_89685 | JGI IMG/M metagenome (GOLD analysis project Ga0114900, IMG submission 89685) | Marine viral communities from the Global Malaspina Expedition - Malaspina viral metaG DeepMed_231 | ecosystem: Environmental > Aquatic > Marine > Oceanic | place: Mediterranean Sea...
ACTGTTTTCCCGCCTCGGCGACATCATCAACTCCAACATCAATGCAATGCTGGATAGCGCCGAAAACCCAGAAAAGATTGCCCGTCTGATCATCCAGGAGATGGAAGACACGCTGGTCGAGGTTCGCACCTCTGCCGCCCGCGCCATGGCCGACAAGAAGGAAATGGAACGCGAGATCGAACACTATAGCCGTGTCCGCGACGACTGGGACAACAAGGCTGGAGTCGCGATCGACAAGGGCCGTGAGGATCTTGCCCGCGGTGCGCTGTCAGCCAAACAGAAGGCCCAGGGCGAAATCGAGCGCCGCAAGCATGCGATGGTCGCGGCCGAAGAAGCCTTCGAGAAGCATCAGGACGACCTGTCCAAGCTTCAGGCCAAGCTCGACGAAGCGAAGGCCAAGCATCGTGCGCTGATGATGCGCCGCGAAGCTGCAGAGCAACGTATCCGCATGCGCTCGCAGACATATGACGGCAAGGTGGACGATGCGCTCGCCCGCTATGCCAGCGTGGAACGCAAGGTCGACGAAATGGAAGCCTATGCCGACACGATCAAGGGCCGTGAGCCGACGCTGGAAGCCCAGTTCGCCGAACTCGAACGTGACGAGCAGGTCGAGAAGGAACTCGAGGCGCTCAAGAAGTCGCGCGCCAAGGCCTCTTCCAAGTCCTCAAAAACAGACAAGACCGAGGAGTAAGAGACAATGATTTCCTCCCTGATTGTGCTTGCAGCCATTCTCTCTGTTATCATCGTGCCAGGCCTCATCCTCCAGCAAATGGACGACCAGGCTGAAGCGAAGGAAGGCTAGGCATGGACCCCGAATTTATCGTCGCGATCGTTGCGGTCGTTTCCCTCTTCATCGTCTTTCCGGGCATGGTGTTCCACTACATCACCCTGTGGCGGAAACAGAACTCCCTGGAGCCCGACGATGAGCGGATGCTGGAAGACCTCTGGCGCTCCGCCAAGGCAATGGAACGCCGCATCGAGACGCTTGAAAAGCTGACAGACACTCAACCGGACGACGAGATGCCGGCCCCCCGCCGGCCTCGTTCCTCCTTCGACCAATAGGACACATACCAATGACCAACTCGTCTCATCATCGCAAGTACCGCGAGAAGGTGCACGGGTCTGATGAAGACATGTTCCGCTCGCGCAATCCCAAGCGCCTCTACCGTTCCCGTAAGGAACGGGTGATCGCCGGGGTCTGTGGCGGCATCGCCGAACGCTTCGGCTGGGACCCGATCGTGGTCCGCCTTCTGACCGTCGCCGCCTTCTTCTTCGTGGCAGGCCCGCTGATCTTCATCGCCTACATCCTGATGGTGATGCTCGTGTCGAAAGCGCCGCGTGGCTATTCCCACCTGGCGCCGGAAGAAGAAGCCTTCTGGCGCGGCGTCTCCGACCGCCCGCGGGCGACCTATTCAGGCCTGAAGTACAGCTTCATGGATCTCGAAGACCGCCTGCAGAAGATCGAGCGTAATGTCACCTCGGATGAGTGGCGCCTCCGCCGCGAGTTCCGCAACCTCGAAAAGAACTGACCATGTCGGCTCTCATCCTTCAGATGCCCGTACCAGAGCGGCGGCAGATGCCAGAGCCGATCAACACCAACCTCCAATCTCAGGGGACCACAATGCCCAGCAACCTTCAGACAAGCGGATGGATCGCGCTCGGCGCAGCCCTTGTTACCTTGGCCGTGACTGCCGTCGCCAGCTTCTCAGGCGGCCTGCATATCGAAGCCGGTGGCGTTCAAATGACGATGCAAGCCAGCCTCGAGAAAGGCGTCCAGCTCTTCTTTGCCGCCGCTAGCTGACCGGCTAGCCGCCACGCTTCAGGCGCCGGAGAATCTGGCGCATTGGTGAAACGGCCTGAAGCGCAGATATCGTCGCCGGCGCTGGCTCAGAAAGAAGCAGCCCGGCCAGGATCTCCCCCGCCCAGGGACCCCAGGTGAAGCCCCGTGAGCCGAAACCGCCAGCGATTAGCAGCGGTCCGGCGAGCGGGGCATCGTCTTTAAGGGGCTGCCCATGACGCACCCCATCAAAAACCTTCATCGCTTCGTCCGGATCGGGCGCGCGCCCGATCAGCGGCAGCCTGTCCGGCGTCGTTGCGCGAACGCCGGCCCGGCTCACAATCTCTGCCTGCTGGGCCATCTGCCTCCAATACGGATCTAGCCGCTCAAGCGCGGCCATATTGGCGTCCTGCGCGGCATCGTTGACCGCGATTTCGCCGCCGGTCCAAGGCTCGAATGTTGCACCCCATAGCCGGGTCTCCCCCAGCGCGATGCAGTAGTCGCCCTGCGCGAGCGCGAATGCCGGCGAATCCACCTCAATCCGGCAGGATTCAACCTGGCCCAGCCGACCCTCTACCTGCAGCCAGTCCAGCAGGCTGGTAATGGAATAGCCGGTCGCGAGGATCGTCGGTGTCTCGTCCTGCAGGCCCTCCATCCTGATCGTCTCGCCGAAGCGGCAGTTCGCTCCCTCCAGCAAGGAGGGGATTAGTGTCGCCGGTTCAATGATCAGCGCCTGCTTGTGGAGCTGGCCGCCGCCAGAGAGCGCTTCGAGATTTTCCAGTCCAAGCGGTGGATCAGCGAGGATCTTGGCAATCCGTTCAGCCTCGCGTTCATCCTTGGGACGCTGCGCAACGCCCGTTTCGGTGACGCCGGGCCTGCCTGCATAAAAGCGCCGTGCGGCAAGATAGGCATCGATAAGTAGCCGCGCCTGCACCGTATCGCCAGCGTCGAGCCGTGGCATGACGAGGCCCAGCGGGTTGCCGCTCGCGGCCTCCGCAGGACCGGTGGCCGCGTCGATCACTTCGACCTCCAGTCCACGGTCTAGCAGTGTACGCGTGGCGCAGGCCCCCGCGATCCCCGCGCCAACGATGCGGACCTTTCCAGCACGGGTTTCGAACGGACGTAAGGCGTAGGGGTCAGGCTGCCGGGCTTGCTGATTGGCGATGCGAACTTCCAGGCGCTCACGTTTGCGGCCGAAGCCTGGTCTCTTCTCGACCTCGAAACCTGCGGCAGCAAGTCCCCGACGGACAGATCCGGCGACGGTGAAGGTCGATAGCACGGCGCCCTCGCGGCAGCGCTCCCGTACCAGCGGCCAAAGCGTTTCGGCCCACATGCCGTCGTTCTTAGCCGGTGAGAAGCCGTCCAGAAACCACGCGTCCGCCAGCATGGATGCTTGTGGCAGTGTTTCGGAAATCTCGCCTGTATGAAGCGTGAGCGTCACACCATCTTCGGCCTGGACCATCCTCTGAACGCCATATGCACGTTCGGGCCATGCTTCCGCGAGCTTGCTGGACAGATCGCCCAGCTCCGGCCAGGCTGAAAGGGCGCGCGCGGCATCAGCTCGGTCCAGCGGATAGCCTTCGAAGCTGACAAAATGAAGCCACTGTCCGGGCAAGCGCGTCTCGCGCCAGAGCTGCCAGGCCGCCAGGAAATTGAGCCCCGTCCCGAAACCCAGCTCGCCAATCGTGAAGCTCGGCTGGCCCTTCCAGCGGCCCGGGAGGCCGCAGCCCTGAAGAAAAACCGTCCGCGTCTCCTCCAGCCCGTTGTGGCGGGAGAAATAAACATCACCCACACGCCCGGCGACTGGCGTGCCATCCTCTTTCCACGAAAGATCGGGCCTGGGGGGCAAGCGGCTCATCGCTAGCCACCTAGCATGCAAATTAAATTTTACGAGGCCCGGAACGCCGCGCCTCTGCCTGATGTTTTACTACGGGACTGGAAGAACTCCTGAAAGGAAACTCAAATGGGTAATGACAAAGCAAAAGGCCTGGGCAAACAGGTCGAAGGCAAGGCGAAGGAAGTCGCCGGCGTCGCATCCGGAGACCGCAAGCTCGAAGCCGAAGGCAAGGGCCAGGAAACCGTTGGCAAGGTGAAGGACGAGATCAAGAAGTCCGAGAAGGAAAACGAGAATCGCCGCTCATAAGGATTGAGGGGCCGGGAGGCGAAATCGCTCGCCCGGCCTATCGATCAGTGTTAGATAGGCCCTCCGTACAGGATGGCACTATGAGCGCGTTCGATATCAAGCGTGAAGAAACCGAATCTGGTGGGCGTTACTTCGTCGTTGTTGACGGCCAGGAGGCCGAGATGACGTATTCGCGCGCCGGCAAGTCCACCATTATAATCGATCATACCGGAGTACCGAAAGCGCTGGGCGGGCAGGGCGTCGGCCAGGCGCTCGTCGAACGCGGTGTCGAGGACGCGCGCAAGGAAGGACGAGTGATTATTCCCCTCTGCCCTTATGCGAAAGCACAAATCGAGAAACATCCCGACTGGCAGGACGTTCTGAAGACATGAATGATCTCACCCTGAAGGATGACGGACACCAGCTCAGCACAACCGTTGACGGGCGCGAGCTGGTTATACGGTATGGCTGGACAAAGGATGATGTAATGCGCGTCGATTTTGTCAGCGTACCCTCCGAGCTTGGCGGCCGTGGGCTCGGGACGAAACTTGTTGGCAAACTCGTCGAGAAAGCCCGCGCCGAGGACTTCAAGCTCATCCCCGTCTGCGGTTTTGCCCGTGTACAGCTCCAGCGCCACCCTGAGTGGCAAGACGTCGTCGCATAGACCAGCCGGACGATCGAATGACCAAACCTTTCTGGCAGACAAAGCGCCTTGACGAGATGAGCGCCGAGGAATGGGAAGCCGTTTGCGACGGCTGCGCGAAATGCTGCCTTCTCAAACTGGAAGACGAGGATTCCGGTGATATCGCCTATACGCGGTTACATTGCCGCCTGCTCGATGCCGGGCTTTGCCAGTGTTCCGACTATGAGAACCGCAAGCAATTCGTTCCTGACTGCGTGATCCTGACCCCGCAAAAAGTATCGGAACTCAGATGGATGCCGAGGAGCTGTGCTTATCGTCGTCTGCACGAGGGCCGGGGCTTGCCGGAATGGCATCATCTCGTCTGCGGTGACCCCGAGCGGGTCCACACCGAAGGCCATTCGATCCGGGGCGAAACCGTCAGCGAAGACACGGTGATTGAGGAAGACCAGATCGACTGGATTATCGACTGGGACGGTAACCCGCCTGGCTAGGGGCCTGTCTTACGGACCCTCGACCTCATAGCCTTGTTCACGCAGCATGGTCACGACGCTGTCGGGGCCGGCCAGGTGTCCAGCGCCAACGGCAACGAAGAATGTGCCCGGCTCATCAAGCATCGCTTCTATCTGGGGAACCCAGTTTGAATTCCGCTCGACGAAGAGCGCATCATAGATGCCTTCGCCGCCACCTGTATCCGGATTTGCAACGAGGACGCCTAGGCCTTCCACGTCCCCATCGGCCCACTCCTCGACAATCTGGTCGAGCATGGTCGTTGAATCGGGCAACATCAGAGCTGTTTCGTACAGGAAGGTTTCCTGCACGTCTTCAGGAAGCGTGTCGAAGATGTCGGCCTGGACCGAGGCGGTTTCCAGAAAGGCGAAATCTTTCTCGCCTGCCTTGGCCTCTTCGATCAGAACGCGTTCGACACCTGCATTCGGATCGAACCCTTCCTGCTGAAGTTCGAGAACCGAAAGGTTCACAGCGACCATCCAGGGCTCCATCGGATCAAGCGCGGCGATCGGTACGCCCAGTGGCTCCAAGGCATCAATGAGGACTGCGAGGTCTGCATCGTTCAGCTGGCCGCTGAGTGTGCGCCCGTCACCGTACAGCCCGCGCTGCATGAAGTCGCGCATGACGGCGCGCTGGCCTTCCTCGCTTTCCATATCGACTTCGAGGACGAGGGTATCGGCGCTTTGGAAAGCCTGGCTGAACTCATCGGTCCGCCAGTCGAGATCCGGACGTAGAATGTGTACCGTGCCGAAGAGATAAATGGTCGTGTCTTCATCGGACAGCGTCCATAGCGCCGGGTCTCCCTCGCCGCTGGTCGTGCGGGCTTCGGCCAGGGCGGCTTCATACTCTTCGATAATATCTTCGCGATCACGCCGTTCTACCGGCTCGGCGTTGGAGGTGTCGGTCTCGGTGTCCACCTTGGTGGTTGCCGGATCCTTCTCTTCTGTCCCGTCGGTCGACGAAGGGCTGCAAGCGGTGAGGGCCAGGGCGAAAGCAGCGACGGTCCAGCTTGCAAGCGTGTGGGGGCGTAATTTCATGCCGGTGGGCTCCTCTCCAGCAAATCGATTCTTGCGTTTTCTTGCACAGTCACCTGAACAGCGAAAGATGAAACGGCGTGTGGGCGAGAGATTGCACCGCGCGCCAGCTTCGCTTAGAGGGAGACACAACGCACCTATAGCTCAGCTGGATAGAGCGCTGCCCTCCGAAGGCAGAGGTCATAGGTTCGAATCCTATTAGGTGCGCCATTCTCCTTCTGATGACGTGACCATTCCAGCGGCCGCAGGAAGTGCTGGACAATATATCGAATTTCGATATGTCATTTCGGATGACAATTTCTCAAACCGATCGGCGGGATGCCTGGACAACGATTCTCGTCTTCATGGGAATCCTGACGGGCCTCAGCGCCATTGCGCATTTTGCGCTGCTCGAACTCAATCCGACCAGCCTCTATGTCGGGGCCTTGATGCTGTGCCCCGCGATTGCAGCGCTCGCTACGCAGAAGATCAGGGGCCGCAACCTCTCAAGTCTGCCATGGGCGTGGGGCAACTGGCGCGGCAATATCCAAGCATATCTTATACCGGTCGCCTATGTCGGGTTCGCCTATGCCCTGATCTGGGTGTTCGGGCTGGGGGCGCCGTTCAACCGCGAAACCATTGCGGACTGGTCCGCGGAGCTCGGCTTCCCTACGGATGTGCCGACCCTGTCGATGTTGGTCATGATCGCCCTTCTGGCCAGCGTCCAGTTCGTCAAGTCGCTCGGGTCGATTGCCGGGGAAGAGATTGGCTGGCGCGGCTTCCTGGTCTGGGAGCTTCGCAAGGTGATGCCGTTTGGCGCGGTGTCGATTGTGAGCGGGCTGATCTGGGCCGCATGGCATTTCCCGATCGTCATCAAGTATGGCGGCGGCGATCCGCTGTTCCAGCTGGCGTGTTTCACGCTGATGATTACCAGCATGTCGGTGATCATGACATACTACACGTTCCGGTCAGCGAGCCTCTGGCCGGCCGTCATGTTCCACGGCGCCCATAATATCGTCATCCAGAAGGTCTTCACGCCCCTCACAGTCGAGAGCGAGAGCACCGGGATGTGGATCGACGAATACGGACTGATGGTCCCTCTCGTCGTGACCCTCTTTGCTGTTTTCTACTGGCGCAAGGCGAAGGCTGAAGGCTTCTGAACTGTCCGTCAGGTCGCAGCGCGTACCGCGTCCTCGCGATATTTGAAGCCTGCCAGGATGAGCAGGATGATGCTCAGCGCATTGAAACCGAGGATGACCTTGAGAGCCGACGCAAGCGGCGCTTCGTGTCCGGTCGCGAGGAAGTAATCGCTGATCATCCCGGCGATGAGCGGTCCACCGCCAATCCCGATAAGGGTCAGGCTGAACAGTGTGAAAGCGGCGCCCACCGAGCGCATGCGAACCTTCACCAGCTCCTGCGTCGCGGTATAGGCGATCGAGGCATAAATGAGCCCCACAAAGCTTGGCACGACGTTCCAGACATAAGCCATCTCGACGCTGCGAGCACTCAGCATCATCCAGGCAAAGGGCAGGGCAACTGCGCTGCAGACAGCGATCATCCATGGACGCCACCGGAGGTCATTGGCCGAAAGCCGGTCACACACTGCGCCGAGGATCATCGCGCCGGCCCCACCGACCCCGCCGATCAGCAGGCCGAGCGGGAGGGACACGTCCTGCGGTTGGAGATCGAAGGTCCGCTGCAGATAGCTCGATGTGAAGGCAACAAAGGCATTGGCCGAAATACAGATCATCAGGCAGCCGAGCAGGATCAGTATGTAGGATTGCTGGCTTAGCATGAATTTCAGCGTCTCAAGGAAGCCGGGCGCGTCTTCCGTCGTCTCGCGTGCATCGGCAAAGCCGCGCACAGGCTCTGTGACGGTAAAGCGGACGAGCAGGGCAAGCATCAGGCCGGGGATGCCGGCGGCAAAGAAAGCGGCCCGCCAGCCGAAATGGGCATAGACATAGGCGCCGAGGATGTAGCCGATCATGATCCCGAAGCCGATGCCACAGGTATAGACGCCAAGCGCAAAAGCCCGATGCTGCGGTGGGTAGAGGTCGGCGATCATACTGGTCGCAGGCGGCGTGCCGCCGGACTCGCCGATGCCGACGCCCATGCGCGCGAGGAAGAGATGGATGAAGTTCTGCGCGAAGCCGGTCAGCGCCGTCATGCCCGACCAGACCGTAAGGGCGAGCGCGATGATATTGCGCCGGTTTCCGCGGTCTGCCCACATGGCGACGGGGATGCCGAGCGTGGCATAGAGCGCGGCAAAGGCGAGCCCGGTCAGCCAGCCAATCTGGCCATCGGTGAGACCGAAGTCCGCCTTGATCGGCTCGATCACCGTGATCAGGATCTGCCTGTCCACATGGTTGAAGGTGTAGACGAGTGTCAGCACGATCAGCACCCAAGTGCGGTTGATCGCAGGCTTGGGAATTGTGGCGGTCGGGATGGTCATTCTGCCCCCAGGCGGTTGAGGAAATCGGAAATGGCTGAAACGGCCTCCGGCTCATCGAGCAGGGGCGCGTGGCCGACATGCGGTAAGGTGACCAGCCGGGCATCGGGATGCTGCTCGATCATTTTGTCGGCGGTTTCCGGAGAGAGGATGTCGGACGTCTCGCCACGGATAACGAGCAAAGGCACCGCGTGCGTAGCCGAGAAGAGTTGCCACATCTGTGCCTGCACATCCGGGTCTGGCTTTACCTCGCCCACCGTGCGCGTAATAGCGGGATCATAGTCGAGAATGACGCGGCCATCTTCCATCTCGCGATAGGTGCGCCGGGCGAAGGCCATCCAGTCCTCACCGGAGAGATCAGGGAAGATGTCCGTTTGAACGCGCTCGACTGTGGCTGCTGCCGCTGTCCAGCTTTCTTCCGGCTCGACCGAATTGGCGTAACTGGCAATCCGGTCGAGACCCGCCTTTTCAACGACGGGTCCGATATCATTCATCACGATGCCGCGGATGCGGTCAGGCATGGAAGCGGCCATCACCATGGACATCAGTCCACCCATGCTCGTCCCGATCAGGGCTACCTTCTTGAGATGCAGAGAGTCGAGAAGCGCGGCCATGTCGCCGGCATAGACGGCAGGTGTGTAGGTCTCGGGATCTTTCGCCCACTCGGAATTTGCCCGGCCGCGGACATCCACGGAAATGAACTGGCACCGACCGCCCAGCTCAGCGATCATCGGTTCGAAGTCTTTATGGTTCCGCGTGAGGCCATGCATGCAGAGTGCGGTCAACGACGCATCCTCGCTGCCATAGCGCTTTGCGTAGAGCTCAAGCCCGTCTGGCGCGCGGTACCGTATATCTTCGGTCTGCATCGGCCTCCCCTTCCTCGCATTGTCTCTTGCAATGTCTCTTCAACAGTTGTTGAAACATATTGGAATCAAAGGCAAGCGCAAGCGGTATTGCAGGCAGTTTGCCGTTTGCGGCGAGGGGTTTAGGTTGGGTGAGCAATCGCACAAAAACCAGAGGGGCGGCATGGCTGAAACGGAAGTGAAGGTCTCGCGCAAGGATGCGATCCTTGATGCTGCCGAGGCTCTGTTTGCCGAACATGGCTATGATGCAGTGACCCTGCGCGCCATTGCTGCCAAGGCCGGTGTCGATGTGGCACTTGCCAATTATCACTTCGGCCGCAAGCATGAACTTTTCGAACAGACGTTCCAGCGCCGGGCCGAGATCCTCAACACCTGGCGCCTCCAAGCCCTTGAAGCTTGCCGTGAAAAGGCCGCGCCGTCACCGGCTTCGGTGCGCGATATCATCGATGCCTATCTGCGTCCTCTCATGACCGGCCCGCATCTGAAGGAGCCGGGGTGGCGCAATTATTACGGCATGGTCGCCTATGTGAACAGTTCGACGGCCTGGGGTGGCCAGCTGATGACGAAGTCCTACAACCCTGCCATCGAAAGTTTTATCGAGGCACTGAAGGAGGCCCTTCCGGAAGCCAGCGATGACGCGATCTATTGGGGCTATCACTGCCTTTCCGGCGCGCTGACACTGGCTTTCGCCCAGACCGGTCGCCTCGACCAGCTGTCACGCGGCAAGGTCTGCTCGACCGATCTCGAGGGCGGCTATCTCCAGATGGTTGATTTCATCACGGCCGGCTTCGAACGCATTGGCAAGCGGTAGACCCGCCCCTTTCCCGGAACCTCACACAAACGAAAAAGCGGCGCCCCTGAGGGACGCCGCCAGTCTCTACTGTGTCTGGGAGGACAGATCAGTAGGTGTAGTCGATACCGACAGTTACCGTGCGCGGAGCACCGTAGAAGGCGGTTAGTGTGCCCTCGAGACCAAGCGTCGGCGTGAATGTGCCGTCCTGGTTCACGGTCACAAAGTTGTAGCCGGCGACGATATACTCTTCGTCGGTGAGGTTCTTGCCGTTCAGGCTGAAGCCCCAGCGGCCGTCCCCGGTCTCCCAGCGAACGCTCGCATCCCACAGCGTAAAGGCTTCCTGATCCAGGAACGGGTTAGGAGCCTCGAACTGGCTGGAGTCGCCGCGATAGGACAGCTGGGTGTTCATCAACAGGTTACCGCCAGCGAACGGCGTGTCGTAGGCGACCCGGCCATTTGCGGTCCAGTCCGGCGTGTTCTGGATGACGCGTTCGTCGGCGACATTGTTGCCGAAGGCGTCGATGAACTCGTCATACTCGGCGTCGAGATAGCCGACCGACCAGCCAAAGTTCACATAGTCACCTGCGTTGATCATGTCCTCGGCAACGGTCGCGTTGCCTTCGAACTCGACGCCCCAGATCGTGGCCGCGCCGGCATTGGTCGTGACGCCACTGAAAGTGTCGTTCACGCCGTCGCCATCGGTATCGACACCGATCGAGCCCGGGACCTGCACGTCCTTGTAGTCGGAGTAGAAGGTCGCGATGGAGTAGCTCAGATCACCACCGAACTGGCTCGCCTTGTAACCAATTTCATAGGAGTCCACCTCTTCCGGGTCGAACTGCATGAACTGGTAGATCTCGGCATCGGAAACCGTGCCGTCCTGATCGAGATCCGGCGCCGCGGTTGTCTGGCCACGCGGGTCGAACGAGCCGCCTTTGAAGCCCTGCGAATAGGTTGCGTAAAGGTTGGATTCCGGCGTCACGTGGTAGCTGACCGACGCACGCGGGCTGAAGTCATCGAAAGTCGCTTCCCCCTGGAAGTCGGACGTGACAGCAATCGGAACGGCGTTGCCACCGAAGAACTCGGAGAAACCGCCAATATAGGTGCGCCTCAGGACAGTCGATTTACGCGTGTCTTCCGTATAGCGGCCACCCAGCGAAACCGAGAACTTGTCTGTCAGGTCATAGGTGAAGTCGCCGAAGATCGACCAGGTTTCGGTATTCACGTCGCCGAAGGTCTGGGCGTTGAGGCCCGGCAGGCTCAGAACGTCGCCGGTTGTGGCCAGAAGTACGTCGAACACGGTCGAGGCATTGGCGTCGAGATAGTAGAAGCCCAGGAGGCCTTCGAGCCGGTCACCTGAATAGAGGAACTGAAGCTCCTCGGAGAACTGGTCGTTCTCGTAGATGGCCGGTACGTCGAGGTCGGCTTCCGGAAGGGAGTCGAAGTCGATCGGCGAGGTGCTCTCGTCTTCGCGATAGGCGAGGATGTTCTTTACCGTCCAGTTGGCATTCACGTCCCATTCGCCAATCAGCGAGCCGCCATAGGCTTCCACACGCTGCTCGACCACGTCGAGACCGGCGCGCGTATCGTAGACATCGCCAAGAACCGGGTAGTCGAATGGAGGCAACTGGTCAGGAATAAGCCGGTGGCCCTGGCGGGCATTGGATTTGTCCAGAGAATAGTCAGCCGCTGCGCGCAGCTGGAAATCGTCTGTGACATCATACTCTGCCGAGAGGCGGGCGCCGAAGAGCTTCTTGTTATAGTTTTCCGCGCCCGTGATGATGTTTTCGCCAAAGCCGTCACGGTTAAAGCTCGCCACAGCCGCGCCAACGCGGAAATCGTCGGTCACCGGCAGGGATGTCGTTACGACACCGTCGAGCTGGTTGTAGCTGCCAGCCCGGAGGTTCACCTCATAGGTCGGATCGTCCGACAGCCCCTTCGTGACATACTTGATCGCGCCGCCGATCGTGTTGCGACCATAGAGCGTACCCTGAGGGCCGCGCAGCACTTCGACACGCTCGACATCATAGACATCAAGGACGGCGCCTTGTGGGCGATTGAGATAGACATCATCGACATAGATACCCACACCGGCCTCGAAGCCGGCAACCGGGTCCTGCTGGCCTACACCGCGAATGAAAGCGGTCAGCGTGGTGTTCGTCCCGCGCGAGACTTCCAGAGTGACGTTTGGAGAGATCTTGGCAATTTCCGTCAGGTCAACCACGCCGAGGTCGGCGAGCAGGTCACCGTCGAAAGCCGAGACCGAGATCGGCACATCGACGAGATTTTCTTCGCGCCGTTGAGCGGTAACGGTTACCGCGTCGAAGCGGCGCGCGGTTTCAGTTTCGCCATCTTCAGAGGAGTCCTGGGCAAAAGCTGGAACAATCGGTGTCATGGCGCTCGCGCACAAGGCGGCGAGCAGGAGTCGGTTTGTTGACGTACGCATGGCTGAATTATCCTCCCTCGGGCGTTGAGCCCGTATCTTTTCAACAAGTGTTGAGTTCAACACATGTTGAAATAGGCGTGAAGGCCCTTCGGAGTCAATCGATGGTTTCGCTGAAATCGTGGCGTTTGAGCAACAATCCGCCAGCCTGAAGGGGGCCGTCAGGAGAGATCTTGCGCGTACTCCGCCAGTCGTGCGGCAAGGCCTTGCTTTTAGGGAAGAGTTGGAGCGGATAGCGGGAATCGAACCCGCATCCTCAGCTTGGAAGGCTGCTGCACTACCATTGTGCTATATCCGCACCGGAGCCGGTGGAGATACTTTGTCATTGCGTGTGATGCAAGTGATGAGCGCGCCCGATGGCAGTAGCTTTCTCAATCAACGTCCTGGCTGGCTGGAGGTTGGGCGGCTTCTGGACAGGCGCCTCTACTCATCGCGAACTAGAGTCGATCCTGCCCCCAGCTCGAAGCGATCTTGCTGCGGACCTTTTCGACCTCGTCACTGGAGACAGGCTGGCTCGCCGTTTGCTCCAGCGGATCGGAATGGAAGATATACAGGCGTGACGTAAAGTCGGCGATGGGAACAGAAGACTCACCGTAAAACTCGCCGTTGCCGGATGTCGAAACCTTGATTCCGTCGCCCCAATCCTGCCCGCTGTCATTGTTGGGGTTGAAGAAGTAGACGCGCACCTCGCCCGAAGGGTCGCGAGAGACACGAACGATCGCGATTGCATGCCAGCCGACGAATCGCGCAGCGCTGTCGGTCACGGCAATTCCAGCCGGACTGGGGTGAATAAGAGGCTGGCCGCCATTGTGATCGGGGTGGAAGGCGGCATAGAAGCGCTGCACGAAGCCCTCAATGTCCGTAAGCTTGCCGGTTGGCACATCGACCACGATGTTGAATTGCCGCCCGACCCACCAGCCATGCATTTCCGGGTTAATCCATCGGTGTGGATCGCCTTCTCGTCCAGCGCAAAGGCGGCCCATTTCCATGTAGACCCGGTCGAGGTGCGGGACGAGAATTGCGGAGACGGGATCGACATCTACCAGACCACTCTTGGCAAGGCCGGCATTCAGGTTGCCCGATGAAATCGACTCTCCCTCGAACGACATGCGGATCTCATTATCGCGAGCCGCCCAGGCCACAAGCTGCAGCAAATAGTCCGGATCGGTGTAAGACCACATCGCGATAGCGCGCGCTGCCTGACACGTCGGGTTATTGCCTTGCCCGACACCAAGCGGCTGGCCCAGAATACTGATCACCCCAGCCAGAAGCCTTGCTTCCGGTTCAGGCGTGTTGCCGAAACTGTCGATCAGCCGCTGAGCGGACTCCGGCGACAGCTTCAGTTGTATCTGACGCCATAAGGCCGGGGCCGTCGGCGGAAGGTGCAAGATGCCCCGCTCGAGCAGCAGCGAAAGACCATAGATCGATTGGGCGGTTTCCACATGAATGGCTTTGTCGACAAGCGCGTGCGTGAGCTCGGCAAAGGAGTTGTAGTTCTCGCGACCTGTCGATGAAAGGCCGAGACAGTCCGGAACGAGATCTGTCCTGAATGCCACGAGATGACGAAGGAGCACAGCGTGATATGCGGAGACCAGGCCGGTATCGTGCATTGCACGGGCCATACCCGCGGCTTCCTGTGCCAAGGCCTTCTCGTCGAGTGTTGAAAGCTTCGCCTCATAGGCGTCGGCACCGGGGTCTTCGCGGCATTCATTGGTCGGACCAAACAGGGCGCTGACGAGCCGATCGGCGCCCCAGCCAGATGGAGACTGTTCGTTTGAGCTTTCTCGGGACCAAAGCGACAGCTGTGCCACCATCGCTTTCAGCCGGTCGGTCTGGATCGGCCGTTGCGCCAGAATCCGCCATATCTCGCTGATGACAGCGTCGAATATCCTGCCATACCCAATCTCTTCGGCCAGGCAGCGGAAAAGCTGGGCGAGTGCTTCCGTCCAGGCCGGATCCTGAAAGCGTGCGACTTCCGTCTGGGAGCCAAAGAGACGCTCCAGGTTAAGGCCGAGGACCTGTGCGAGGAAGTGGTGCGCTTCCTCGGAAGACACCTCGGCATGAGCATACTGCCCGCCAGCGATCGCAAGAAAGCGCAGTTCGCTGAGCGTTTCCAGCACGAGCGCCGTGGCATCGCCTGACTCCAGTGTATGCCGGACGAGGACGGGCTTGAGACGAGCGGGATGATTCCAGTCCGTACCGACGAAGATCCCTGCCTCATCCATGGAGACGATGCGTGCCAGACAGGCGTGCACTCCGCCCGGTGACGTGAGCAAGCGCTCTGCCTGTTCAATTGCCGGTTGCTGCTGCCTCATCTTGAGCTTGTCGCTCGTATTGCGAAGCCGCCCGATAGCGGCATCGAGGCGTTTCAGCAGCACGGGATCGGCGCCACTCTCTGGCTGAGTTGGGTTTGCCTCACTCACCGTAGGAAGCCCCTTCGATTCTTTAACTGTCGATCAAGGCTAACGGAGAGAAGCCTGCCTGACTACGGACCAGAACCGCTAGACGTAAAAGTCCAGCTTTTCCTGGGCCTTTAGAAGGTCACGCAGCGTCTCTGCGTCCTCGCCGTGGAAATAGACCAGCCCCCAATGGTTGCCGAAGGCTGACCGCTTGGCAACCTTGCTCTCCATCGGCTCCGACAGTTCGTGCCATTCGAAATAGGGGTGATTCTCGGTTTCTTCCGGGATGGAAAGCTTCGAGACGACGCGGTTGCGCGGGTAGACGCCGAAACAGCCCGCATGGCCATCGGCATCCTTCACCGGGGTCGGGAAGAACGCTTCGATTTCCTCTTCCGTCGTTTGCGGGTCGAACATCATGACCATGCCCTGATAGGCATTGAAGCCGTAGACGCGCTCAAGCAGTTCGAAAACCTTGAAGCCGGGCGGGCGGTAGGCGACTTCGCCGAAATACATGACATCATCGTTCGCGATGAAGTATTCCGGGTGAATGAAGCCGAACTTGATGTCGAAGGCCTTGATGAGCTTCTTTATCTCTTCCTCGACCTTGTCGCGCAAGGCTTCGAGTTCGGGGCTTGCCGGCACAAAGACCGAGTAGCCGAGCCGCACATATTCGGAGATATTCAGAAAACGGATCTTGCCGTCATGGATCCATGCTTCGGCCGCGAACTCCCACCCGTCCAGATGGCTTTCCATCAGCGCCGGGAAATCCTCATCCGGGATGGAATCGACATCATCGGCTGTGCGGATGACCCGGTGGCCCATGCAGCCCGCCAGGTCAAACGCCTTGAAATGAATCGGGTCGTTCGTGTCGCCGTCGAGCTTCAGCAGCGTCTGGTTCACCCGGCGCAGAAAGCGTACGACATCGGCGCGGTCATGGGCTTCCTCGAAGATGCCGACGCGGATGCCGCCAAGCTGGGCCCTGCGCTTCATCAGTGATTTGTCCCGGAGCAGCATGGACTGGCCCAGCAGGCGCGGATTATCGAGCAGCACGCTATTGATCGCGCCGGCCCATTCAACGGTTTCCTCGAACAGCGGCACAGCCACGTCGATGCCCATTTCCTTCAGCGTCTGCGCAATTTCAAAAGACTTCTCGTTCAGACGTTCAAAATCCCAGGCAAGAAATGGAATATCGTGCGCTTCTGCATATTCCTTTGCCCAGCTTGGTGCGACGATGAGATAGTGCCGGTCAAATTTCTCCATCGCGTCGATGGCACTCAGGCTCCAGCCTAGCAGGGCGATATAGCCTTTATCGGGATTGTAATCAGTCATTGGACCTCCATGGGTCACGTTAAAACGTTATGGAACAGCGGATTAATCAGGCCCAGCAGGATTCAATCTTGCGCTAGGGCATCGCGATGAATGCCCGGCGCAAAGCACAACTGGTCCTCGCCCGCACTTATGTCCGGGCAGGTATGGAATGCGAAAAAGCATATGGGCGTAAGCGTAGGCCCTGACGCAGAGGAGTCAAACTGCGCGCAGCCCAGACCTGGTTGCAGCCTTTCTGTGCCCAAACAGGAACGCTGCGTCTTCGCCCAGCACACAAAACGGCTAGGCGGCGACCATCAGCAAGCGGGCTTTTGTCGATAGTGTGAAGGGAAAATGGTGGAGGGGACAGGATTCGAACCTGTGTACGCTATGCGGGCAGATTTACAGTCTGCTGCCTTTAACCACTCGGCCACCCCTCCAGAGGGTTGTCCTGCGACATGGAATTGACGCCGCCGGACCATGACGCCAAATGACTGCAATAGCAGTGACCGGCGCTTCCGAAGCGCGCTTTATAGGGATGAAGCCTATTCCACGCAACCATGAGAAACGCCGATTTGCAGCAGCGCCTGCAGCTGACCCGGATGCCCCGGTCTGGCTGTGGGGCCAGCATGCTGTCGAAGCGGCGATTGCTAATGAAAACCGGCAGATCGTGCGCTGCGTGGCGACTGAGAACGCTGCGCGCCGGACCGGCTTTTCACATTTTGAGATCATGGATTCGAAGGCGCTCGACAAACTGCTTCCGCCCGGCGCCGTGCATCAGGGACTGGCTGTCAAAACAGCCCCGCTGGAGCCCGCAGCGCTAGAGGATGTCATTGCCGGGCCTGAAGCACCGCTGCGACTCTGTGTTCTCGATCAGGTTACCGATCCACACAATCTGGGTGCCATTTTTCGCTCAGCCGCTGCTTTTGGTGTGGGCGGACTGATCCTGCAGACGCGTCATACCCCGCCGGTCACAGGTGTTGCCGCCAAGGCTGCGGCCGGCGCCATCGAGACGGTTCCGGAAATACGCGTGGTCAACATCGCGCGCGCCCTCGGCCATCTTGCCGAGGCCGGCTACCATACGGTTGGTC
>Ga0114900_1001122_pt1 | contig 17339 bp, 12 predicted proteins | sample MalvireepMed_231_FD_89685 | JGI IMG/M metagenome (GOLD analysis project Ga0114900, IMG submission 89685) | Marine viral communities from the Global Malaspina Expedition - Malaspina viral metaG DeepMed_231 | ecosystem: Environmental > Aquatic > Marine > Oceanic | place: Mediterranean Sea...
CATTGTAGTGACCGATCCATTACTTGGAGGAGTTGTTGCCGGACCAGACAGTGGAGATGTAAACAACGATGGTCTGTTGCAAGTAGATGAAGTTTGGGTATACAGTGGTAGTTATGCCATTACTCAGGTGGACATCGATGCAGGAGAGGTATTCAACCAGGCTACTGCCGAGGGTACTGCTCCGGATCAGAGCATAGTAGAGGATCTATCCGGATCTTCTGTAAGCACCGACGATGGAACGATCACGACCTTGTGTCAGGATCCTGCTATCGCGATTGTTAAGGAAGCTGAATACGATGATGGAGGAGATTGTAGCCAACCAGGTGAGGAGATCTTCTACACTTTCACTGTAACTAATGAAGGAAACGTAACCCTATCTAACATTGTAGTGACCGATCCATTATTGGGTGGTGTTGTTGCAGGACCAGTTAGTGGAGATGATAACCCTGCCGACGGCCAGCTACAAGTTGACGAGGTATGGGTATATACCGGAAGTTATGTGATTACTCAGGCTGACATCGATGCTGGAGAGGTATTTAACCAGGCTACTGCCGAGGGTACTGCACCTGATCAGACCGTTGTTGATGATCTATCCGGTTCTACAACTGGAACAGATGATGTTACGATTACGACCTTGTGTCAAGACCCTGCTATTGCCATTGTGAAGGAATCTAACTATGACGATGGAGGTGACTGTAGTCAACCAGGAGAACTGATCAACTACACCTTCACTGTAACCAATGAAGGGAATGTGACACTATTCGAGATTGCTGTAAATGATCCATTATTAGGTGGAAACGTTCCAGGACCGGACAGTGGAGATACAAATGGAGATGGAGCCTTGCAAATAGATGAAGTATGGGTATACACTGGCAGTTATGCCATTACTCAGGCTGACATCGATGCTGGAGAGGTATTTAATCAGGCCGTTGCTAAGGGTGAAGATACACAAGGAACAATTGTACTAGATATTTCTGGTTCCACGACAGGAACAGATGATGGAACAATTACGATTTTGTGTGTAGAGCCTAACATTGCCCTGATTAAGACTGTAGAACTCCTTGATGCCAATGGAAATAATTGTGCGGATGAAGGTGAACTATTATTGTACTCGTTTAGCGTATTGAACAATGGAAATGTGCCATTAACAGAGGTAATTGTGACCGACCCGCTAGTGAGCGTAGAAGGAGGCCCCATCGACTTGGAGACTGGTCAGGAGGATTCCACCACCTTTACAGCTACTTATACAATCACCGAGGAAGATGTAACTACCAATGGAGAGGTTGTTAACCAGGCGCTTGTAGAAGCTTTAGACCCGGAAGGGGCAGTGGTCAGTGATCTTTCTGATGACAATAGTTATGATGAAAATGATCCAACGGTATTCGATAATTTCTGTGCAGTAATTATTAGCACCTATAGTGCTGGAGCGCAGTCTGTCTGTATAAATGACGTGCCTTATCTTGAATACGAGGTAGATGTGCCTGCGCCGTTTGTGGGCAGTAACAACCTAACGATAGAGTGGTTCGACATGGACGACAATCTGATCTTTACTCATACAGACTTACCATATAGCGGAGTAGTTCTTTGGCCTGGTGCCGAGGTGGACGAGAATGGTAATGCCACAGACTGGCCAGGATGGATCTTGGTAGATGGTGTATGGGTAGAAGGTGACGATGGTTTCCAAGGACTACGTCCTCAGGCGAAAATCACTGCATCTGTAGACGATAATGAGGCTAGTTTGATTGTGGATTACCCACCAGCAGATCCGGTATGTTATTCCGGGCCACGCATGAGTGCACAGTTTACCAAGACCGATTTCGATTGTGACGAGCCGATTACTCCAGGTAGTATCGATATTACGATCTCTGGTGGTAAAGGACCGTTTACTTTCGAATGGACTACCGAAGATGGCGATGGTATTGTGCCAGGGGCAGAAGATCAGACCAATCTTACGGCAGGAACATATACTGCTACAATTACCGATACGGTACTACAAGAGACTGTTTCGTTTACTGTAGTAATCGAACAGTTAGGTAACTGTGTATTAGATACCGGTTTCGATATCTGGAACGGTGTTACGCCAAATGGTGATGGGTTGAACGATTTCTTCTGGATAGAGGGTATTGTCAACTATCCGGAGAACAATTTGAAGATTTTCAACCGTTGGGGTGTATTGGTCTTCGAGATGGATGGCTATAACGAGTCTGACCGTGTATTCCGTGGTGTATCGGAGGGTCGTTCTACGGTTCAGGCCGGGGAGGAGTTACCAACGGGAACTTATTTCTACATACTGGAGATTATCGGGGAAGAGAACCCTGGTCAGCGTAGTTATTCGGGCTATTTATACTTGAACAGATAAAAACAAATTAGTGCTCTGCAGCGTGCTGTGGGGGGATATATAAAAAGATACAATGATGAACAATAGATTAATAGCAATCATAGTATTGGTTTTACTGGGGACTTTTTCGAGTCACGGACAGCAGGACCCACAGTATACCCAGTATATGTACAATACCCAGGTGGTAAATCCTGCGTATGCTGGGAACCGGGATGTGCTTAGTTTTGGTCTGTTAGGTCGCACTCAATGGGTTAATTTTGAGGGTGCTCCTAAGACAGGGACCTTTACGGTGAACTCGCCCATAGGGGCGCTCAATCGGATGGGCTTGGGTCTTTCGATTGTTCATGATGAGTTGGGTCCAGCCACGGAGACTAATTTTACGATCGATTACTCGTACAGCATCCAGGTTGGAGCGATGGGTGATGAGATTTCGTTTGGACTTAAGGGAGGGATGGACATTTTAAATGTCGATTTCACCAAGTTGGACATTCCGCCAGAGGGCGCCGGTGATATTTTCGAGTACAATATCGATAGTAAGATTCAGCCTCAGATTGGGGCGGGTGTTTACTACAATACCGATCGTTTTTATGCTGGTTTGTCTGTTCCGAACTTTTTGACCACCAAGCATTTTGATGAGTCAGAGATCGATAATATTATCGACGATCCTACCAATGCTGCTGGTGCTGTATCTGCTGCCGAGCGTTTGCACTACTTTTTGATTGCGGGTTATGTATTTGATTTGAGTGAGAACTTAAAGTTTAAGCCAGCGACCCTTGTTAAGATGGTTAGCGGTTCTCCCTTGCAGTGGGATTTGTCTGCCAACTTTTTGATTCATGAGAAGTTTACCTTGGGAGCTGCCTATAGGTGGAGTGCTGCCTTGAGTGCCATGGCCGGTTTTCAAGTATCTGATGCTGTATTTATCGGAGTAGGATACGATTACCAGACCACGGATATCGAATCTTATAGTGATGGGTCATACGAGGTATTTCTTCGTTTTGACGTCTTCAACAAACCAGAGAGAGTGTTATCACCACGATTCTTCTAAAAACCAACTAGTATGAAATCATCATTACCACGCCATCTACTTTTGCTTTTTATGGTTGTTCTGATCACCGGTGTCAGTTATGGTCAGCGTGATCGCGTTGCCAAGGCTGCTTTGAAGGAAGATCGATATTCTTACATCGACGCCCGTGAGATATACCTTAAAGTAGTAGAATCGGGTTATACTTCTGCCCAGTTGTATTCCAATTTGGGAGATACTTATTATTACAACAGTGATTATCCTGAGGCTGCCAACTGGTATCAGAAGCTCATCGATGAGTTTCCTGAGGAAGTAGAGACCGAGTATTACTACAAGGCCGCTGTTTCTGTTCGTAGTTTGGGTCAGGACGACAAGGCCAAGGGGTATATGCAACAGTATGTAGACAATGGGGGCAACGCCCTTATTGTAAAGAAGTTTACTCAGGATCCGGAATATTTAACCCGTATTGCAGAGAACCCTTTCGAGCTGGACATGGACAAGAGCGGTATCAATACCGATGGTTCGGACTATGTTTCTTCCTTTTATGGCAAGGACATGTTGGTATTTGCCTCTACGACCAACAGCACGGGAGACAAGGTCTTCGATTGGACCAATGAAGGCTTTTTGGATTTGTTTTTTGCGACCATCGGTCCCGATGGAGAGCTAACGGGCGCTTATCCAGTTCCTGGAGATGTAAACACGGCCTATCATGAGTCATCTACGACCTTTTCTAAGGACGGTAATACGATGTACTTTACCCGAAACAACTTTAACAACGACAAAAAACGCAGAGGGAAGGACAAGACCTTGGGTCTGAAGATCTACAAGGCCACCAAAGGCGCCGACGAGTCTTGGGGCAATGTAGAGGAAGTTCCTTTTAACAGCGACGATTACAACACGGCCCATCCGACTATTACCCCTGATGGGAAGTATATGATCTTTGCCTCGGACATGCCATTGGCTGGCGAGCAGATCGATAAGAAAGACAAAAAGCGAAGAGAGAGCGATCTGTGGTATGTTACCTTAGACGAGAATGGTGTTATGGGCGATCCTGTAAACATGGGTACGATCATCAATACCGAAGGGAAGGAGACCTTTCCTTATGTAAGTCCACAGAATATCCTTTACTTTTCTAGTAATGGCCATATGGGCCTAGGAGGCTTGGATGTGTTTTCTGTAGATTTAAACGGGAAGGATGTCTCTGGGGATTTCCGCAATCTAGGAGAACCTACCAATAGTGCCTTCGACGACTTCGCCTTTGTTTATGACGAAGAGCGCAAGCTGGGCTTTGTTTCTTCCAACCGCGATGGTGGGAAGGGGAGTGTTGACGATGATATTTACCGCTTAAAGCGTTGTATAGTAACTATTGCTGGTACGGTTATAAACAGAGACACTGGCGAGGTATTGCCAGGATCTAGGGTCACCCTACTAGACGAGAACAACACAGAGGTGGCTACAACCATCGCTGGTCCCGACGGGCGTTATACGTTCGAGGAGCAGCTGCACTGTGGTACCATCTTTATTGTCCGGGCCAAGAGCGAGGGCTGTGAGTCTAACGAGAAGATCGTAGAGACTCCAACCTCTTCTCAGGTGATGGAAGTACCTATGCCGCTTACTTGCGACCCCTGTCCTCCGGACGATTTGGGATGTCGTTTGAGCCTGCAGCCGATCTACTTCGATTTTGATCGATACAACATCCGTGAGGATGCTGCCATAGAGCTAGCCAAGATATTGGCAGCCATGCAGGAGTACCCGCAGCTGGTGATTCATATAGAGTCTCATACGGACTCTCGCGGAAACGACGCCTACAACGAACAGTTGAGCGAGAAGCGTGCACAGTCTACCTTAAACTGGCTCGTAGACCAGGGGATCGATCGCGAGCGGCTATCGGCCAAAGGTTATGGCGAGTATCAATTGCAGAACCGTTGTAGCAACGGGGTAGAATGTACAGAAGAAGAACATCAGCTCAACAGACGCTCGATGTTTATCATACAAAACTAATTAGCCAAGTGATAAGTTAATTTTCGGCAAGCGTCCGTTTCTAATCGAAACGGGCGTTTGTGGTTTTACACGCTTGTATTTTGTAATTTTGATTAAATTTCATGCTATGATGGAAGAACAGGTGATTTTGGTCGATCGGCAAGACAATAAGATTGGCTTGATGCCAAAGATGGAGGCTCACGAAAAAGCTTTGTTACACAGGGCCTTTTCTGTCTTTATTTTTAACAAGGATAACCAGCTTATGCTACAACAACGGGCTTTGGAAAAATACCATTCGCCCGGTTTATGGACCAATACCTGCTGTAGCCACCAGCGGGATGGCGAGAGCAATATCCAAGCCGGTCAACGCCGTCTAATAGAAGAGATGGGCTTTACCGTGCCCTTGGAAGAAAAGGCTTCGTTTATCTATAAGGCTCCATTTGACAATGGTCTTACCGAACACGAATTCGATCATGTCATGGTTGGCTATTTCGACGGGAAGCCACAAATCAACCCTAGCGAGGTTGCTTCATGGAAGTGGATGAGCATGGAGGCGATTAAACAGGACATGGAAACACAGCCCGAACTTTATACCGCTTGGTTCCATATTATATTCGAAAAATTTTACAACATACTTCACTAATGCCTTTAACCTTATATAGACGCGCACATTTTAATGCAGCCCATCGCTTGTTCCGCCCAGATTGGTCGGACGAGAAGAACAGGGAGGTATTTGGTAAATGCAGCAACCCAAATTACCACGGCCATAATTACGAGCTCATTGTTGGCGTAAAAGGACCGGTTGATCCAGAAACGGGCTTTGTGATGGATATCGCCAAGCTAAAACAACTCATTAAAGAACAAGTGGTCGAGCCTTTCGATCATAAAAACCTAAACTTGGAGGTCGCAGAGTTTGCCGATTTGAACCCTACGGTAGAGCACATATCCGAAGTAATATGGAAACGTATGCGTCCCTTTATTGGCGATCATTTAAACTTAGAAATCACACTTTACGAGACGCCGCGTAATTTTGTTACTTACGACGGGCCTTAAGTGTTACAATGATGGAAGCTCTCCCCGGTATTTTACAATTCGAACCCATACTCTCCAAACGCGTTTGGGGAGGCACGCGCTTGCATACCGAGCTCGGCAAGGCACCTACTGCCAACATCGGCGAAAGCTGGGAGCTCTCTGGGGTAGAAGGACATATTTCCAAGCTGCTATCGGGAGAAGACTTAAACCAGCTTATAGAACGTTGGGGAGCCTCTTTTTTGGGCGAGAAAGTGGTAGAAGAATATGGCAACCAATTTCCACTCCTATTTAAGTTTATCGATGCCGCTCAGGACTTGTCTGTGCAAGTACACCCAGACGACGCTTACGCCCAAAAACACCATAATAGCTTTGGGAAAACAGAAATGTGGTACATCATGCATGCCGATCCTGGAGCTCGACTTATTATGGGTTTTAAACCCGGGGTAGATAGCGCTACTTATCTCCAGGCCTTAGATGCAGGAACGTTGGCCGATATTCTTCATGAAGTACACGTAAAAGCTGGTGATGCTTTTTATATCTCGCCTGGGACGGTACATGCTATTGGAGGCGGAATACTTTTGGCAGAAATTCAACAAACCTCAGATTTAACCTATCGTATGTTCGATTGGAATAGAATGGGCTTGGATGGAAAACCCAGACAATTGCACACGGCTCATGCTTTGGAAGTGATGAATTTGGAGCCGGTTTCTACCAAACTAGAGGAGCAAGTTCTTACAGAATCTGAACGTCTTATAAAACAGTCACCTTATTTTACCACAACTGTATTAAGGTTCAATGGCAAACTAAGTAGAGATCATAGCAGGCTAGATTCTTTTGTGGTGTATATGTGTGTAGAGGGGACTGCAACAGTGCAAGTAGCGCATGAGCGTGTCCAATTGAAAAGGGGGCAGACGGTGCTTATACCGGCGGCTGTAGCCACTGTAGAGCTCTATGGCGAGGAAACCTCGATTTTGGTCGTTTCCGTGCCTTAAATGAAGGGAAAACCCTATTTTTGCTAAAATTTTTTACACATGGCTAATAAGCGAGATCTAAAGAAGGATATCAACTATGTATTAGGAGATATCATAGAAGCAGTATACATCTGGGAACTGACTAACCCGGAGAAAGGAACTAAGGAGTCGGAGAAGATAATCGACAACGCCATCTCTACCTTTGACGACCTAATCACCAAGGTGAACGACAGGTCTGTAGAAGATAAGAAAGCGCATTTTAAGGCGATTAACCAAGAATTGGAAGATCGCGGTAGAGGCTTGATCGATCAGATTAACGCTCTATAGGCCCTGCGATTTTCGCTCGGCGATAAAAGACTCCAATTCGACACCGTATTTGGAGTCTTTTATTTTTTGGTCTAAATTGTTATAAACGGTATCCAAATAACGGATGTGGGCATTAAAGGCCTCGGTGAGCATGAGGTAAGGTGCAATCTCTCGATTGGAATGATTTTTTGCAAAGTTTACCGTTGCTAAGTATTTACTTCTTAACAGGCGTTCCTGCTTTACTACAAACACATCATTTAGTGAGTCATTCCGATTTTTAATTGCATTCAATTGCCCTTCGATATACTCTAAATTTCTTTCGTTGAATCTGTTGATCAGGCCCCGGTATTCATCCAATAAATCCTGATTGGCAGAGCCGGTAACCTTCGCCACCATCGGAAACTCCTTTAAAGAAGAATGGATTTCGACCTTCTTGGCTTCTGCAAAAAAGGGCAGCTGTCTAGTTCTGCTTACAGAATCGTTAAACTTAACGCTCACAAAAAAGATCTCTGGGCTGGGGACTGCGGTGATAAACTGAAAAGTCGCATCGCCATCAACCTCTGTAGAATCTATACTTACCAAAAGGCTGTCATTCATCTTCTGTAAAACGATACGCCCTTTTTTTAGACCTTCTATTTGTCCGGTTAACTGCATGTCTCCTGCAGATGGTCCAGATTGACAGGCGGCGAATAAAATTGTTGCAAATGCGAATAAAAAGGATCGTTTCATCTAGAGGATTTTGAGCGGCAAATATCGATAATTTTCAGACATCAACCAGCGGCCGCTGCCAATTGCATTAAGAATGTACAGGCGATGGCTCCAACAGTTCCGATGGCATAGCCAAACACGGCCAAAAGCACGCCAACTGTAGCCAGTGATGGATGAAAGGCAGAGGCGACCACAGGAGCCGAAGCAGCGCCACCTACATTGGCCTGACTTCCGACTGCTAAGAAGAAATAGGGCGCTCGGATGAGCTTGGCAACCAAAATCAATAAACCAGCGTGTATAGACATCCAAATCAGCCCAACAACGATGAGTCCTAAATTGTCGAAGATCATCCCTAAATCCATCTTCATCCCGATGGAAGCAACCAATACGTAAATAAAAATACTCCCAATTTTACTGGCTCCGGCACCTTCGTAATTTCGGGCTTTGGTGTAAGATAGAATGACTCCCGCCAAAGTGGCTATGGAAATCATCCAAAAGAAATTCGATTCTAAAAAGGAAAATACATTTCGTTTAATGCCTGGCGGGATGGAAGCCACTACAGACTCGAACATGCTGGCAAAGAAGCCGGCCCCAAAATGAGCCAAGCTTACTGCCCCAAAGGCAATTCCGCATAAGATCATATAGTCTGTTAAGCTGGCCTTTCGCTCTACTTTTTTTGCGAAAGTCGAGACCTTTTCTTTTAGTGTTTCTATGGCAGAAGTATCGGCTTTTAACCAACGATCTATGCGGGCAGATTTACCGATCCCAATTAGAATTAAGGCCATCCAAATATTGGCCACCACAATGTCTACAAAAACCATGGTTCCATAAGAATCCTGATTATAACCGTAAATCTCTAACATGGCCGCTTGGTTGGCGCCGCCGCCAATCCAACTACCTGCTAGGGTAGAGAGCCCACGCCATACGGCATCTGCTCCTTCGCCACCAACTGTTTCTGGCGAAATGGTTCCAACGATAAGAACAGCTATGGGGCCACCTAAAACGATTCCAGCCGTCCCGGTAAGGAACATGATGAGGGCCTTAGGGCCCAGATTAAATACGGCTTTTAGGTCTAGGCTTAAAGTCATCAATACCAAGGCTGCGGGCAATAAATACCTGCTGGCCATATAGTACAAAGAGGAGCTGCCTTCTACCGCTACTCCCGCATCGTTTACGCTTACCCAATCTGGAGCAATAAGACCTATGGAGGTGAAAATGGCAGGTACAAAATAGGCCATAAACAAGGCCGGGACTACTTTATAGAACTTTGCCCAGAAGCCACTTTTCTTACTAGAAGTATAAAAGATAAGCCCCAAGGAGAGCATCAGAATTCCAAATACAACAGTGTCGTCGGTAATAAGAGGCGTGGTATCATCGACCTCTTTGATTATGTTGGAGAGCATAGATTGTGGATTAGCTCCCGCAAAATACAATTTATTCTGTTTCTAAATTTTGAATAAATGTTGCGATAGCATCGATCAACGCGGGCATTACAGGCAAAGTAGAGTCGTCGTAGGTTTTGGCATTTTCGTAGTCGTCTCCGTCCACCTTTCTTAACACATGATTCATCCCTTCGATGAGTTTGAGCTCTGCCTTTGGCTGGGCTGTTTGAAGCATTTCCGCCTGGTCGATGTTTACATTTAGGTCGTTATCTCCTGCGACGATTAAAATGGGTAGATCTAAACCTGCGATGATCTGAGAGGGATCTGGTTGCATCCAACTTAGCATAAAGGGCTGAATTTGAGGTCTAAACAAGGACTCTAAACCCGGATTGTAACCGCTTACATTTCCGTTTGTACGAAGGGTTTCGAAAGCTGTGGCAGCATCATTTACTAGGCCGGGGGCTTGCGACTGAAGTTGTTCCAGAATCACTGCATCTATGGGTTGCCCAGCGCCGGCTAGCGAGACGTAAGCAGTAGCCCCCGCTTGGCAGGCTAACATACTTACTAAAGCGCCTTGGCTATGTCCGATCAGGGTAATAGAACTAAAGGCATCAGCTCTGGCGAAATAAACAACCACGCCACTGGCATCTTCCACAAACTGCGAAAAGCGAATACTCGATTCGTCTAAGGTTCTGTTTTTGATTTGCTTTAAGATACGTTTGTCGTATCGAAAAACCGCTATCCCCTGTGCGGCCAAGCCTTCTGCCAGTAATTTTAAACTGTTGTTTCTGGCCATCTGGGAGTTGCCATTGCGATCTGTAGGGCCCGAACCAGCGACCAATATGGCCAAGGGTGGCTTTTCGATTCCATCGGGTAGTAGCAAGGTGCCATCTACAAAAGCCGAAGTGCTTAAATCTTTACTTGAAAATTGGGCCGTAGCCGATAAAAAGCAAAACAGGCAAAATAGTAGGAAGATACGGTTCATCATAAGTTTGTTAGAGGGTTAACCCGCTAATTTTATCTAAAAATAAGAAGAAATATAGCATGGTTGGATATCTTTGTGGGACAAGCATTATCTATGAAAACTTCCGTTTTAATCCTTTTATTGTTTCTAAGTCCAATGGCAGCTGTGCATGCTGCAGATGCCTGGGGTGCGACAGGGCACAGAGCGACCGGCGAAATCGCAGAAAGAATGTTGACCAAAAAGGCCAAACGCGCTATAGAAAAGCTATTGGATGGGGAGTCCTTGGCCATCGCATCTACCTATGGAGATGATATTAAGAGCGATGAACGCTACCGCTCTTACAGCCCTTGGCATTATGTTAATTTTCCCTTCGGAAGCACTTACGATGAATCCGAGAAAAGTGAAAAGGGTGATCTGGTGCAAGGGATTAAAAAGTGTTTAGAAGTATTGAAAAGCGAAGCTACTACTAAAAGCGATCGACAGTTCCACCTAAAATTATTGATCCATTTTATTGGAGACCTCCATCAACCATTGCATGTGGGTATTCAGGAGGATAGGGGAGGTAACCGACGTCAAGTGCGTTGGTTCGACGATGGCACCAATCTACATCGTGTATGGGATTCTCATATGATTGATTTTTATGATATGTCTTATACAGAGCTGGCAGACAATGCCGCCAAGCTTTCTAAAGCACAGGTCGAACAGCTTCAGGCTGGGAGTATCACAGATTGGGTGATGGAAAGCCGTGCGCTGTGTATGGATGTGTACGAACATACAGAACCTGGCCAGAAACTCAGTTTCGATTATATGTACCGATATTTTGGGAGTGTACGCGAGCAGCTACAAAAGGGGGGCGTCCGCTTGGCTTTTCTCCTTAATGAGATCTACGGCTAGGCTTAATCCAATATTTTACGAAAAGTACAATTGACCCTAGGACCAATAGCTTTTTTGGTTTTGGGGAGCTGGTGTTTCCAATAGATTTGTGAGCCATCACCCATCAATATCAAGCTACCGGGTTGTAGGCTTAATTTATAGGTTTCCTTTTTATGTTTAAGCTGAAAAACTCTTGTCGCACCCAAACTTAGGGAGGCAATGCTAGGATCTGGGCCGAGTTCTTCCTCGTCATCGCTATGCCAACCATTGCTGTCGGTTCCGTCTCTATATAAATTGAGGAGAACTGAGTTGAAACGGGTCTCGACTTTCTCCTCAATGGCATTCTTTAAGTCGATTAAGATTGGGCTCATTTTTATCGAATCGAGCTCCAAACCCGAATAAGCATACGTTCTCTTTTCTGTGGCATACCAAGCGGTAAGCCTGGGTTGGTCGTGCCATTTACCAAATACCCTTACTTTGTCTGCTCGCCAAGGCGTTTCGGTATAAAGGGCTTGGAATATGGAACTAGCTGTTTCGGGAGTCAAAAATGTTGGGAAGTATACAAACTTGGCCAAAGCCAAAGGCAGTTCTATTGCTTCTTGCCTTTGTTGCCTTATCCAAGGGTCTAGATCATGCATATTGGTAGGCCCAAAAAATTAGGGCAATTTGCAAAGGCAGACGAAGCCAGAGAATCCAAGTAGGAATGCCTAAGCTAGCTTCCTTATGGGTTGCCATATGATAGTGAATACTTAAAAACAAAATTAAAGCGCCGATCATTCCCCAGGCTCCGATGCTCTGAGTTTCTGGATTGAGCAAGATAAAACCCAGACACATCTCTAAGATTCCACTAAGCATCACCAGACTTTTATGAGCAGGTATATAAGCAGGCATGATGCGCTCGTACAAATGACTATGGGTAAAATGCGTTACTCCTGCGATGAGGAAAATCAGGCCAAGAAGGTATTGATGCCAGTCTAACATAAATTAAAAGTACTATAAACCACCGAATGCAAAAAAAATTATTCCGCTAAATGAGGGTTGTTAAAAAGTGCGAATCATCACAAAAAAAAACGCGCCCACATTTGTGGGCGCGCCTTCATCATCTATTATTAATAATTACTCCTTGACAAACCTAAGTGCTGTTCGACCTTCTGGTCCTTGTAATACAACGGTATAAGTTGCACTAGCCAAGAATTGAAGATCTAGCGGGATGTCGTTATTAGACACATTAGGATGTTGTGTAGATACGAGTCTTCCGGCCACATCAAAGATCATGGCTGTATCGATCTGCAGGTACTGCGGATTGTGTATATACAACACCTCTCCTGCAGGTACAGGGTAGATCTTTAAGGTAGAGAAGTCAACATTGTCTCCAACGCCTAATACACTTTCTACAGTAAGCTCGAAGCTACAGTCTGCTACGTTTCCGTACGCGTCTTCGGCAGTTAGTACCACGGTATATACCCCATCTGCTAGGAAGGTACCTGCAGCCGGATCCTGAGTCGTAATGGTTACAGGATCGGTACAGTTGTCTATGGCCGTGGCCAAGCCTTCTGCCCAGTAGTCTGGCACTTCGTACAACTGGTTGTCGTCACCAGGATCTACCGTCTGATCCTCCGGACAAGTAATCACCGGAGCCAAGTCGTCTATCACAGTTACAAAGGCCGTACAACTAGACAGGTTGCCATTTACATCGGCTGTAAATACCTCTACCATAATTGGGTCTCCGATATCATCACAAGTGAAGTCCGAGATGTCTACGGCCGAGGTTTCGATTCCACAAGCATCGGTGTTAGAGGCGATCACATCATCTGCAGTGATCGAGGCCATACCATTTTCGTCTAACGAGATGGTTATGTCCTGACACACTAGCTCTGGAGCGATATTATCTTCTACCGTTACTATGGCAGTACAAGTAGCTACATTACCGTTTACATCGGTAACGGTTAGTACCACTATGTTGTCGCCTACATCAGAACAATCGAAACTATCGATGTCTACTTCGTAGGTCGCAATTCCACAGGCATCGGTAGAGCCTCCATCTACATCAATTCCGGTAATGGTTGCTTCTCCATTGACATCCAACTCTACTGTGATGTCCTGACAAACTACATCGGGCGCTACGTTGTCTTCTACCGTAACTACAGCGATACAAGTAGAGACATTTCCGTGTATATCTGTTACCGTAAGGGTCACATCGTTGTCTCCTACATGGCTACAATCGAAGTCTAGCTGAGAGGCATCGATGGAAGCAATTCCACAGTTGTCCGTAGAACCACCGTCGATATCGGCTGCTGTAATGCTTGCATTACCAGCTGCATCCAGTTGAATGGTTATATCCTGACAGACTGCCACGGCAGGTTCGTCGTCGTTTATAGTAATGGTAAAGCTACAATCCGTCGTGTTTCCATTCACATCAGTTGCCGTAAAGGTAACTGTAGAGACACCAACAGGGAAGATACTTCCGGATGGCAGCCCTGCTGTTTGTACTACAGAGGCTATTCCACAATTATCTAAGGCGATGGCGTCTGGGAAGAACACTTCGGCTCCACATAAACCAGGATCGTTAGACGCGACTACATCTGCAGGACAAACAATAGTTGGCGCGATATTGTCTTCTACCGTAACAACAGCTATACAGGTAGAGACATTGCCATTTACATCGGTTACGGTTAGGGTTACGTTGTTATCACCAACATGGCTACAATCAAAGTCCGATTGGTCGATGCTTAAGCTCGCAATTCCACAGGCATCGGTCGAGCCTCCATCTACATCTGCTGGAGTTATAGAAGCCTCCCCATTTACATCCAAGTCGATGGTGATGTTCTGACAAACCGCTACTGGCGGTACGTTATCTTCTACAGTAACTGTCGCAGTACAAGTAGCGACATTTCCATGAATATCCGTTACCGTAAGGGTCACGGTGTTGGCTCCTACATCGCTACAATCGAATGTGCTTGGTGAAACAGCCAAGGAAGCAATACCGCAATTATCCGTAGAACCACCGTCTACATCGGCTGCGGTAATACTACCGTTTCCGTTGGCGTCGAGTTGTACCGTGATATCCTGACAAACAGCCACTGGAGGTTCGTTGTCTATAACCGTCACCACGAAGCTACAAATGGTAGAATTGCCACATTCGTCTTCGATTAAGAAGGTGTTAGTAGTAGCTCCTACTGGGAAAACAGAACCAGTAGCCAAACCAGCGGTTTGAGTAGTAGTTGTACTTCCACAATCGTCGTTAGTTGGAATACTATAGGTAACTACAGCTCCACACACTCCAGGATCGTTATTTACCGTAATATCTGCCGGACAAGTTACTGTCGGTGGAGTCGTGTCTACCACAGTAATAATCTGGTCGCAGGTACTGGTATTTCCACATTCGTCGGTGGCTGTCCATGTACGGGTAATGGTTTCGGTATTACCACATCCAGGTACGACCACATCTGTAAAGGATACCGTTGCCGTACCACAACCGTCCGTTGCTGTTGCGGTTCCGGTTACTGCAGGCGAAGTATCGGTTGTTCCAGGTCCACTGTCACTCCAATCTACCGTCACAGAGAAGGCGTGGATGCATCCTGCATCGCCGCCAGCATCATCGACAACCTCTAAGGTCCAAGTACCCAATGCCAGTCCACCGTCTAAGCCAGATAGTGGGTTATCCGGATCGAATGTACCATCGATGGCCGCACTAATCAAGTACTCTTGTGGGCAATCATCCGGATTTGGAGCTCCTCCCGTATCGACACCGCTGGTACAGTTTGCAGATACAGAACCTACACCAGATTCATCATCTAGGGTAGCGTTCACATTATCGGAGTTTCCACTTCCACCACAGGTAGGATCTTCCAGTACAAGTACGGTTCCACCATCTGGGCTAATCAAGGTAATCTCTAGATCGCCTACCCAGCTATGATCGATTTCGAAGGAAACATTCACGTCATCTATAGTAGCTGTCGCCGGAATTCCCGTAACGTCGGCTGTTAGTGTTGCCACCAAGCCTGTTTGGGTTGTCGACCAGCTTTGAGTTCCGCCGGTATAGTTTGCTGTCTCGGTTCCTGACGAAGAACCACCTCCGCCGGTACCACATTCAATGGTAACATCGGCCGGACAAGCAATTACCGGTGGGGTAGTATCTACCACAGTAATTATTTGGGTACAAGTACTGGAATTACCACATTCGTCGGTGGCTGTCCAAGTTCTTGTTATTATCTCTGTATTTCCACATCCAGGAACGGCTACATCGGCCTCTGTTATGGTGACAGTTCCACAACCATCAGTTCCGGTCGCAACGCCTGTACTGGCAGAGCTGGTGTCATCACCACATTCTACCGTAACGTCGGCTGGACAAGCAACTACTGGAGGTGTCGTGTCGACTACAGTGATGGTTTGTGTACAAGAACTGCTATTGCCGCATTCGTCTGTTGCTGTCCAGGTCCGTGTAATGATTTCAGTTAGGCCACAAGTGGCTACAGAAGTATCAGATTCTGTTATAGTAACAGTACCACACCCATCCGTACCAGTGGCCACACCCGTACTGGCAGAGCTGGTATCATCGCCACACTCTACAGTAACATCAGCAGGACATGCAACTACAGGAGGAGTGGTATCTACCACAGTAATAATCTGGTCGCAGGTACTGGTATTTCCACATTCGTCTGTGGCTGTCCATGTACGAGTAATGGTTTCGGTATTACCACATCCAGGTACGACCACATCTGTAAAGGATACCGTTGGTGTACCACAAACGTCTGTTGCAGTAGCTGTTCCTGTGTTAGCAGGTGAGGTATCAACTGGGCCACCGCCACCGGCATCACTCCAATCTACGGTCACAGAGAAGGCGTGGATGCATCCTGCATCGCCGCCAGCATCATCGACAACCTCTAAGGTCCAAGTACCCAATGCCAGTCCGCCGTCTAAGGCAGATAGTGCGTTATCCGGATCGAAGGTTCCGTCTATAGCTGCACTGATTAAGTACTCTTGTGGACAAGCATCCGGAGTTGGAGCTCCTCCCGTATCGACACCGCCGGTACAGTTTGCAGATACCGATCCTAGACCAGATTCATCATCTAGAGTAGCGTTCACATTATCAGAGTTTCCACTTCCACCACAGGTAGGATCTTCCAGTACAAGTACGGTTCCACCATCTGGGCTAATCAAGGTAATCTCTAGATCGCCTACCCAGCTATGATCGATTTCGAAGGAAACATTTACATCATCTATAGTAGCTGTCGGCGGAATTCCCGTAACGTCGGCTGTTAGTGTTGCCACCAAGCCTGTTTGGGTTGTCGACCAGCTTTGAGTTCCGCCGGTATAGCTTGCTGTTTCGGTTCCTGAAGAACCACCTCCGCCGGTACCACATTCAAGGGTAACATCGGCCGGACAAGCAATTACCGGTGGGGTAGTATCTACCACAGTGATTATCTGAACACAAGTCGCTGTATTTCCTGACGGATCTGTTGCCGTCCATGTTCTTGTAATTACTTCTGTCAATCCGCAACCCGCTGCAGAGCTATCCGAGAATGCTACAGTTGCCGAACAATTATCAGTTGCTGTAGCCGTTCCTGTGTTGGCCGGATCAGTTGGATCTCCACATTCTATCGTAACATCTGCGGGACAGCTAATGACAGGTAAAATACTATCTTCAACCGTGACAGTAGAAGTACAGGTAGATGTGTTTCCAAGCCCGTCGGTGACCGTCAATGTTACGGTATTATTCCCCACATCGGCACAGTTAAAGGTATTGGGCGAAACCGCTAATGAA
>Ga0114900_1001123_pt1 | contig 17327 bp, 22 predicted proteins | sample MalvireepMed_231_FD_89685 | JGI IMG/M metagenome (GOLD analysis project Ga0114900, IMG submission 89685) | Marine viral communities from the Global Malaspina Expedition - Malaspina viral metaG DeepMed_231 | ecosystem: Environmental > Aquatic > Marine > Oceanic | place: Mediterranean Sea...
CCACCACCATTGAACTGGAAACCGGCGCCCGAACCCTGGGCTGGGAAGTGCTCGCGCTGGGCCGCCCGGCCAGCGACCTGCCGTTTGCCACCGGCGAACTGGAACAGCGTTTCCATTTAAGCCTGGACGGCCAGCCACTGTGGCTGGAGCGCCAGCTGCTGGACCCGAAACACCGCCGGTTCAACGGCCCCTGGGGCCAGGGCGGCGCCACTGTCCAGGCCACGCTCTGGGCGGTCGGGCTGGACGACGAAGCCGCCGCCATCGACGTGCTGAGAGCACAGTTACCAGACCACAATCGCTGGGCTGTGACCCGGCGCCGGGGCGTGCTGCTCCTGCGCTACCTGGGTGCCGAACGCAACGAAGCCTGGGCCCTGTGCGAACAGGCCTGGCACCTGCTGCGCCCCATGCTCGCCAGCGTACCGGCCCACACACCCAGAATCTGGCTTACCTGACGCATAAGAGACAACGGAGTCATCCATGGAACTCACCCCCAGAGACAAAGACAAGCTGCTGCTGTTCACCGCCGCCCTGCTGGCCGAACGCCGCAAAGCCAAAGGCCTGAAACTGAACTACCCCGAAGCCGTGGCCCTGATCAGCGCTGAAATCATGGAAGGCGCCCGCGAAGGCCGCACCGTCGCCGAACTGATGAGCGCCGGCACCGAAATCCTCACCCGCGAAGACGTGATGGACGGCGTGGCTGACATGGTGCACGAAGTCCAGGTGGAAGCCACCTTCCCGGACGGAACGAAACTCGTGACAGTTCACAACCCCATCGTCTAAGGAGCAGACACATGATCCCCGGTGAATACCAACTCAAAGACGGCGACATCGAACTCTGCGCCGACCGCGAACGCATCCAGCTGGACGTCGGCAACACCGGCGACCGCCCGGTGCAGATCGGCTCCCACTACCACTTCGCCGAAGCCAACCCCGCCCTGGACTTCGACCGCGCCAAGGCCCGCGGCTATCGCCTGGACGTGGCCGCCGGCACCGCCATTCGTTTCGAGCCCGGCCAGACCCGGTCCGTGACGCTGATTCCGTTTGCCGGAACGCGCGAAATTTATGGCTTCCGGGCGGAAGTGATGGGGCCGTTGGAGGATAGGAAATGAAAATCAGCAGACAAGCCTACGCCGACATGTACGGCCCCACCGTGGGTGACCGGGTCCGCCTGGGCGACACCGAACTGTGGATAGAAGTGGAAGAAGACCACACCCACTACGGCGACGAAGTAAAATTCGGCGGCGGCAAAGTTATCCGCGACGGTATGGGCCAGAGCCAGCGCTGCGACGACGCGGTGATGGACACCGTCATCACCAACGCCCTGATTCTGGATTGGTGGGGCATCGTCAAAGCCGACGTGGGTATCCAGAAAGGCCGCATTGCCGCTATCGGCAAAGCCGGCAACCCCGACACCCAGCCGGACGTGGAAATTGTCATCGGCCCGGGCACCGAAATCATCGCCGGTGAAGGCAAAATTCTCACCGCCGGCGGCATCGACCCCCACATCCACTTCATCTGCCCCCAGCAGGTAGAAGAAGCCCTGATGAGCGGCGTGACCACCATGCTCGGCGGCGGCACCGGCCCGGCCACCGGCACCAACGCCACCACCTGTACCCCGGGCCCCTGGCACATCGGCAAGATGCTGCAGGCCGTGGACAGCCTGCCCATGAACATCGGCTTTCTGGGCAAAGGCAACGCCAGCCTGCCGGAAGCGCTGGAGCTGCAGGTGAAAGCCGGCGTAATCGGCCTCAAACTGCACGAAGACTGGGGCACCACTCCGGCCAGCATCGACAACTGCCTGACCGTGGCCGACCAGTACGACATTCAGGTGGCCATTCACACCGACACCCTGAACGAATCCGGCTTTGTGGAAGACACCCTGGCCGCCTTCAAAGGCCGCTGCATTCACACCTTCCATACCGAAGGCGCCGGCGGCGGCCACGCCCCGGACATCATTACCGCCTGCTCCAAAGATTATGTACTGCCGTCGTCCACCAACCCGACCCGGCCCTACACCGTAAACACCATCGACGAACACCTGGACATGCTGATGGTGTGCCACCACCTGGATCCGAACATCCCGGAAGATGTGGCCTTCGCCGATTCCCGCATCCGCCGGGAAACCATCGCGGCGGAAGACATCCTGCACGACATGGGCGTGATCTCCATGATTTCCTCGGATTCCCAGGCCATGGGCCGGGTGGGCGAGGTAATCTGTCGAACCTGGCAAACCGCCCACAAGATGAAAGTGCAGCGCGGCCTGTTGCCGGAAGACCAGGAGCGCGGCGCGGACAATTTCCGCGCCAAACGCTACATCGCCAAGTACACCATCAACTCCGCCATCACCCACGGCATCGCCCATGATGTGGGCTCGGTGGAAGTGGGCAAACTGGCAGACCTGGTGCTGTGGAGCCCGGCGTTTTTCGGCGTAAAGCCTGCCTGCATCCTCAAGGGCGGGATGATAGCCGCCGCCCCCATGGGCGACCCGAACGCCTCTATCCCTACACCCCAGCCGGTGCATTACCGCCCCATGTTCGGCGCCTTCGGCAAAGCCGCCAGTGCCACCCGCCTGACCTTCGTCAGCCAGGCCGCGCTGGACGCGAACATTGGCGAAGAACTAGGCCTGGACAGCCCACTGTCCGCCTGCAAAGGCGTGCGGGAAGTGCGCAAGCGGCACATGAAACTGAACGACGCCTGCCCGCACCTGACCGTAGACCCGCAAACCTACGAAGTGCACGCCGACGGCGAACTGCTCACCTGCGAGCCGGCCACCGAACTGCCGCTGGCCCAGCGTTATCACCTTTTTTAATCGAGACAGCTTAAAGCTGTTCCGAGCCGTACACTGGAGACAACCATGTTGGAACTGACTAAACGCATCACCCACGTAGACGCCAGCGAAATCCACGACAACCTGGTGCTGCCCTACGAACTGCGCATTCGCGGCCGCCTGCGCGCCACCACCGAAACCAACCTGGACGTGGGCCTGTTTCTGGACCGTGGCCCGGTGCTGAGAGACGGCGACCTGCTGGAAGCGAAATCCGGCGAGATCATCCGCATTCGCGCCGCGGAAGAGCCGGTGGTCACCGCCCGCGTAGAAACCGGCCTGCCGCTGGCGCGCTTGTGTTACCACCTGGGCAACCGGCACGTTTCCCTCCAAATTGGCTCCGGCGGTGCGATCGGTGAAGACGAGCGCATGGGGTGGGTGCGCTTCCCGCCCGACCACGTACTGGAAGAACTGGCCGAACGCCTGGGCGCCACCGTGGTGCACCACACCGCCACCTTCGACCCGGAACCTGGAGCCTACAACCAGACCGGCCAGGGCCATTCGCACGGTCATAGCCATGGCCATTCCCACGCGCACTCGCACGGTGAAAGCCATGACCACACTCACGCTGCTGGACATACCCATGCTCACGGCCACAAACACACCCACTGAGCCGGCAGCCATGGCGGGTGAGGGCGAACCCGGCGGCGACCTGGCCCTGCTGGGGCTGATGCAGCTGGTCAGCCCGGCGTTGCCCATCGGCGCCTTTGCCTGGTCACAGGGCCTGGAAAGTGCCTTTGAGCTGGGCTGGGTGAACAACGAAGCAGAACTGGCCCAGTGGATTGAAGGCGTGCTGGACGACGGCCTCAGCCGGTGTGAGTTGCCCTTACTGGCCCGGCTGCAAATCGCCTGGGCGAACGACGACGGCGCCACCATCGCGCACTGGAACCAGTGGCTGCACGCCACCCGGGAAACCGCCGAACTGAGCGACGAAGACACCCGGCTGGGCGGCGCCCTGAAAACCCTGCTGGGCAACCTCAACCTGTTGCCGGAGCAAACCCTTGTTCCGGCCGAGCCCGGCTACATCACCCTGTTTGCCTGGGCCGCACAGGTACGTCGGGTGCCGGTGCGGCAAACCCTGCTCGGCTTTGCCTGGGCCTGGCTGGAAAACCAGCTGGCGGTGGCCTGCAAAGCCTTGCCCCTGGGCCACACCGCCGCCCAACGGATTATCGAACAACTGCGCCCGGCACTGGTGATTACCACCGACCAGGCGCTGGCACGGCAAGACCACGAACTCGGGCCCATCCTGCCGGGCCTCGCGCTCGGCAGTGCCCTGCATGAAACCCAGTATTCACGGCTTTTCAGAAGCTGAATAAAAACATCAAGGAGATACAGCCATGACACATTGTCTGAGAGTAGGCGTCGGCGGCCCGGTCGGGTCTGGTAAAACCGCATTGCTGCGTCAGCTATGCACCGCCCTGCGGGACCACTACGACATCGCCGTGGTCACCAACGACATCTACACCCGGGAAGACGCCGACTTCCTGCTGCGCCACGAAGCCCTGGCCGCAGACCGCATCTTGGGCGTGGAAACCGGCGGCTGCCCGCATACCGCCATTCGCGAGGATGCTTCCATGAACCTGGCCGCCATCGACGACCTGCAAAGCCGTCACCCGGGCCTGGAACTGGTGTTGGTGGAATCCGGCGGCGACAACCTCTCCGCCACTTTCAGCCCGGAACTGAGCGACCTCACCCTGTACGTGATCGACGTGTCCGCCGGCGACAAGATCCCCCGCAAAGGCGGCCCCGGCATCACCAAATCCGACCTGCTGATCATCAACAAGATCGACATTGCCGAACAGGTACACGCCTCCCTGGATGTGATGGAACGGGACAGCAAAAAAATGCGCGGCGAACGCCCCTTCGTGTTCACCAACCTGTACGACGGGGTAGGGCTGGACACCATCATCAGCTTCATTCTGGAGCGCGGCATGTTGCCTGAGAGAAGGCCCGAAAAACTGGCTGAAATGGCCTGAGCAAACGAACCAAAACGATTACAGAACCACCAGGCGCAACACCATGAAACTGACTTCAAAACTTCTCGCCACCGCCGCGCTGCTGACCGCCTCCGCCACCGCCATGGCCCACCCCGGCCACACCGAAGGCGGCTTCACCAGCGGCCTGCTGCACCCCATGTTGGGCCTGGACCACCTGCTGGCCATGGCCGCCATCGGCTTCTGGAGCGTGCGCCAGAGCAAACTCATGAAAAACGCCACCCCCGCCTTCGTCATCGGCGGCATGGTATTCGGCGCCGCCCTGGCCTGGGGCGGCCTGAGTCTGCCGGGCGTGGAAACCGGCATCACCTTCTCGGTACTGGTGGCCGGTATCCTCATCGCCACCCTGGCCAAACTGCCAACCGCCGTGGGTGGCACCTTGGTTGGTGCGTTCATGCTGTTTCACGGTTTTGCGCATGGGGCGGAAATGCCGGAAGGCGCTACGCTGGCAGCCTACCTGGCGGGCTTCTCCATCGCCACGATGGCCATCACGCTGGTTGGGCGTGGGCTGGGTAGTTTGATGCTGAAGGCGGATAGCCGGTTTAGTCGGGGGATTGGGGGAGTGCTGGCTGTGGCGGGGGCTTACCTGGCTGCTGCCTGATTCTGTAATTCCCTGCAGAAACGAAAAAGCCGCCCGGGAAACCGCGCGGCTTTTTCAATATATGGTTTACAAAATTTGACCTTGACGGTATAGGAAGTCTACTGAAGATTAGGTTAGTGTGTAGTTATAAGAAACGGATTGGCAGCTGTTAAGGAAAACCGATGGACTTCGGCCAGCTATTCAACACCCTCCTGAACTCTCTACCGAATCAAGTCTGGTATTTCGTACCGCTGTTCATCCTGTTGCCCATTCTGAGAACACCCTGGTTCAAAGGCAAAGCCGGCGAAGCCATGGTAAACCTCGCCGCAAAGCTGTTTCTTGATAAAACCCGTTACCACCTCATCAAAAACGTTACCTTGCCCACAGAAGACGGCACCACCCAGATCGACCACATCATTGTCTCCCGGTATGGCGTGTTTGTGGTGGAAACCAAGAACATGAAGGGCTGGATCTTCGGTAACGCAAAACAGCGGTATTGGACGCAGAAGATCTTCAAGCACTCGCAGAAATTCCAGAACCCGCTGCATCAAAACTACAAACACGTGAAGACACTGCAAAGCCTGTTGGGCCTGAGTGATGAGCAGGTGTTTTCGGTAGTGGTCTTTGTGGGGGATTCCACATTCAAAACGCCCATGCCGGAGAACGTGACCCACGGTGGTGGGTATGTCCGCTTTATCAAAGCCCAAACCGAGCAGCGACTGTCGGATTTTGAGGTTCAGAAGGTCATCGAAGCCATTGAATCCGGACGGCTGGCGGCTACGTTCAAAAATCACCGGAAGCACGTGGCGCATGTGAAGGAGGTCGTGGCGAAGAAAAACAGTGAGCCACGGTGTCCGAAGTGCCAGGGTGAAATGGTAAAGCGCACGGTGAGGCGTGGAGAGAATATTGGGAAGGAGTTTTATGGCTGCAAGGCATTTCCAAAGTGCCGGGGGATGGTTGGAGCTTCGAAATTGAGTAACGAAGCTATCAAATGATTACGGCGCGACCAAAGTTTTAATGCAGCGTACTGAATTGATTTGAAAGGTTCAATTGACGAATTTTAGTGTTGATTATGAGCTGCTATTGACGCTCAAATGATTGCAATAATTAAGCGCGCTATCTAATCACTGTTATCTATTTAAGGAGAAATTGTGCCAAGCCCTAAGGTTTTTGTTTCATCTACTTGCTATGACTTGGGCATGGCGAGAGAGCAGTTGCGGTCATTTTTAATGAGGGTGGGCTATGAGCCAATCCTAAGTGAATACTCAGATGTGCTATATGACCCTAGGGCCCATACGCACACCAGTTGCATTCAAGAAGTGCCAAATGCTGACTTGATTGTAGTACTAATCGGTTCTAGATTCGGTGGCCGAATAGTACCGGAGGCCCTTTCAAATATAGACTTGGAAAACCTAGTTAATTCAAGTTTTGATGTAACTGTTTTGGATGATCCCGAGAAGCTGTCCATTACTCAACTAGAAGTTCTTAAAGCAATCGACTCTTCTGTGCCGGTCTTCGCATTCGTAGATCAAAAGGTCATGCATGATCATTTTGTCTACCAGAAAAACAAAGACTTGGTGGATAAAATTAAATTTCCCTCAATTGATAAGCCGGAAAGCGCGAAATACATATTTGAATTCATTAGTTTTTTAAATCACCGGAACAAAGGGAATAGTGTGATTCCTTTTGGAAAGCTGGAAGACATTGAAATTCATCTAAAGAAGCAATGGGGTGCATTATTTCAGAGGCTTCTCAGGGAGCAGAGAGAGCAACAGGTAGAAACCAGAAAACTTTTCACAATAACTGAGCAAATCGAAGATCTGAAAACGGCGGTAATATCAACGATTGGGAACGCGCAAAATCGAGAGGTAGCACGAGGGGTAATAAAGTATCGCAGACTGTCAGACTTTTTGGTTGGCTTGAATTTGCCGGACTTTTCAGTTGTAACTGGAAGTGACATATCGTTTGATGATCTTCTAAGTTTAGTTGACATAGTGGAAATGAGGGATGTCCCATCAAGAAATACTTTTGGTAGGACTGCGCTTGTGCGTTCTGACGGAACGTTTTATGAACTGCGATTCGGGCAAGAGTTTTTAAATAGGATTAGTATTGATTGGCAAAGCTTTGTATCCCTCTCAGGAGATATTCGTCAGGTAATATTTGAAGCTATATCGGATATGGGGAGGGTAGGTCCAGGAATTCTCAGGTATCGAGATGAGCAGTTCGACGAGTATTTTTCCGAATACCTCGATAATAAAGAGTCACGCACGTTTACACTTGAAGAGTTGTTGCAAGAGGGTGGCGAGAGTGATTCTGAAGATAGTTAGCAATGCAATGCACGCGACAAGCGCGTGATTGCGGCGTTATGCCGCAGGAAGTAATCGCAACCAGTGGAGTATGGATCAATGCCATCATAGGATGGTCGCCCATCTTGACACTGGGTAGACAGTGACCCCTGAAAATATAATTAGGTATCGGTTGAGCCAATGACGACAAAAAAAACCGACAAATATTCAGCCAGCGAACAAGGCTTGGGGTACATATACCAGGCGCGTCTCGCGCTGCTCCATATATTGCAATTATCGGAGGAGACCTCCGTGTTCTTGGAAAAGGACGACGACCTGGATTTCGTCGACGGTGATGGCGGCAAATCCCTCGCATCACTTAAGCATAAGGCGGTCGGGGATAGGCTGGCCGATCTGTCCACGGACTTTTGGAAGTCGGTGAACATCTGGCTGGAGCGTTACAAGCGTGATGGTCGTTCCGCATCGAGCCTGCAGTTCTTCCTGTTTACTACGGGTACCGTGAGTACTGGCTCGTTTCTCGCACGTCTTCTCCCAGACCAGCCCGCCCCATCAAGCGATTTGGTGCCACTAGTTGAACTAGCGAATGCCTCGCTCGCCAATTCTAAGTCGCAACTCATTGCGCCTATCTCTGTGTCGTTTAATGAGCTGAGTGAGCCAGAGAAGCAGGATTTTCTCGAACGTATTCTGATCCTAGCCGGTAGCCCCCGTATTGATGATATCCCGTCGATCATCAGGGATAAGCACATGCGAAGCATCCGACGCGAGCACCGCGAGTTCGTTTTCGAGCGACTGGAAGGCTGGTGGACTGATGCCGTGATAAAGCAGTTGACACACGCACGGCCGGAAGGAATTTTCGGTTACGAGGTATCGGACAAGCTCTCCAATTTTGCTGAGGAATACAAAGCGGACAACCTTCCTATCACCTTCCGGGGAAAACGACCCGCAGGCGAGATTGATATTGAGGAAGATCCTCGGTTGTTCGTGGCGCAACTCCGTGAGATCGGCCTCTCCTCCAGCCGGATCAGAAGCGCCGTACTAGATTACTATCGCGCATTCGAACAGCGATCCGCTTGGGCACGCGAGAACCTGCTGGTGTCAGGAGAAGTCGAGGAATACGAAGATCGTCTTGCTGACGAGTGGAATCGCTACAAGGATGTCGTCTTCGAAAAGCTGGCAGACGATAGCGCCGAGAACGAGCTTCGTGAAGCCGGCGCATCCCTCTATAACTGGGCGGAGTTCGAGACAGGAAAGCTCGAATCCTTACGCATCCGCGCACGGGTTACTGAGCCTTATGTCCTCCGCGGAAGCTTCCATATTTTGGCCGATGCCACGCCGGAGCCCAGGGTCTACTGGCACCCCAGATTTCTTGATCGTCTTGGCAAAGTACTCGGGGTGGCCTCGTGAAGCAATGGAACCTGCGCCCTGTCGAGATTCGGAATCTGTTCAATCCTGCCTTCTGCGGTTTGGTACTGTACCGTGCCCTCTCTAGTTATGAGGAACAAGATACCCGCGGGATGCCTTTCTCTCTTTCTCTGCTGGTACTGCCATTGTGCCTTCACAAGGATTCGCGAGAAGTCCTTGCAGGCAGTCCGCGTAGTTATCTCCTCAAGATCACGGAAAAGAATCAGCAGATTACACTGGGGTTCGCTGACCGAGTGACGCAGATGCTGCCCTATGTCTTCGAGGGTTTCGGTTTGCTCATGGAGCGGGGGTGCATTGTAGTTGAGGATGACGGTCGCATTCAGACCGTGCCCAACAAGGTGCGCAAGACCATCCGGGGAACTGACGAGACCGTTTCTTGCCAGAAAGTGGCACGGATCTTGGGACGGGAATTCGCACGTATTTCCGATCCGGTGACCGTTTACACGACTTTTGGGATTCGTCCATGAAGATTAGCTCTATCCATATCTACAGCCACGACGGTCAACGCCGGGATCTCCGGTTTCGGGTCGAAGGTCTTAATGTCATCACCGGACGCTCGTCTACCGGCAAGTCCGCACTCTCCGAAATCATTGAGTATTGCATGGGCCGCTCCTCATTCAATGTTCCCGAAGGCGTAATTCGCGACAAAGTGGCATGGTTCGCCGTGGTCTATCAGTTCGAGAAAGAGCAGGTTCTAGTGGCTAAGCCGAGCCCACCTAGCTCAGGAGCCAGTTGCAGCACGGCGATGCTCCGACGTGGTACTCAGTTGCAGACGCCTGCATTCAAGGATTTGGTGGCCAACGTTGATGACGATAGCGTTGTGGAATTGCTGTCGCGTCTGCTCGGTATTCCCGAGAACCGCACAGATGTCGCGCTTGAACACAGCCGCGACAGTTACGACGCGAACGTCAAGCACACGTTCTACTATTTGTTCCAGAAACAAGGGCTGATAGCCAACAAGGATCAGCTTTTCTATCGCCAGAACGAGCCGTACCAGCCTCAGGCAATCCGCGACACTCTGCCGATCCTGCTCGGTGTCTCTTCCGGCGACCGCTATGAACTGGAATCTCGTCTACGTACAGCTCAGCGGGATCTTAGGATTAACAGAAAGCAGTTGGAACAGGCGCGCAACGCTATCGACACATCTCACGAGCAGGCCATTGGCCTATATTCGGAAGCCAGAAGCGTCGGTGTCATTAGAGGCGGGGAAAGCACGAATGGAAGCGGGATCATAGAGGCGCTGAGGTCTGCGCTATCGTGGAAGCCCGAAATGGTACCCGACGACGACGGCAGCCGGATTTCGCTTTTGGAAGAAGATCTAAGCCAGTTGCGTCAGGATCGACGCGACGTCCAATCGAGGATCGACGCGGCACGACAGTTTGCCAAGCGTGCGGGTGGCTACGAGGCTGAGGCAGCCGAACAATTGGATCGACTGGCGTCGATCAAGGCTTTGCCGAAAAACCCAGGCAACGGCGAATGGCAATGGCCGTTCAGCGAACGAAACCTAGCGATGGAGTCTCCAATCGCGGCGGCCTTGCTCGGCGAATTGAAGTCGCTTGACAGCGAATTGCGCATCGCTACCGGCCAGCGTCCAAAGCTCGAATCCTACCTTTCCGAACTGACTAGCAAAGTGGACGAGATAGCGGGCACCATTAAGCAGAAGGAAGCAGAGTTATCTGCGGCGATCTCGGCTAGCGAGGTTATTTCTCAAATGGGCTCCCGTAATAATGCGGCAGCGCGCGTGGTAGGTCGCATCAGCCTGTTTCTGGAAACGCTTCTGCCGAACGAAGAACTTACTCAGTTGGAAGCACAGAATCGTCGTCTTTACAACAAGGTTAAGCAGCTAGAAGACCAGATTGGCGCGGATGACAGCAACGAGCGCTTAGCCTCGATTCTTAACACTATCTCCGTAAATCTGTCACGTTATATCCAAGAGTTTAACGCCGAGTTCAGTCCTTACCCCGCTCGGTTAAACCTGCCACAGTTGACTATTATTTTCGATCGCCCAGAACGCCCGGTGCCGATGGCGCGGACTGGAGGCGGCGAAAATCATTTGGCCTACCACTTATCGGCACTGCTTGCGCTGCATCTTTACGCCGCAAAGAATAACCGGCCAATTCCTCGATTCCTGCTGATCGATCAGCCTACCCAGGTCTACTTTCCATCTGAGCAGGTCTATAACGACGCCGATGGGTCAATACAAAAGACAGAGGCCGACGCCGACCTAGATGCAGTGCGTCGACTGTTCGAGTTATTGCTTAAGTTCACTCAGGATGAGGTTCCCGGGTTCCAATTGATCATCACCGAGCACGCGAACCTTCGTGACCATTGGTTTCAAAAATCGTTGGTCGAAGATCCTTGGATAAAGCCGCCCGCCCTGGTTCCAGAAGAGTGGCAAAGTACATGATCTGCACGATATGTCATTGAAGGCCGCATAACAACGCATTGCAGCGGACAAGCCGCTGAATGCGTCGGTAAGGCGGCGAATTGCAAGGAAGCGAGGAAGTATTCTTGAAAACCAATTACGTACTGATTGATTTCGAAAACGTTCAACCAAAAAATCTCGAGATGCTCAAAGGGCACGGTTTTAAAGTTATCGTTTTCGTTGGCTCGAAACAGGTAAAGATCTCATTCGATTTGGCTTGTGCCATGCAGTCTCTTGGCGCTGACGCAGAGTATGTGAAAATTGAGGGAAATGGACCGAATGCGCTGGATTTTCATATTGCCTTCTACATGGGAAACATCGCGGCCAGGGACCCAGACTGCTACTTTCATATAATTTCAAAAGATACTGGCTTCGATCCGCTGATTAAGCACCTTAAGACCAAGCGCATCTATGCCCAGAGAGAAAAGGATATTTCCGAGATTCCCCTCCTCAAAATCTCAAACTCTAAGTCAATGGCAGAGCGAATTGACGCAATTGTTGAGTTTCTAAAGGTCCGTGGCGCTGCCAAGCCAAGAGCGGTGAAAACACTCTCCAACTCGATTAACTCATTGTTCATGAAGAAGCTTGAAGAGGATGAGTTGGGAAAAATCATGGACGAATTGATCCGACAAAAAATCGTCGTAACTAACGGATCCAAAGTTACTTACCAGTTACCAGGAAAGCTTTAACGAACCGTGTAAGTCAGGCGCCCATGAGGGGGCCGCCCCTTGAAAACCGATACAGATCTATTATTGCGGTTATTTTGGCAAGCTGGTCCTCTTTTCCAGAGTCATTACCTTTTCACGCTCAGTTTCATCGCCCGGTGCTGGCAAAACCGCCCAAACTCGATTATCTGGGTGGTCGGAATGTGCTGCCGATAGACCCGGAAATCCTCAGCTGTGATGTCCACGATTTGGGCGCTGTGGGACGCTGTGGTTGCCTCGGCGATTTGTGATCTCTGCTGCGGCGAGAGAGCCAGATTCGCGACCGTGACAGTGCAAATGGGCATGGGAAAGCCCTGCCAAGGGTTGTACGGTGGCACTGGATCTCGCCACTATGGGCGTGAAGCAGGCTTGTTTCACAATAGCGACTCTTATCTGCCCGGCCACGCGCACGGTCCGCAGTCGCGCGTTTCGCGTTGGCTGCGCGGTAGGCTTCAAAGGCAACAGGAGGATGACATTGCCGATCATGGATCTGGACAGCTGGACGCTGTCGCAGAGCATCGTGGTTTTCAGCGTTTGTGCCCTGGTCATTGCAATTGCGGGCACACGCATCACACGTGTGTTGACCAGCTCGCCGACCGGACCGGGTTGGGTGAAGCAACCGCCGGAGCCGTGCTTCTGGGGGCCGCGACCTCCCTCAGTGGTTCGGTGCTCTCGGTAACAGCAGCCTACCGCGGGCACCCGGAGTTGGCTGCGAGTAATGCTCTTGGGGGCATCGCGGTACAGACCTTTTTCCTGGCTATTGCCGATATGGTCTACCGTCGTGCAAACCTGGAACACGCGGCGGCCTCGGCTCCGAACATGATGCAGAACGGCCTGCTGATCAGGCTCCTGGCAATCGAAAAGCATGCGAGCGAGACAATGATCGATACGCGCCTGGAATTTCAGGGCGATGGTACAGCCTCTCGCGGGTTATGCCTGAGATCCGAAGGGTTAACGGGAGCCACGCAGTGCTTTATCGTGTAGTCAGATGAACGCGATGCAAACAGGGGGGATAGCGATGACGGCACCAGACGATCAGCTTCGCGTGTTCTACGATGGCGCCTGCCCGAGCTGTGTCAAGGATCGCAGGCTTTATGAACGACTCGCGGGCAGGACCGGCGAATCGGTGGAGTGGGTGGATATCACCGGCCGTGATGAGGAGTTGGAGGAACGTGGTATAGACCCGAAAGCCGCGCTTCAGGAGCTCCATGTGGAAGATGGCCAGGGCAACATCCACCGGGAACTGGATGCCTATATTCTGTTGATGTCGCGGGTCTGGCTGCTGAAACCGCTTGCCTGGCTGATTGGTTTGCCGGTAATTCGGCCAGCGCTGGCGAAGCTGTATCACAAATGGGTGAGCGAGCGGCTGGAGCGAACCGGGCGCAGGCCGTTGTAACTGCCGGGCGCTTACTGCAACTGGTATTTGACCGGCTGCAGCGGTTCGGGCGCCGGGTCGCCCAGGGCTTCGGCAACACTGATTTCATGAATGCGGCAGATGGCATCCAGCGGCAGGTCGTTGGTGTGTCGGCCAAAGGGAAACTCAAGCTGTTCAGACAGGCGATCCAGCCCGAAAAACGTGTAGGCCACGATGGCGGTGAACACCGGCGTAAACCAGCCTGCGACGCCTACCAGACCGAACGGGAGCAGGTAGCAGAACACATACGCCGTGCGGTGAGCCAGCAGGGTGTAGGCAAAGGGCAACGGGGTGAGGGCAATGCGTTCCGAGGCCGCCTGAATGCCCGCGAGGCCATGAAGGTGCTGGTCTAAGGCCGCGGTTGCTACAGAATCCAGATCGCCCGCCTTGTGGGCTTCGGCGAGTACGTCTCCGGCCCGGTGCAGCATGAAGGCGGCGGGGTTGCGTGTGCTCAGGGCCTGGTCAATGAGTTCGGGTGCCAGTGACCCGGGCAGGTCAGACCGTACATCTTCTCCCCGCAACTGGCCGCGCAGCAGGTGAGCGTGAGCGAGGCATCGAGTCAGAAGCTCCCGGCGTCGCTCCGGGCTCAGGTAAATGGTGCCAGTCCGCGCCAGGCTGCGAAATTCGTACACCATATGCCCCCAGTGTTTTCTGGCTTCCCACCAGCGGTCGTAGGTGGCGGTGTTGCGCACGCTTAAAAAGATGGACAGGGCGATGCCCATGATCGTGAACGGCAGAAGTGTGTAGTCGACCATGCCGTCGAGGTAGTGGTGGCGCGAAACCCAGGTAACGGCGGCTGCAAACATTCCCGTAAGCAGAATGTGCGGCAGAATGTGGGGGACAACAGACCCTTTCCAGGCCAGCAACAGCCGGAGTGGGCCGGGGCGCTCGCGAACAATCACGGTTAACACTCCTGGGATGGATGATGGCCTTGCCTGAGGGTTGGCCGCTGTGATTCCTATGCCTTTTTACGGAGAACCCGCTCGTTACACAAGGGGGTAAGCTTTTTAAACGAGGAGGGCAGCACTCTGGCCGTTGCCTGGCATTACCCGGTGGTTTCAGGGGCAGCGAGATCAGGCGGCGGATTTGTGGCAGCAGTCACTGTCGCAGGGTGATAGCAGGTAAGTGCTCGAAACTTCGAGAAACTGTTCGATAATCTGTGTCATCAAGATTCCCTCTGATGGTTTATTTAAATTGCAACCTGATAGATTGGGGCACATTCCTATAAAAAAACTTCGGAAAACCGAAACACATTGATACCGCTTGGCGCCGGGGCTGTAAATTCCGACTGTTTTATCGACAGTAGCATGGTGCTTGTGCCTCTTGATTTCTCTTCTCCTGCCCTGATTATTTCTACCATCAGCCAATCAGAGGCCCGTTCATCATGACTGACGTTCGACACCTGGTATGTCCCCATTGCCACAAAGTGAATCGCGTACCGGCCGACAAGTTGTCCTCCGGCGGCAATTGTGGCGCCTGCAAACAACCGCTTTGGCCGGATCAGGTTCTGGAGCTAACGGAGCAGACCTTTGCTACCCACACCGGGCGCAGCGATCTGCCTGTGTTAGTGGACTTCTGGGCCAGTTGGTGTGGCCCGTGCAAAATGATGGCGCCCCAGTTCGAGCAGGCCGCGAAGGCCTGGCGCGGGAAAGTGCGCTTTGCCAAGCTGAATACGGAACAAGCCCCCGGGCCGGCCGGTCAGTTTGCGATTCGCAGCATACCGACCCTGATTCTGTTCCAGAACGGCCGGGAGGTGGCGCGCCAGAGTGGCGCCATGAATCAGGCCCAGATCAGTCAGTGGCTGCAAGCGCAGGGTATTCGCTAGGAAAAGCCGGGACAAAGGTGCCTTGCCATGAAGTTTCTGATCATCGGTGTTTTCGCCGCCATCGTGGCTGTCCTGATCTGGCGTAGTAAACAGAACACTGCCCCTGAAGAGCAGGCCTGTGCCATCGACATTGGCAAGCTGCTAAAAACCAATCCGGATGCCCAACCGCAGGCCATTGCCGATGTGTTCCAAAAGTACGGCATTGATCAATCTCGGTGTAAGGCTGTGGGCGCGATGGTGATGCCGCAGTTGCGAAAGCAGGGTTTGAAACCGGAAGATGCCAGGATTGTGATGAGGCAGGTGAGGGCGGCCTACCCTCTTGTGCCCTAGGCTGAATCAATTCAATTGATGATCGGAGAACGCTATGGCTGGTGGATGGTCACGGGACGGCGCTGTTCAGGATCAGATAGATGCGAGTATTGAAGATGAAGTGCAAAGGGCACGGAGTCAGCTTGGTAGCGGTGAGAGTGCGCTCTATTGTGACGAGTGTGGCCGGGCGATTCCCGAAGCTCGCCGTAAGGCAATTCCGGGTGTTCGGCTTTGTATTGCCTGCCAGTCTGCGCTTGAGAAGCAGCAATCGACATCACGCGGTTTTAATCGGCGGGGCAGTAAGGATAGCCAGTTGAGGTGAGTACGATGATGGGGTCTATCGTTTCCTATTGAGTTTCGGCGCCCTGTTTATGGCAGATTCATTGCTATCGTCGGTTTTTGCATCAACTTTCCTGAGCCCCCGTGGCGCAAGGTTGTCGCCTGGTTAACCCTAGGTTTCCAACACAGTTATCCACAGCTTTTGTGAGTAAAGTTCGTGATAAAGCTGTTCAGGAATCAGGCCGACGTTGCCGCCTCCGGTCTGCCCAGTCTAGCCGCTGATCGTGCATCTGAACCCGGAAGCCAGCTGTTAAGGATTTGTAACCTGTTGAAGTATAAATAAAATGTAAGGGGTGGCTTCTCGTGTGACTCTGTTATTCTCGAATGGTTCAAAACTGACAGGTGCCTGGTGGGGCGATGAGAACAGGGTCTCCCACCCGCGATACAGGACAAGTCAGACCACCTGAACCATGGGATTTACATCATGAATATGAAATCACTGCTCGTTTTTCTGTCTCTGAGTGCCACCTCGTTGGGTGCCGTTGCGGGTGATACCGCCGAAGCCGCGCTGGGTGGAGGTATTGGCGGCGCACTGGGGGCCGCCATCGGCAACGAGGTGGGTGGCAGAGACGGAGCGATTCTTGGCGGTGCTGTCGGTGCGGCAGCGGGAACGGCCGTGACTACCCGGGACCAACGGGACCACGATCGCGATTATGATTATGATCGCCGTCGGTATGACGATGATCGTGGGTCTTACCGGAAGTCTCGCGGCCATTTCTGCCCACCGGGCCAGGCGAAAAAGGGTAACTGCTGAGACACTTGTGTTGCTGACGAAATGTAACGCGTCTGCGCTGGGGCAGTGTGCCTAACTGCGCATCGTCCATTTTTGCATCAAGTTTCCCGAGCCCCCGCGACACGGGGCTTGAGAGTGTTTAATCCGAGGTTTCCAACACAGTTATCCACAGCTTTTGTGAGTAAAGTTAGTGGTAAAACCGGTTAATCCTTAAGCTGCTACCGACGACAATCCTTGGCCCCCTCGGCGTATTGATATCACGTTATGGTTATTGAGCGCCCGGCTATGCTTGGGAAATCATTCGGCTTTGTTTACCATGTCTTGGTTGGTTGCCATTGACGGCGGCCCAGGGAAGTCTGCGTAAATCTTCAAGGATAGAAGGATTCAGGAATGAGCAAGAAAGTTGTGCTGTTGGGTGACTTGGGAACAGACCACCAAGGATTCCCTCCCAC
>Ga0114900_1001127_pt1 | contig 17308 bp, 13 predicted proteins | sample MalvireepMed_231_FD_89685 | JGI IMG/M metagenome (GOLD analysis project Ga0114900, IMG submission 89685) | Marine viral communities from the Global Malaspina Expedition - Malaspina viral metaG DeepMed_231 | ecosystem: Environmental > Aquatic > Marine > Oceanic | place: Mediterranean Sea...
GAATATGGTGCTGATATCATATTTCAAATCGGAACCGGTTACTTCGGATGCCGTACCAAAGAAGGTAATTTTGACACTGAAAAGTTTAGGGATATCGCCTTGCATGAGGTAGTAAAAATGATCGAGATCAAAATTTCACAAGGGGCCAAACCAGGATTTGGTGCGATACTACCTGCAAAGAAAAACACAGAAGAAATTGCAAAATTCAGGGTTGTTGAAAAGGGTAAACAAATTTTATCACCTCCGCATCACTCAGCCTTTGGAAGCGATGAGGAAATGATTTTTTTCATTGATAAATTGAGAAAACTTTCCAATGGCAAACCTATAGGAATAAAACTATGTATCGGGCAGAAAGATGAATTTGATAGTATGGCTCAAAGTTTGGCTAAAAATCAAAATTATCCAGACTTCATAGCCATCGATGGTGCCGAAGGAGGTACGGGCGCTGCCCATATGGAATCCCTACATTGGGCAGGGCTGCCAATAGTAGAGGCCATTCATTTTGCGCATTCTACGTTAGTAAAACACAAGATTCGCGATGAGATAAAATTAATGGCTGCAGGGAAAATCATTTCGGCTTTTGATATCTATCGAATGCTCGCACTTGGAGCAGATGCATGCTATAGTGCCAGAGGAATGATGTTTGCCCTGGGCTGTGTACAATCGTTAAAATGCAATTTGGACAAATGTCCTACGGGAATTACCACAATGGAGCCGTCGAGGGTAAAATCTTTAGTTGTGGAAGATAAGAAGGCCAAAGTGGCAAATTACCATAAAAACACGATGGAAGCTTTTAAAGAGTTACTGGGTTCAATGGGCCTTGAAAATAGGAAGGGCATACAAAAAAAATACATTGTTAGGCGTATAAACGAAACCGAGACAAAGACTTATGACGAAATTTTTGTAAACCCCTCAAAGGAGTGAGTGAAGAAAAAGATATAGAAACCACAGCTGCCTTTTATTGGCAACTTTTCAATAGTTCAAAGTACGTACTATTGATTGTGCTTCTTGCTACTGCTATCGGGCTCTATGTCCTGCCTAATATTGATGCTTCTTATGTTGTGATTATACTTTTAGCACTTACGCTAAGTAAGATAGGTTTTATAATAGCCTTATCCTTTAATCAATTGATGAAAATTATTGGTCAGAGCCATTTATTGAGCCACGTTTTGGTTTTGTTCGGATATCTAATCATACTGATAGTTTTTTCATTTGCAATAGATTACACGGCATTACACCTTATTGATTCTGCTCATTTTAAAATAAATAATAGTTCGGGAAGTAATGGACTGTTGGCATTTTTCAACATGTCCTATTTCAGTTTGATTACATTCTCATCTGTGGGATACGGCGATATAGTTCCAATAACCGTTACAGCTAAAACCTTGGTGGTCCTTGAAGTGGCCCTTAGATTTTTTGTGCTCGTCTTTGGTATTGCAAATGTGAATAGAATTCGAGTAAATAACCTTAAAACTTAAAAAGATGAGAAAATTAACTACAATCTTAACGCTTTTCGCAATAACCACGAGTCAAGTGTACTGTCAAAATGCGAAGAAGGAAAAAGAAGCTGTGCTTAAAGTAATGAAATCATATAAAGAGGCCCTACAAAACCTTACGACCGAAGGTACTTACGAGTTATTTGCAAGCGACTCAGAAGTATTTGAATCCGGTGGAGTCGAGGGCTCCTATGCGCACTACATAGAACATCACCTAGGACCAGAATTAGAGCATTTCAAAAAGTTTGATTTTTCAGATTATCAAATTGATGTAGAAGTGGACTTGCCCTACGCATTTACTACTGAAACCTACATCTACACCATCGTTCTCAACCCAAATGATAAAGGCGAGGGTAGAACGATAAAGAAAAAGGGGGTGGCAACTTCTATCCTTAAAAGGGTAGATGGTAAATGGCAGATAATAAAAACACATTCATCATCCAGAAATGCAAAATAATAAAATTTAACCTGTGAGTGAATTTTTACAACAATGGGGAGAAGCAGCCTATACGACTACCGGGTTTTTCTGGATGGCGCTTTGGGCATTCATTTTGGGCTACATCATAAGTAGTATGATACAGATATTTGTGACCGAAAAACGAATGCAGAGAACTATGGGAAAAGACGAATCCAAAAGTGTGCTGTTGGGTACGTTTTTCGGGTTCATTAGCAGCTCGTGTAGTTTTGCGGCTTTGGCAAGTGCAAAGTCTCTATTTAAGAAGGGGGCGAGCTTTGTCTCTTCTGTCGCATTCTTATTGGCATCGACCAATTTAGTTATAGAATTAGGAATTATCATTTCAATTTTTTTAGGATGGCAATTTGTGGTCGGTGAATATATGGGGGGCTTGTTATTGATATTAATTTCGTGGATTCTCATCCGTACTGTCAACCCCATAAAACTGATTGAAGAAGCACGTAAAAATCTAGAAGGGCAGGAAGATGATGAAATGTCTGACAACCAAGACTGGAAAAAGCAGATTCAGCAAGAGAATAGCTGGGCACGAGTTGCCAAGAAATACAAGATGGAATGGCAGATGGTGTGGAAAGACGTAACCGTAGGCTTTACAATTGCCGGAATAGTAGCAGCATTCGTCCCTGATTCATTTTTCCAAACACTATTCATAAATAGTGGCCAGGGAAATACCGATTTTACATTTTTGGAAATACTCGAACATGTCATCGTTGGGCCTGTCGCAGCATTTTTAACTTTCATTGGGTCTATGGGCAACATTCCTTTGGCAGCATTACTATTTGGCAAGGGCGTGAGTTTTGCTGGGGTTATGGCCTTTATTTTTAGCGACTTGGTGGTCTTTCCAGTACTGCGAATCAACGCTAAATATTACGGCTGGAAAATGTCGATTTTTATTTTATTCCTATTATTCACCGCATTAATAGTAGCCTCATTGGTGTTGCATTACTCTTTTGACCTGATGAGTATATTGCCAGACCCCTCACAGGTCAAGTTTCAGGATAAGGATCATTTCAAAATTGACTATACCTTCTATTTAAACATTTCCTTCCTCGCAATTTCAGCATTTCTGATATACTTGGGGTTTTTCAAGAGGAAGGATGTAGAGCACTCAATGAGCGAAATGGCACCGAAGAGCCCATTTCTGGAAAGCGTTCTAAAATATGCTGCTTATATCTGTTATGTGTGGTTGGTAGGTGGACTGATTGTAAAATTCTTTATAAAGTAATTATGAAACACACTTATCACATACAAGGGATGACCTGCAATGGTTGTCGTACTAGTGTTGAGGATAAGCTTTCAAAAGTAAGCGGTGTCACAAACGCATCCGTAAACCTCGAAAAGGAAGAAGCCGTTATACAAATGGATAGCTATATTGATACTGCAACATTTCAAAAAGTTCTTTCCGAAAAATATACCATTTCAGAAAAGAGGGCAGAGAAAAATGCTTTGGTGAGTACTGATAATGATGCAAATAACTTTTTCGCGAAGGGGGAGACTGAAAAATCAAAACTACAACAGCTCAAACCCTTGCTCATCATTTTAGGGTATATCGCTATTGCAACAATATTACTGAACTATCAGCGGGAAAATTGGAATAGTGCAATGCTCGACTTTATGGGGTTGTTTTTCATTGTTTTCAGCTTCTTTAAGATTTTGGACTTGAAAGGCTTTCCAGATAGTTTTAGAATGTATGACCCGCTTGCAAAAGTAGTGCCAGCCTATGCCTGGGTATATCCATTTATCGAATCAGCGCTGGGATTGATGTTCTTGATACGTTTTGAAATACCTATCGCATTGATTGCTACGCTAGTCATTTTGGGAATTACAACCGTGGGCGTTACCAAAATATTACTGGACAAAAAATCAATACAATGCGCTTGTCTGGGGACAGCACTCAAACTACCAATGACCGAAGCTACCTTTATCGAAAACGCCATTATGATTGCAATGGCAGTCGTTATGTTAACAAGAATACTTTAGGGATACACAAATTAAGAGCATCACGAATGAAAAACATGATAGTAGTATTTGGTATTTTCCTTATCGCTTCCTGCAAACAAGAATGTAAAGGGCCCAAAGAAAATGTGACGAAAGAAGTAGAAACAGTTTCTCAAGCCGCTGAATCCGATAAGAAAAAACCATTTAGTCCGCATACCGAAACAATGACTATGGTGGGCGATGCGCAAATTCCTATTGATTATTCGTCGCCAGGAGTTCGAAACCGCAAAATTTTTGGTGGTTTACTTCCCTTTAATGCAAGTGATGTTGTATTAAGGTTAAAAGTCACGCCTAAGATTACAGAAGAAATCAAGGAACATTTGGAGTATAGAATCGTTAAAGCAACAGAAACCTCTGGAACAATCTCAATGAGTTGGAAAAAAGTCACGATCGAATTTCCTTTTGATATAAAGTAGGATGGTCAGTAGAAAAACAGCAAAATGGATTAGAAAAACACACCGCTACTTGGGCCTCTTTTTAGGTGTTCAGTTTCTGATATGGACAATAAGTGGTATGTATTTCAGCTGGACAGACATAGACGAGATACACGGTGATCATTATAAAAAGGCATCACCTGTGCAGACTTCTTTTAATGATTTGCTCGGCACATCCCAACTTGCCACAAAAGAACCCGTCCAATCTTTGGAACTACTGGAAATAGCAAATGAGCCCTACTATTGGATTAATGAAGCACAGCTTTATAATGCTAGAACAGGTCGAAAGAAAAATGGAATCTCTAAAGAAGAGGCACAGCAAGTTGCAAGTAGGTATATGTTAGCCGATTTAAAAATAGCTGAAATTCAACGAATCGATACGGTAGATAAACATCACGAATATCGAGGTCGTCCACTTCCGGCTTATGAAATTTCGTATGAAACACCTCAAAATTTAAAGGCCTATGTTGCTATTGAAAATGGTGCATTTCAAACCGTAAGACACAGGGATTGGCGTTGGTTTGATTTCCTTTGGATGACTCATACAATGGATTATCAGGGAAGGGATGATTTCAACACGGTCCTATTAAGGGCATTTTCACTTTTAGGATTGATAACAGTCTTAAGTGGTTTTGTACTATGGTACATCAGTTCCCTATCAATCAGAAAACTGAAGAAGAAATTTAAATAATTAGTAATAAAATAACCAAAAAGCATGAATTCAATCGAAAACACAACTTCAGGAAAATCAAAAAATCAGTATACACGCTTTGTTGCAATGCTTTCCTGCTCCTTTTTGGCCATGTATATCACCATGTATCTGAACACCTATGAATGGGACCATGTTTGGTTTAGCCTTACGCGATTCTATATGGTTTGCCTTGGTATCGCAGCTATGGCCATCATAATGTTTGTAGCAATGCGTGGTATGTACCAAAATAAAACGAAGAATGTGGCTATAGTTCTGGGAAGTATTATCCTCTTTACAGGGGCTTTGATCTTGGTAAGGGAGCAACGTTCTACTGTCGGTGACATACTTTGGATGAAAGCGATGATACCACACCACTCTATAGCCATTTTAACAAGTGAAAGAGCCGATTTAAAAGACCCGGAAGTAAAAAAACTGGCTGAAGAAATCATTAGAGCCCAAGAGAGAGAAATTTCTGAAATGAAAGCAATGATAAATCGCCTTCAGGAAGAATAACATTGTAGAACAATACAACAAACAAGTTATGAACAAAAATATCATTTATATTGGAACGGCCCTTATCGTAGGACTCTTGGCGGGATACTTTATTTTCAGCATTTCGGCGGAGGATGAGATAGCGGTAAAGGACTTGTCAGATATGTCAGATACGCACGACCACTCTGGCGAAACGGCCGAACAAATGTGGACCTGCTCTATGCATCCACAAATTATGCAGCCAGAACCTGGCGATTGTCCTATTTGTGGAATGGATTTGATTCCAGCGGATACCGGGACCGAAGGTCTTAGTGCCAATGAAATTAGGATGACCGAAAATGCTATGGCCTTGGCCAACATACGTACTACTGTGGTCGGTGTGGGCGGCATGGATGGAAATTCCTTAAAACTTTCAGGGAAGATTAGGGAAAACGAAGAGGCCAACGCTGTACAGGCTACTTATTTTGGAGGCAGGATTGAAAGATTGTATGTAAACTATGCCGGAGAAAGGGTGGCGAAAGGAAGACTACTTGCTACAATTTATTCCCCTGAACTGGTGTCGGCACAGCAGGAATTGTTAACCGCGACATCGTTGAAAGAATCCCAGCCTGCTTTATACAAGGCCGTCCGTAACAAGCTAAAATTATGGAAGCTATCTGATAAACAAATCAATGGTATTGAGGAGTCAGGACAAGTTCAAGAAAACTTTCCCGTTTATGCCACTGTATCTGGAACGGTAACAGAAAAACTGGTCGAAGAAGGAGACTATGTTAAACAGGGCCAGCCTCTCTATAAAATAGCAAACCTGAATTCTGTCTGGGCGGTATTTGATGCCTATGAAAATCAGATAGCATCCCTAAAGACAGGTCAAATAATCAAGCTTACTACCAATGCATATCCGAACAAAGAATTTACGGCAAAGGTATCGTTTGTGGATCCACTGTTGAATTCCACTACGAGAACGGTAATGGTCCGTGCTGTACTTAACAATTCGGAAGGCCTATTAAAACCTGGGATGTTCGTAGAGGGAAGAATAGATATGCCGAACGATGAGTCGGGTAAAGTGATAAGCGTTCCCTCAACCGCGGTGATGTGGACGGGCGAACGTTCTGTCGTCTATGTAAAGACCAACCCCGACGAACCGATTTTTGAAATGAGGGAAGTCTCATTGGGAAATACCAACGGCGAAAGTTTTACCATTTTGAGCGGACTGGAAGGCGGCGATGAAATAGTGACCAACGGAACCTTTACAGTGGATGCCGCTGCCCAGTTGCAAGGAAAAAAATCGATGATGAATGCAAAAGGCGGCAAGACGATGACGGGTCACGAAGGACATTTAGGAATGCAACCAGAAAGTAGCGAAACGTCCGAACCTACTGTTGATCATGCCAAAATGGACAAGCGTTTAAAGGTTTCCAATAATTTTCAAGAGCAGCTGAAAGTTGTTTTTGAAGGGTACACGCTTTTAAAAGATGCCTTGGTCGCCGACAACGCGGGTAAAGCCCAGTCTTCTGCAAAAGAAATCGGGAAAAGCCTTGACGGGGTAGATATGAAATTACTTGAAAATGATAAGGCTCATAACCATTGGATGACTCTTCAAAAGGAAATAAGAGCCTCTGCCAATGCTATTGCAATTGCCACTGAAATTGCTGAACAAAGAAGTCATTTCAAGCATTTATCGGCCCATATGATAAGCACAATACAGCTTTTCGGCATTAATCAAACCGTTTTCAGCAATTACTGTCCAATGGCAGATAGCAACAATGGTGCATACTGGGTAAGTCTGGAAAAGGAGATTCGTAATCCGTATTACGGAGAGGAAATGTTAACCTGCGGAGAAATAACGGCCACATTACGTTAATCAAATACAGTCCAAGGGGTTATATTTTAGAAAGGTCAGGAATCCAAAAGAAGAAGATGGAAAAATTAAGAGTTATGCCAAATAACATAACTACGGCAAAAGTCGGTCTATATACCCCTCATATGTATGTGATATAAACTCTGGTAACGCTGTTTATCATGACTAATTGGAGTAAGTATAAATATTGGAGTAAGTATAAATAGTCGCATAGCGGCATTAAGTCATTTAAGATTAAGAACGACGCTGAAATCACTCTGAATTTTTAATTGTATGATGATGAGCGAGAATCGAAGGAAACGAAGAAAAAATAAAAGAAAACCCACAAAAGATGGTATTAGTAGGAAAGACAGAGTTTATGGCATACTTGCCATAGTGCTTTTGTTCTTGATAACGACAATATTGGTTTTTGTACTTGCTTTTTCCTAGAACAAGAAGTTGATTTTTTGGGAAGTCTACACCTGAATATGGATGAATATGCTTTTAAAACAATCATCGATAAAGATAACAATACCATTTTGGGCGCACATCTTATCGGGCCTCATTGTGAAGAAACCATCAATCTTTTCGCAATGGCGATAAAGACCAAGATGACCATAAGCGATTTGCGGACAATGATATTTTCATATCCTACAATGGCATCTGACCTAACCTATATGCTCTAACTATTATTTATGGAAACTACTATATTAAAATCTACGATTACCTGCCCAGAATGCGGTCACAAAAAGGCAGAAGAAATGCCAACCACGGCCTGTCAATTCTTTTATGAATGTGATAATTGCAATCAAGTATTAAAACCAAATGACGGGGATTGCTGTGTATTCTGTTCTTACGGTACTGTGGCCTGTCCACCTATTCAGCAGAACTCCTCGTGTTGTTAACTTTAGTTTATTGCGACCTCTCGATTTACCGTTGAGGTATGTGTATAAAAATACTATCCATAATCTTCATTGATATCTTACAAGATATAATATATCAAAACTCAATTCCGTAGCATCATGGGTAAGCGAAATGGTTTTGACAGCGTTCTCAATGTGAAATCAGTCAATTTGAAGAACCGGTAATTTGTCGATCGCCTCGTCTTGTAGTTTTTGCACATAATTCAGGTATTTCAAGGTACTTTGTGTTGAGCTGTGACCCATGGCATCTGCTACGGTCTTTAAATTCGCACCGTGAATAAGGAGCTGGCAGGCGAACGTGTGCCGGGCACAATAGAAGGTAATGTGCTTTTGGATCCCTGCCCGTTTCACCCAGTATTCAATTGCTTTATTTACCCCGTTGTTACTCAACTTTTGCAATTGAAAAACAAATTCATTTCGACCTTTTGGTTCACCTAAAATGATTAGGGCTGTTGGATTCAGGCGATTATTGATTATTTCTCCCGTTTTGTTTCGGTATGTAATCAAGCGGCCTTTATTGATGTTCGACCATTTCAGTAGCTTAATTTCTGCCAGGCCCAGGGAAGTATAACAGGCAAAGAGGAAAGCTCGCTTTACTTCTGAATTTCCGCAGTGAGTTGTAGCCAGAATCTGTAATTCTTTCGTATCAAGAACTTGTTTCCGGATCGTATCGTCCTTATTCGGATTCGCAAAGCGAATATCAGCCGTAGGCATTTCCCTTAAATATCCTTTAATTTTGGCCGCCTTTAAAATTTTCTTGAAACGAGTGAAATAGTTATGCGCGGTTTCGCCCGTAAGCCCGGATTCATGAATCAGATAGTCCTTAAAAGCTTCCATGACCTTAGGGGTAATTTGGGCAAAAGTCAATCTGGTATTTCCCAAAGCCACTTTGAATTTTTGAACGGCATTATGTACAATTCGAACATCCTTAAATGGATAATTGCTGAGATAATTCTCGGCAAAGTCAAAAAAGTTCAAGTTCGTAAGGTGACTTGGAATATGTCCGGTTGACTGGGAGAGGAGTTCCAATTCTCTATTAGCCCTAATTCTTTCTGCAATTCGTTTTTTCTCCGTCCGATCAGAATCCTTAGGGGAAATACGTATTTTTAAGAATTCCCTCCAACGATCGCCATGGTGGTGAATGTCCAAATAGAGACTTCTATCTCCCGATTTCAGTTTTCGACTTCTTAGATGTACGGCCATTTTCAGGTGACGGAAAAGTGACGGTTTAGGACTAAAAATAGGAAATAGAAGGAAATCAGCAGAGAACTTTAACAATTTAAAAATCTGATAAACAGATAAATAGAGGCATTTTGAGTCAAAAAAAATGAATTCATAAATCCCACCCGAGGTACGAATAAACCAAAAAAAGAGTGAAATGCGAGCGGGCTTCCAAAAAGGAAGCTCGCTTCTTTTTTGGAAGTAAGCGAAGCGTTTCTTTTTTTGGTTTTCAAAACGAGCGAGTAGGGAAGCTTGCCGTCAGGCAAGCAATCCCACCGCGAAGTTTTGACTTGTTCCTTATTGAGAATGTGTTGATGGAGCGAGCAGGGAAGCTTGCCGCCAGGCAAGCAATCCCACCGCGAAGTTTTGACTTGTTCCTTATTGAGAATGTGTTGATGGAGCGAGCAGGGAAGCTTGCCGCCAGGCAAGCAATCCCACCGCGAAGTTTTGACTTCTCCCTATTCTACTCTTTTAATACCCGGCCTGAATATGCTCCGTTTTGGGTTAACCTGCCGTCTTACCATGGTGACGCATGGGGTGTCATGTTCTATGTATTTACGGAAAACCATATCTGAAGAAACGGGAAAAATAATAACTTGAGGGAGTTCTTGCGATTTTCCAGCAGGGCATCTGTATACCCGATAAAGCGACCCACGCAGGTCGCTTCCGTTTTGCCTAAATCAGCATCTGCGAAATTCTGAAAATGGACGGGTCTGAGAACTCTTAAATGAGTCTGTTTAATTTTAAGGCATAAAAAAGCCCCCGTAGAAAGGCGAGGGCGTCCTTAGATGTTTTCACAACGGAATAATCCTTATTGTGAATTGCTTTCAGACTCTAAATCTAATAAAAGCCAACTAATAAACAAAATGAAACGAATTCTGGGATTGGATTTAGGAACTAATTCAATTGGATGGGCTTTAGTGAATGAGAAAGAAGCCAAATATGAAAATTCATCAATTGTTAAACTAGGTGTTCGGGTTAATCCGCTAACGGTAGATGAAAAGACGGATTTTGAAAAAGGAAGGCCGTTGACGACTAATGCCAGTCGCACCCTAAAAAGAAGTATGCGTAGAAATCTTCAACGATATAAACTACGTCGGAATGATTTAATAGCAATCATGAAAGAGAATGGGTGGATCAGCCGAGATACGCCCCTGACCGAAATAGGTAAAGATACAACCCACCAGACACTTGCACTTCGCGCTAAAGCGGCAAGAGAAAAAGTTGATTTGGAGGATTTAGCCAAAATCCTTCTATCAATAAACAAGAAAAGAGGATATAAGAGCAACAGAAAAGTAAAAGATGATGACCAGGGGTTATCAATAGATGGTATGGCCATTGCCAAAAAACTATATGATGAAAACCTTACGCCTGGGCAATATGTTCTGAGAGTTCTGAAAGCAGGGAGGAAGTATATTCCTGATTTTTATCGTTCCGATTTAATTACTGAATTCAATAGGGTTTGGAATAAGCAGATAGAATTCTATCCTGGTGTCATGACAAATAGTTTGTACCATGAAGTTTTAGGTAAGAATAAGAAACAAACGTGGGCTATTTGTGAGAAGCCATTCAATATCGTGGGTGTAAAAAGAAAGGGTTCATTCGCGGAGAAAAAGCTGGAGAATTTTGAGTGGAGGGTAAAGGCATTAAGCGAGGAAATCGAACTTGAGAAATTGGTGATAGTTCTTCAGGAAATAAATAATGACCTAAATAAGTCTAGCGGTTATTTGGGGGCTATATCTGACCGCAGTAAGAAGCTGTATTTCAATCGGCAAACCGTCGGGGAATATTTATATAATCAGCTTCAACAAGATCCACATACATCCTTAAAAAATCAAGTCTTCTACCGACAGGATTATTTAGATGAGTTTGAACGAATCTGGGAAACTCAAGCGCAGCACTACAGCCAACTGACGCCTAAGTTAAAAGAGGAAATACGGGATACAATTATTTTTTTCCAACGCAAACTGAAATCTCAAAAGGGACAATTAAGTTATTGTCAATTTGAAAGATGGGAGCAGCAATACGAAGACCCTGATACCGGTTCGCCTAAAAAGCGGACAATAGGACGCCCTGTTATTCCTAAAGCCTCACCACTTTTTCAAGAGTTTAAAATATGGCAGAATCTTAATTCCCTGGTTTTTTCGAACACAGAGGAAAGCCAGGAGATTAAAGTCAAAGACCTGGATTGCGAGATTCGTCAGGAGCTTTTCGACCATCTAACAATACGTGGCGCATCCAAACCGGTTGAATTATTGAGAATTTTAAAAAGGCACATAAAGCTAGGCAGGATCAGTAAGTGGAAAGCCAATTATGATAAGATAGAAGGAAACTCAACGAATGCCACATTATTTAATTGTTATCAAAGAATATCGGAAAACGAGGGATATGGAATTGATTGGAATAGTGCTGACGCTCAATCGATATTACACGAATTAAAAAACACCCTTCCTGAAATAGGAATCAATCCTTCAATATTGACTTTTGATTCTGAAAAAAAGAATATTGATAAGCAATTGAGCTATCAGTTATGGCATTTGCTGTATTCCGCGGAGGAGGATTTTAAAATTGAAGAGAAGGATAAAATCGTTTACGGTAATTCGGCCGTTTCATTGAAGAAGAAGCTCCATAATAAGTTTGGTTTTAAACCGGATTATGCCAAAATGTTGGCGAATATTTCCTTCTCACAAGACTATGGTAATCTATCGGCAAAGGCAATCCGTAAAATATTACCCTTTCTAAAGGATGGACATGTTTATTCGGAGGCCTGCAGGCTGGCGGGGTATAATCACTCGAGTAGCCTGACATCGGAGCAATTGAAAAATCGCGAATTAAAACCGCATCTTGAGCTTCTGTCAAAGAATAGCCTTCGAAACCCGGTGGTTGAGAAAATCTTGAACCAGATGGTCAATGTGGTCAATCAGATTATAGAAACTTATGGTAAACCGGATGAAGTGCGAATTGAGTTGGCACGGGAACTTAAGAAGTCTGCGAAGGAACGTGCGGAGATGGCAAAAGGCATCGGGGAGGCGACACGACGGAATGAAGATATTCGGAAATTGATTATCAAAAAGTTTGGCATACCTAGTCCCACAAAAAATGACATCGTTAGGTACCGATTATATCAAGAATTAGAATCCAGAGGGTTTAAGGAGGTGTTTACAGATCGATATATTGCGCCTGATCAAATTTTTTCAAAGGAAATAGATATTGAACACATTATTCCGAAAGCTCTTTTATTCGATGACTCGTACTCAAACAAAACACTAGCATTTAAGGAGATAAACCTAAAAAAAGGAAATAGGACAGCATTGGATTTTATCTCCGAGGAATTCAACCAGAATCTAGAGAGTTATAGGTCTAGGGTAGAAGAGCTATATAAATCAGGGAGCATTACCAAAGGGAAGAGAAATAAACTGTTGTTGGCGCAAAGCGAGATATCCGATGGGTTTATTGAACGTGATCTTCGAAATAGTCAATATATAGCACGAAAAGCAAGGGAGATGCTTTTTGAGGTTTTCGCCGACGTAACGGTAACAACAGGTAGTATAACGGAAAAGCTTCGAAAAGATTGGGATTTGGTTAATGTGATGAAAGAGTTGAACATGCCGAAGTATAAAGCAGCGGGATTGACGATATATGAGGAGCGATTGGATATCGGTACTGGAAAATTTAAGAAGTATGAAATCATCAAAGACTGGAGTAAGAGAAATGATCATCGGCACCATGCTATGGATGCTCTTACCGTAGCATTTACCACGAAAAATCACATCCAGTATATCAATAATCTAAATGCTAGAAGAGATACAAGTAAAGATAACCACCCGATAATTAGGAATATTGAAAATCAGATTACCGAAATCAATATGCGGGGTAAACGAATTTTTAGACCGCCACTCAATAATTTTAGAACTGAAGCAAAAGATCATATTGAATCAATTCTTGTAAGTTTTAAGACCAAGAACAAAGTCGTAACCAGAAACGTAAATAAGACCCAAAGGAAAAATGGTAAGTTGAATTACAAAGTCCAACTTACGCCACGCGGGCAACTTCATAAAGAAACTGTATACGGTAAGTCAAAAAGGCTCTTGGCAAAACCCACACGATTGAATAAAAGATTTTCCTTAGAGCAGGCTCAATTAATTGCTGATAAAAAGCAAAGAGAAGCCGTATTAAAACACTTGAAGGAATATGAAGGCAATTCGGAAAAAGCATTTAGCACCAATTCTTTAAAGACTAGACCTTTGTGTGTAGATGGAGAAGAGCTGAAAGAAGTATTGTGTTATGAAGAAATATTTACCATTCGAAAAGATGTTACTCCAAATAATTTCAAGAACGATAAGTTGATAGAAAAAATTATCGATCAAGGGGTACGTAATGTGATGAAAAACCGTCTTGCAGAGTATAAGGGAGATTACAAAAGAGCCTTTTCGGATCTGGATACCAACCCTATTTATCTTAATAAGACCAAAGGCATTAAAATTAAACGAGTCACCATAACAGGCGTCAGTAATGCGGAGCCTCTACATTTTGCGAATGATCATTTGGGGCGAGTATTGAAGCAAGAAAACGGTCATTTAAAACCTGTAGACTACGTGAGTACCGGGAATAACCATCATGTTGCAATTTACAAGGACGGGGACGGTAACCTTCAAGAAGAAGTGGTGTCTTTCTTTGAGGCAGTTACCCGAAAAAACCAGGGGCAAGATGTCATTCAGAGGGAACATCCGAAAGGTTGGAAATTCCTCTTTACAATGAAGCAGAATGAGATGTTTGTATTTCCCAATGAGGGCTTTAATCCTGGTGATATCGATTTACTGGATGAATCAAATGCCAAGGTTATTAGTGAAAATTTATTTCGCGTTCAGAAAATTGCAACTAAGAACTACTTTTTTAGACACCATTTAGAAACTACGGTTGAGCAGATTAAAGAACTTAAGAATTTGACATATAAACCGCAACTAGGACTCAATGCAATTCATGGTATAGTTAAGGTGAGAATTAACCATTTAGGAAAGATTATTCACGTAGGGGAGTACTGAGTATATGATCAAACGAACTCTATTTTTTGGTAACCCCGCCTACCTCAGTACTCGAAATGAGCAACTAGTTGTTAGTTTTCCAGATCAACAAGATAACGAGAAAACCATTCCTATCGAAGATTTGGGATATGTAGTTCTTGAGGATCCCCAGATAACCGTCACGAATGGCCTTTTGATGAAACTCGTTCAGAATAAGACTGCCGTGATTACATGTGACTGTCAGCACATGCCCTCAGGATTTCTACAAGCCATTGTGGGTCATACAGAGCAGACTGAACGTATGCGAGCCCAACTAAGTGCCAGTGTGCCTCTTAAAAAGCAACTGTGGCAACAGACGGTATCATCCAAAATTGGAAACCAAGCTGGGCATTTGCTGCAACTCGGCAAGAATGCTTTGAAGCTAAAACGCTGGGCCAGGGAGGTTAAAAGCGGGGATGGGGAAAATCATGAGGCCATTGCCGCGGCCTATTACTTCCAAAACCTTTTTGATATTCCCGGCTTCAGCCGGAATCAAAAAGGGATTCCTCCAAATAATCTCTTGAATTACGGCTATGCCATACTTCGGGCAGTAGCAGCCCGGGCAATTAGCAGTAGTGGGTTGTTGCCTTCATTGGGAATTTTTCATAAGAATAAGTATAACGCCTTTTGCTTGGCTGACGACATCATGGAGCCCTATCGCCCTTATGTCGATTCATTGGTTTATGATATAGTGGATTCTGGTTGTCAGATTGAAGACCTTAATAAGAATCTTAAAAGTGAGTTATTGCGCATTCCGGCGATAGATGTGATGATCGATGGTAGGCAGAGCCCGCTAATGAATGCCATGAGCCGAACAACAAATAGCCTATATACCTGTTTTGTGGGAAGCAGTCGAAAATTGCTGTATCCTGAATTCTAATAACGTGTATTGGAAAGCCTGCCCAGTTCAATATGACTGTAAATCGATTTTCTCGCTTAAACCAATACCGTAGTATGTGGGTACTTGTGTTTTTTGACTTGCCGACGGAAACGCTAACGGAACGAAAGGTAGCTGCCCGGTTTAGAAAGAATTTGTTGAATGACGGATTCGCAATGTTTCAATTCAGTATTTACATGCGTTTCTGCCCGAGTCGAGAAAATGCGGCAGTTCATATTCGAAGGACAAAAAACGCGTTGCCCAAAAAGGGGAAGGTGGGAATCATGCAAGTTACCGATAAGCAATTTGGAATGATTGAGTTATTCCATGGACAAAAAGAAGTTGAACCGGAATCGCCAAGCCAGCAATTGGAGCTTTTCTGAATTGAAAAACTTTCTAAATACCCTTAAATCAATCTTTAACATCTTTCATATTCAATAATCCTGGCGGTATATATAACAAACAGGATACCAGTCTGTTGTGGCTGGTATCCTGTGAATCATACCTAAAATTAGGATTCTGAAAGCAATTCACAACAAGAGCGGCCTTGTTCTTTTTCTTGGTTGGCCTGTGAATCATACCTAAAATTAGGATTCTGAAAGCAATTCACAACTGAACGGCATTACGAACAACAAAAAAATTCCTGTGAATCATACCTAAAATTAGGATTCTGAAAGCAATTCACAACATTGAAGCGGTGGCCGACGCTGCTGTTAATCCTGTGAATCATACCTAAAATTAGGATTCTGAAAGCAATTCACAACGATTGAATAGCTTATGAGCTTATCCACAACCTGTGAATCATACCTAAAATTAGGATTCTGAAAGCAATTCACAACGGAACCCTGCCGGTTTGATCAAACCGGAAACCTGTGAATCATACCTAAAATTAGGATTCTGAAAGCAATTCACAACTGCCATTAACCGACTGCTTTTCGCTGAATTCCTGTGAATCATACCTAAAATTAGGATTCTGAAAGCAATTCACAACGTAGCCCGTCACGGTGGTCCCGCTACGGCACCTGTGAATCATACCTAAAATTAGGATTCTGAAAGCAATTCACAACCCTACCCGCTGCAACTCCCACTCGGTATGCCTGTGAATCATACCTAAAATTAGGATTCTGAAAGCAATTCACAACAGGGGTTGCCAAAATCCTCGTACACTATTTCCTGTGAATCATACCTAAAATTAGGATTCTGAAAGCAATTCACAACGCTCTCTGAATTCATCTCTTGTCATTTTTTCCTGTGAATCATACCTAAAATTAGGATTCTGAAAGCAATTCACAACTATAAATACGATATATCGTGAGTTATTCAACCTGTGAATCATACCTAAAATTAGGATTCTGAAAGCAATTCACAACTCACTCCGGCCGAGTTCAGCCCGCCGGTTCCTGTGAATCATACCTAAAATTAGGATTCTGAAAGCAATTCACAACTATGGGCACAGCCCGGTCAGGGCGGCGCTCCTGTGAATCATACCTAAAATTAGGATTCTGAAAGCAATTCACAACTTGGCTTCATGGCTTGCGTATTGCAGGTTCCTGTGAATCATACCTAAAATTAGGATTCTGAAAGCAATTCACAACGCATCACTCATTCTTCCGATATCGGCTACGCCTGTGAATCATACCTAAAATTAGGATTCTGAAAGCAATTCACAACCTAAAAGACAGCAAGGAATGAAAGCTGAACCTGTGAATCATACCTAAAATTAGGATTCTGAAAGCAATTCACAACCTAAAAGACAGCAAGGAATGAAAGCTGAACCTGTGAATCATACCTAAAATTAGGATTCTGA
>Ga0114900_1001134_pt1 | contig 17251 bp, 17 predicted proteins | sample MalvireepMed_231_FD_89685 | JGI IMG/M metagenome (GOLD analysis project Ga0114900, IMG submission 89685) | Marine viral communities from the Global Malaspina Expedition - Malaspina viral metaG DeepMed_231 | ecosystem: Environmental > Aquatic > Marine > Oceanic | place: Mediterranean Sea...
GCGTCAGAATTGTCGGCCTGGCTGGCCTCGGCGCTGCGGCGCCAGGCCAGCAGATCGTCATAGGTGCGAAGCGTGTGATAGGCGGAAAAATCATAAGGGTCGCGGTCGGAGCAGACCGCTTCAGCCACCGCCTGCTTCGGGCGAAGGGGGGCAATCCGGCGTGCGCTGACCGGCTGGGCCAGCTCAGGCTGAGCTTCAGCGGGCGGCTGCGAAGGCGCATCAGACGGGGTCAGCTTGCGCGGCTCGTTCGCCGGCTCTTCCTTATCCGGCGTGGCCGGCGTCAGCAGGCCTTCATCAATGGCGTTCTGCACAAAGCGGTCGAGCGAGCTTGGCAGCTCGCCCAAGTCACGTTCCTGCTTGCCTGTGCCTTCCGCGAAGGCCAGGTCACCGCTGGCAAAGGCCAGCGCCAGCAAGGATATGCGAAACGCCCTGTTCACGCAGCCTGTTTCAACCCCCTCACAGCTTGTTCGATTTCGTTGAAGGACGGGCGCACACGGGCCGGCGCATGCCGGCGGGCGACCTCGACACAGATATTGACCGGGTTCTTGTGCAGGTTGGAGACCAGCACTTCACCAATCATCGAGTAGAAGAAATGCTCCTCCGAGCGGATCTGTTTCACGCGGGCAGCGAACGGACCGACCACGCCATAGGCGAGGAAGACGCCAAGGAACGTCCCGACCAGGGCGCCGCCGATCATGCCGCCGAGGATTTCCGGTGGCTTGTCGATCGAGGCCATCGTCTTGATCACACCAAGCACGGCCGCAACGATCCCGAGAGCAGGAAGCGCATCGGCCATGTTTTGAAGGGCGTGCGCGCCGTGCTGGCGCTCATCGAGCAGGCTGTCGAGATGCTTTTCGAGCAACTCCTCGACCTGATGGACGTTATCGAAGTTCATCAGCATGGAGCGGATCGTGTCGCTGATCATCTCCACGGCTTCATGATCCTTCATGATTTTCGGATACTTCTGGAAAATGTCGGACGATTGCGGCTCTTCGATATGCGGCTCGATATCGACCGGGTTCTGCTTCAGGACATTGAGCAGCTCGGTCATCAGGCAAAGCAGGTCCTGATAGTCGTTCTTCTTCCATTTGGGTCCGATGAACGCGGCAATGACGTCACCGCCGGTATGCTTGACGGTTGCCATGTCATTGGATGCGAGGAAAGCGCCGATCGCGGCGCCACCAATCATCATACCCTCGAATGGAAGGGCATGCATGATGATCTCCATATGGCCACCGGCCAGAAGATAGCCGCCAAACACCATCCCCACGGTGACCACGAGTCCGAGAATAGCATTCACGTTTAACCTCCTCCACGCCTTCTCAGGCGCAAACCCTCTCTAGAGCCCTCAGATGTCCGCAATCTCGCGGACGTAGCTCTCAATCACGGGACCATTAAGCTTTAGTGCTCTCTGGCCCTTCCAATTCCCCATTTCCCCCTGAGCGATCACTGCCTGGCCGTTCATTGTCTCGGCACACAGCATCAACTGGCCTCCCTCGGTCCCAGCCAGAGGCAGGACCTGACCAATCTCGAATCGCGAACAGTCGGCGATCGTCATGCCGAGGCTGTCGAGAACGACATCCAGCCGGATTGAGGACTGTCGCAGGCGTGTGCGAACTGTCTCGCTGTCGGACGCTCCGTATCCGGCGGAGCGGCCCTTCTTGCGCCCGCGTATATCCGCCGCAAGCTTTTCCATGCGCTCAAGATCGAAGAAGAGCCGGATCTCAGGAGGCTCCTCGCCCCCTTCCAGCAGCCAGCCATCCTCGCTGCCTTCGGCGGCCAGGACGATATTGATCTGCGCCAGGCGGACATCTGGCTCGATGGCATCGCTCACGGCCGCAGGGTCGCCAAGGGACAGGATGTCCTCCGAGGCCGGCTTGTCGGAAATCGCGTCACGAACTTGCCGCCAGAGCTTTGAAGCGGGCTGCTCGCTCATCAGCTTCAGGAACAGGTCGGTCGCGCCCAGCAGGCTATCTGTGGACTGATGAAGGCGCTCGGCGGCATAGCGTGCGGCCCCCGGCCGGTCGATTGAAATGGCCAGTAGCGCGGCGCCTGTCTTGGTTAGCGAAACGAAGGAAAAACGCTCGGCCAGCTTCTTTTGCGCGGCCGCTCCTCGGACAATCTGACGCCCGGAAATACGCGCTTCCAGCTCATGTCCATAGACGTCTGCCGCCCAGCGCTTTGCCGCACCCACAAGGGCATCCCACAATGGCGCGCACTGCAGCACTTTCGGGGGCAAACTCCCGGCGGCACTAATTTTCTTCCGCAGTACAGCAGACACGGGCACACCTATGGCGACAGTAATTGATCCTGTTACCGAGCAGTGAATTTATTTGGTTGATGAATCGTTATCGCGGCAGCGCGAATACTCACTCTTGCGTATAAGCTTATTTGAGGAGGCTTTGTTATTTACCCTGCTGCAGCATCAAGGCGGGGCAACATGGCAGAACAGCCATCTCAACAGGTTCAACCTATCATCATCAAGAGAAAGAAGGTGGTGAAGGCCGACGGCCATCATGGCGGCGCCTGGAAAGTGGCGTATGCGGACTTCGTCACAGCGATGATGGCATTCTTCCTGCTGATGTGGCTGCTCAATGCGACAACCGAAGAACAGCGCAAGGGCATCGCCGACTATTTCAATCCGACCATTCCGGTCAGCCGGATTTCAGGCGGTGGCTCTGATGGCCTGAACGGCTCATCCATCATGACCGAGCAGACCTATGCCAAGATGGGCACCGGCGCGACGCGCAGGAACACGGTCGACTACCCGGAATCCGATGGCGCCGGAAAGAACGATGCCAGCAATGAGGAAGTTGCCGAGAATCTCGAGACGATGAGGGCCGAGCTGAGCAAGCACTCCCGCCAGCTATCAGAGCACCTCATGGTCAAGATGTCGCCCGAGGGCATCGTCCTGGAGATTGTCGAGTCCGACAGCTCTCCGCTCTTCGCCCTTGGACAGAGCGAGCCGACCGACCTGCTTGAGCAGCTCCTTGTCATGGTCAACACATCGCTCGGAAGCTTCGAGAATGACATCAAGATCGTCGGTCATACCGACAGCCGCCAGTATCGTGGTGGTGGCACTTATGACAACTGGAACCTGTCGGCAGACCGCGCCAATACCGCCCGTACGCTTCTGCTCGATGCCGGGCTCAAGGGAACCAGGCTGAAAGAGGTTTCGGGCCGCGCAGATACCGATCCCCTAGTGCCCGGCGACCCGACGGCAGCGCAGAACCGGCGCATCTCCATCACCATTCTCACCCACGAGTCCGGCGTGCCGAAAAGCTGATTATTCGCTTATTAACTAAAGACGGCCAACTTTCTCCGTACACATTCGGTAGGAGTCCGTCTAATGACTATCTCGTCGTCCCTGAACGCTGGCGTTATGGGTTTGAATTCCAATGCCAGCCGTCTTTCCACCATTTCCGATAACATCGCCAACTCGTCGACCTATGGCTACAAGCGTAGCCAGGTAGACTTTTCGAGCATGGTGCTAGAGCAGCGCTCGGCGGCTTATTCCGCTGGCGGCGTCCGGGTGAATACCTTCAAGGACATCGCAGCGACCGGCTCGCTCATCTCGACCGGTAATGCCACCGACATGGCTGTCGCGGGCCGTGGTTTACTGCCAGTGACCGACAGCACCGGCGTCGACTCGCTCGCAGCCGAACGCGAACTGATGCTGACCCCGACGGGCGCCTTCTACGCTGACCAGAACGGCAACCTGCGCACGCAGAGTGGTCTCTTCCTGCTCGGCTGGCCTGCGAACCAGGATGGCCAAGTCGGCAATGTCAGCCGCAATAGCGGCATCAATCTCGAGCCAGTCAACATCTCCGCCTCGCAATACACTGCTTCTCCGACGGAATCTGTTGAACTGGGCATCAACCTGCCCGTCGACGCGACCAAGTCAGGCGCGCCGGGCGATAGCTATCCGCTGCCAATCGAGTATTTCGACAATCTCGGCCGCGCCCAGACAATGACCCTGGAATTCTCGCCGACGATTCCTGGCAGTGGCTATTCCAACCAGTGGAGCGTTGAAGTCTTCGACAGCGCCGGTGACCCGCTCACATCCATTGGCGATCTCGACATCACTTTCGCAGATACACCGACCAATGGCGGCCGGATCGACACCGTGAACGCCACAAATGGCGCCACGTACGACGCCGCCACCGGCCGGGTTTCGCTGAACCTGCCGCACGGCCCGGTCGATATCTTCATCGGGCGCCCCGGCGACAGTGCCGGCATCACGCAGCTTTCCGCCCCCTTCTCCCCGACGGCCGTAACCAAGGACGGTGCGCCGATCGGCGACCTTCAGTCGGTCGAGATCGATGAGGACGGTTATCTGAAAGCCATCTACAATACCGGCTTCCGCCGCACGCTCTACCAGATCCCGGTTGGCGACGTACCCAACATGAACGGTCTCAAGTCTCTGGACTCGCAGGCCTATTCGGTCTCCGCGGAAAGCGGCAACCTGTATATGTGGGATGCTGGTACCGGCCCGGTCGGCACGGTTTCGGGCTATGCCCTGATGGAATCAACCACCGACATCGCGTCGGAGCTGACCGATCTCATCGAGACCCAGCGGGCTTATTCCTCGAACGCCAAGATCGTCCAGACCGTGGACGAGATGCTTCAGGAAACCACCAATCTGAAGCGCTAAGACGCTAGATGAAAGGCGGATGAATCCGTGAGTCTTTCACACGCCATAAACGCGGCGCGATCCGGCCTTCAGGTCAGTGGCCTGAGGGCCGACATCGTTGCAACGAATGTCGCAAACGCAACAACGCCGGGCTATGTCCGGCGTTCTGTCTTGCTGAGCGAGACAATTGTCGGGGCCGATACCCAGGGTGTGCGCGCCGTCGGGATCGACCGCGCCCGCGATGCCGGCCTGACTTCCGAACGTATGTCGCTGACCAGCGACCTCTCACGCGCCAGCGTTATGGCATCGGCCTGGCAATCCATCTCCTCGCGCGTCGGGGACTCTGCTGACGGCTCCGGCCTGTTCGGCATGATGTCCGATCTGGAATCGACCCTGAAGGCCGCTCAGGCCACACCGGAGTCGAAGGCAACCGCGAACGCCGTGCTCGATGCCGCCCGCGCGCTGACCAACGAATTCAACAGCCTCTCCAAGATGGCTGCCAATCAACGCGCTGAAGCTGACCGCGAAATCGCCGATGGCGTGGATATCGTCAACAAGGCCTTGAGGGACATCGAAGCGCTGAACGCGCAGATCTCCAAGATGGACCGCACGACCTCCCAGGCCGCGGCCCTGATGGATGAGCGCCAGCGCGTTCTCGATACCGTGTCTGAATATCTTCCCGTTGAAGCGGTCCAGCGCGATTATGGCATGATCGACGTTGTGACCAAGGAAGGCGTCTTCCTGCTCAACGGTACGGCGCGCCAGATTGAGTTTACCGGGTCCAATGCTTTCGGGCCCGACCAGACCTTCGACGGCGGCCAGCTTTCCGGGCTGAAAGTCGGTGATACAGACCTGACTCCGGGCGGGTCCAACTGGTCTGCTGCGTCCAGCGGCCTGTTCGGCGCGCTCTTCACGCTACGCGACAACGACCTGCCGGAGTTCAGCAGCCAGCTCGACACGGTCGCCGAAGACCTCGTCGCACGCCTGTCGGCTGACGGCATCGACCCGACAACAACCACAGGCGAATTCGGCCTGTTCGCGGATCCTGGCACGCCGGGCGATCCAGGCCTAGCAGGACGTATCTCCGTCAACGCTGCCGTTGACCCGGCGCAGGGCGGTGAAGTCTGGCGGCTGCGCGACGGAATGAACGCAGCCTCTGAAGGCGCGCGTGGCAACAATTCAGTCCTGTCTGCCATGATCGAGGCCCTGACCAGTGGCCGCTCGATCAGCGAGAATGGAATCCAGGGCAGCTTCACCGCATCGCAACTGTCTGCGCACCTGTCGTCGATGGCTGGCCAGCGGCGCATCTCAAACGAAGCTGTCCTGTCCTCCACGTCTGCCCAGCAAACGATGGCCCTCGAGGCCGAACAGTCCCAGACTGGTGTGGATGTCGATGCCCAGATGCAGGATCTGCTGATGATCGAACAAGCCTACGCCGCCAACGCCCGGGTCATCGAGGTTGCCAGCCAGATGATCCAGAGACTGATGGAGCTCTGACATGAATAGACTGTCTATCCCGTCCGCGCTGCTCAGTGCCAAACTGACCCAGAACGTGGCAGACCTGCGCTCCCGGATCAGCGCGGTATCAACCGAAGCCACAACCGGACAGCGTGCAGATCTCACCAAGCACCTCTCCGGGCGTATCGGTGACGCAATGCTGAGCCAGAAGGCCCTGCAGGACATCACCAGTGAGCGCAGCACACTTGGCATACGTGAAGCGAGGCTCGACCTCGTCCAGCAAAGCCTTTCAGGCATCCAGACCACGACGAACGGCCTCTCGGCGCGGCTGCTTTCAGCCGTCGGGATCGGCAACGAGTCCGAAGTGACTGCAGTTTCGCGCGATGCGAAAAATGCTCTCGAAAAGGTCTTCTCATCACTCAATGTCCGCCATGGAGAACGCTTCCTGTTTGCGGGCGACGCAACCTCGACCCAGCCATTCGGAGACACCGATCAGCTGCTTTCGGACGTGCGCCAGATGGCGATCGATGCCACCGATGCCGCCGACTTCGAAACCCTGATGGATGATTATTTCAATTCACCGACCGGCGGCTGGCAGCAGACCATTTACCAGGGCTCAGCGACCGCCTCTGATGGCGACGCTGTAACGGCAACAGATCCGGCACTGCGCAAAGTCGTCGCCGGACTCGCTACGATGGCTCTTGCCGGACAGGACAGTACCCCGGCCCTTCTTCAGATTAACATGGGCGCGCTCCAGTCCGCCGCGGACAAGGTATCCGAAGGTCAGGTGGACCTCACGAATCTGCGTGCCGGCCTCGGCGTCACGCAGGAACGCATCACAAGCAGTCAGGAAGCGCTCGATGTCGAGGAAACCATCCTCACCGAGGCTTTCACCAAGATTGCAACGCGCGATCAATACGAAGCGGCGACGGAACTACGGGAGCTGGAGAGCAATCTCGAAGCCTCCTACCTGCTCACTGCGCGTCTCTCCAACCTGTCTCTTATGAATTATCTGAGGTGATCCGATGAAGCGTCTCATCCTCTTCACCCTGCTGGTGAGCCTTCTGCACATCACGGCCCCGCCCCCGGCCGACGGGCAGACGCGAATCCGCGACATCGTCGATGTCGAGGGCGTGCGCCAGAACGACCTGATCGGCTACGGCATCGTTGTCGGCCTCAACGGGACCGGCGACACGGTGCGCAACTCGCCCTTCACCGAGGACTCGCTGACCTACATGCTCGAACGCCTCGGCGTGAATGTGCAGGGCGAGGACATCAAGCCGGACAATGTCGCCGCCGTTCTCGTCACCTCTACCCTGCCCTCCTTTGCGCGCAACGGGTCTTCGGTCGATGTCTCGGTCTCCTCCATCGGCGATGCAAAGAGCCTCGAGGGCGGGACGCTTATCCTGACGCCGCTCAAGGGCGCGGACGGGGAAGTCTATGCCGTCGCCCAGGGCAGCATTGTCGTCTCCGGCCTTGATGTGCAGGCCAACGGCGCGAGCGAACGACGCGGCACGCCCACGGCGGGCGCAATCCCTAACGGCGCACGGGTCGAGCGCGAGATCGGGTATGAATTCAACCAGCGCGAATCGCTTGTCCTGGCCCTGCGCGATCCGGACTTCACCACGGCCGCCAATGTCGAGGACACGATCAATATGGCCATGGGCTCTCCGGTAGCCTTCATGCGCGATCCGGGCACGGTCGATCTCGACCTGCGCTCTCTGTCAGGCTCGCCGTCGCGTATCCTGGCAAGCATCGAGAACCTGCCTGTGGAGGTCGCCGTACCGGCCCGCATCGTCATCGACGAACAGTCCGGCACCATCGTTCTCGGCGAGGATGTGACCATATCCAAGGTCGCCATCGCCCAGGGTAATATCTCCATCAAGGTGACCGAGACGCCTGTCGTCTCCCAGCCCAACCCCTTCTCGGACGGCGAATCCATCGTCCTTCCGCGCTCCCAGATCGAGATCCGCGAGACGGGAACAGACAATGTCGCCCTGCTCAACGCCAATGTGACCCTGTCGCAGCTCATCGACGGGCTGAATGCACTGGGGGTCTCGCCGGGCGAGATGGCCGACATCATCCGCACGATGAAGGCCGACGGCGCCATCCATGCAGACCTGATCGTGCGCTAGCAGCGCCATCGGCAAGACTTCAATTATCTGGAAGAGGCGGCCAGTCCTGGCCGCCTTTTTCAGGCTCAGGCCGCTGGCGGTTTTTCCAGCGTGATCAGGCCTCTGCGTTTCAGCGACATGAGCGCCGTCAGGAACTCCCGCTGGATGGTCTCGGTCTCTTCAGGCGTTACGGCCTTCGCATCCTTGAGCTGGTCTCGATACTGATCGGCGAGACGCGAGGAGATATTGCCAAGCAGGTATTCCTGCACACTCGCCGTTGAGCCTTTCAGCGTGGACAGGAGGCGTACCATCGTATCCTCACCAAGCTCACGGAAAACCACCGGCACAGCGCTGCGCGGCAGCATTTCGGCCAGTCCTTCAATCGTGAAGATGACCTTCTCGATGCTCTCGAGCTTGCTTTCATGCTCGCTCTTGAGGAAGGCCATCATCCGCTCCCGGCGATCGCTCGGCACAAGGCTCAACAGCTCGCCGATGGATTCGAGGTGCGCATTGTCTTCCTCGCCGTCCTCTTCCTGCTCACTGTGGAGAAACTCGATATCGACCATGCGGGCGATGACCGAGTCGACCTCAGCGTCGCTGTGATCACTCTCCACCAGCGATCCGATCATGGGGTCGAGCTTCTCGTCCTCCAGATGCGCAACAATCTCTGACGAGACCGAAACGTCGAGCTTGCGCAGGATGAGCGCGATGAGATTAGGGGTCAGACCGTTCAGATAGGCCGCCGTCTTTTTCGGATCCTGGCGTTCCAGCTGGACCCATGTGCTATTGCGGTCCTCGCCAGCAGTCTCCTGCGGGCTTTCACCAAAGATCAAGCCAAACCGTTGATCATCCAGCAGGCCAGATACGATCGCGCGTGCCCGGTCAGGTCCGCCGCGGAAAGACCCGCTCTGGGCCCGCAAGTGCTGCAGGAAGTCGATCACAATCTCGGCGAGCTCTTCGCGCGCGAGGTATTGTACCGTTTCAAGCGCAGAGGAAACCTGGGCGAGCGCCTGATCGTCCAGCTTGTCGACGATCGGACGCGCGGCATTCTCTCCCAGCATGGCAATCACGACCGCCGCACGCTGGGCACGGCTGATCGATCCAGAGCCACCACCGCCGTTCTTGCCGCCCTGAATGGGCGTCAGTGTCGGGGCAGCGCCGCGGCCTTGCTGTGCTTTTGCTGCTTCGCTCATCCTGAATACCCTCGCAACAGCGCTTCCGTGATCTTCAGCCAGCCATCGGCCAGGACGAAGAATCCGACCTTGAATGGCAGCGAGACCACTGTTGGCGGAACCATCATCATGCCGACCGCCATGAGGACGGAGGCGACAACAAGATCAATCACGAGGAACGGTAAAAAGATCACGAAGCCGATCTGAAAAGCGTGCTTTATTTCCGACAGCATGAAGGCCGTCGACAGGAGCGAGAAGGATGGCGGCTCGCCTTCAATGACAGGCCGCCCGAGCGCATCGCTGAGCACGGGTATGGCTTCCGGGTCCGTGCGCGCGGTCATGAATTCCCGGAAGGGCCCTGTCGTCGCGTTCCAGGCCTGTGTCTCGGCGATCTGGCCCTGGGTATAAGGCTCGATGCCGTTCGCCCAGGCGGCGGTGAATGTCGGCTCCATGATGAAGAAGGTCAGGAACATCGACAGCGCCATCAGCATCATGTTCGGTGGCGCCTGCTGCACACCAAGCGCCTGACGTACGAAGGAAAAAACGATAATCAGGAAAGGCAGGCAGGTGACCATCATGGCAAGCCCGGGCACCAGGCTCAGGAGCGTCACCATGACGAAGAGGATGATGACGGTACCGCTGAGACCGCCCTCCCCGCCATTGAGAAGGTTGCCTACAGGCGGCAGACCACCCGCAGCCTCCTGAGCGGAGGCGCCAAACGCAAGGGCGCCCGCAAGCAGGATAAGGAGAAAAGCACCGCGATATCCGCCGGCTGCCTTATCCATTCCCCTCTTCACCTTCTTCCACGATTTCGGTGATCTTTACGCCAAGCCCACCCTCGTCGATCTCGATGAGTTCGCCGCGCGCGATGAGTTTGTTGTCGACCGTCAGGCTGACCGGATCCTCAATGCGCGATGTCAGCGCGATGACTGAATCCGGCCCAAGGTCGAGAATTTCCGAGACGCTGAGGCGCTTCTGCCCGATTGATACGGTCACGGTAACGGGGACGCTGTAGATCGAGCGCCTGAACTGGTTCGCCGCGGACGTATCGCGGCGGTCGAGCATTTCATCTTCCGGTTGCGCCGGTTCCGGTTCGGCCATGTATCTTTCCCCTCTTTTTTCGCTATCAGCTTGTCTTCAACCGGGCCGTGCATGCCTCCAGAAGACTGGCAAAATCGAAGTCCATGCCGCCATCTCCCCAAGATACGGTGGCACGATTCGGGCCGGGATTCTCATCCTCGATGACGTGACAGATCCCCGCAAGTTGCGGTGACTGCTCGACAATGTGCTGCAGGTCTGCAGCAAGCTCGGGCTCGGCACGGATCTCCACAGAAGGGGCCGAGGCTGGCATCAGGTCAGGCAGGTTGCGGGCGATCTCTTCGGCAAGGAAGGCACGCCCGAGCTGCGGGAAGAGCTGCTCGGCCATGGCCGTCAGACGCTCTTCCGTGCGCTGTATGGCGTCGCGGCGCACCTGATCGGACAGCTCGGCAAGCGCATTCATGGTCTGCTCAATGATAGCGAGCTTGCGAACCGCTTCCTCGTGTAGATCGGCCGTCTCGTCGGCCTCTGTTTCTTCGCTGCTGGCTGCCGGGGAGGTCTCGTCCTCAGTTGAATGCCCGAGGAAGCCGGCATGCGGCGTCTCGGTGTTATCGAAGCGCGGCAGGTGGGAGAAGTATGACTCACTCATTCACGGCTACCTTGCGGTCGTCTTCCAGCCAGGATTGCAGAAGCGCGGCCGTCTCGTCCTGGCGTTCGCGCGTATAGTCCTTGAGGAAATCGAACGGATCGGCCGGCCCATCGGCCCCGCCGGCAGTGCTGTTACCGATGAGCTGTGGCGCGTTGAGTTCGGCGCCGGTTGAGGCTGCCCCCTGTTTCAGCATCGGGCGAATGACGCCGAAGGCGAGCCCGAGGACGATCAGGCCGAGCATGCCTGCCTGGGCCGCTTGCCAGCCATAGCGCTCGACCATCGTCTCGACCATGCCCGGCGCCTCGACCATCTCAGGCACCTCTGGGGTCTGGAATGGCATCAGCTCGACGGTGAGCGAATCGCCGCGCTGGATATTGAGGCCGGCGCCGGCAAGGATCAGCTGCTCGAAATCGTCGATCACCTGCTGCGAGAGCGTGCCCGCATTCGCAGAGCCCTGATCGATGCCGAGGGCCTCCTGATTGAGAAGCACGGCCACGGAAATTCGTTCGACCTGGCCTGGAAACGTCTCCGTCTCTGTGCGCGTCTCGTTCATCTCATAGGCGACGCTTTCGGTGGAGTTGCGCACCGAACTGGAGCGGCCGCCACCTTCGCCGCCGTCCTGCGGAAGGTTGCTCGCTACCGTGACGCCGCCACCAGCGCCGGCATTAGTTTCGCTGACATCATTGCTCGTGCGGTTGCGGATGACCCGTGATTCCGGGTCAAAGGTGACTTCAGACACGCGCTGGCGTTCACGCGTGACATCCACGGTTGCAGAAACCCGTGCATTCCCCGGGCCTACCCGCGCCTCAAGAAGGCGCATGATTTTCTGCTCCAGCGCACCGGCCTGAGAGTCTGCGATAAAGGAAGGCTGCTCTCCCTTCGCGACATTCGGGCCGGCGATCATCCCCTTCTGCGGGTCGATGACAGCCACGTCTTCCGGACTCAGTCCGGACACAGCGAGCGCGACCATGTACTGGATGGCTTCTGCCTGTTGCGGGCTCAGGTCACGAGCGGTCTGCAGCGTCACGGAGGCTGTTTGTTGCGGGTCCGACCGCGCAAAGCCGGATCGCAGGCTCGCGCCGATATGCACGCGGGCCGACTGTACGCCGTTGATGGCAAGAATTGTCCGTGTCAGCTCGCCTTCCTTGGCGCGCCAGTAGGCGGCATTGTACATTTCCGAGGTGATCGAGAAGCCGTTGACGTCGTCCAGCAGCTCATAGCCGCGAACGGATTGTTGCGGCAGCCCATCCTTTGCAAGCGCGAATCGGACATTGTCGCGCTGGCTCTGCGGAATGAAGATCGACTCACCCTTGATCTCATACTCGACGCCACGCTTGTCGAGCTCCTCGATAACTTCGCCCGAATTGCCCGGTTCCAGTCCCGAATAGAGCAGTGCCATCGGCTCCTGGACCGCTCCACGGACGATCATCGTCATCGCGAGAACGACGCCGACGACAGCCCCCGCCAGGGCGAGCTGGCGCGGCAAGGACAAGCCTTTGAGCGTCTCGATAAACTTCATGAAAGGTGGGGCCCCGCTACCAATCTATCCCTCTTGTAATGGTTAACGTTTCCCGCGAATTCCTTAACGCTTCCTTTACCCGGTGTTGATTACAGCAGACGCCATACGGAACGACTCGGCGAGAGGGGCTGAATGGCTGCAGAAACAGATCAAGCACAGGCAGAATCTGCCTCCGATTCGGGCGGTGGCATGATCAAGTTTGCCATGATCGGCCTTGTGTCGGCGGCGGCGTCCTTTGGCGCGGTCTTCTTCCTTGCGCCTTCCGGAACCGCTGAAGTGCCTGGCTGCGTACCGGCCGAATCACATGCCGGCTTCACGCCGGATCCGCTGGCGCGCGAAGATCAGGCTTATACCGAGATCGGCGAGATCCTGATCACGATCGGGAATGAGCCAGCGAGCCGCTATGTAAAGATCAAGACCGCCATCGTCACCGACAAGGCGAATGCCGGGAACGTCAAGAAAGCCGAACCGATGCTGACAGACGCTTTCATCAGCTATCTGCGTTCAGTGGAACTGGCTGACTTCGAATCAGCGTCATTCTACCCGCGTCTGCGCGAACAGCTTTCGCGACGTGCCGAACTGGTGCTTGGCGGCGAGGTCTCGCGCGGCGTGCTGGTAACGGAGTTTCTGCTGAGGTGATGGATATGGATCAAATGCTTGTGCAGCCGACCGACATCGCCCTTTTTCTGGTGTCGTTCGCCGCCTGCGTCTACTGCTTCATCCTGAGCCGGCGTCTGAAGGCGCTGCAGGATACCAAGGATGGGCTGGGCGCAACCATCGTGGCGCTGTCGAAATCCGTTTCAGCGGTGTCCTCAGCGACTCATGAGACCCGCGCCCAGGCCGGGGAGCTGGCAAACCGGCTGTCGTCGCTGATGAAGGATGCCGACCAGATGTGCCACCGCCTGTCAGAGCTCACCGAGGAGCTCGACAGGGCACACAACAATGCCAGCATGAATGCGAATGCGGCCCAGAGCGAACTCAAGACGGCCATGAACGACCTGCTCGGCCAGTCACGCGAAAGCATGACCGAGATGCGTACCCTGCTGCGCCAGATGCGCACGGTGACGGGGGTCGCAGCAACGACCATCCGCAATTCGGACTTCCTGTTCGATGAAGAGGAAAACGAGCTTGTGGAGAGGAGCCTCTAGCGATGGCTGGCAAGAATACCCGCTCCAATGTGCTGCTCACGCTGGGTGTCCTGTTTACCATAGGCGGGGCATCGCGCATCCTTCCGCATGCCTTCGCCGCAGCGGAGGACACACCGCCATCCCAGGAGGAAGCCGCAGCCGGGAAGGCCGGTCTGGTGCCAGCCTCCTATACGCTGGACGAGGATGCAGACGCCTCCGCTGAGCGGGTCTGCTTCTCCGGGGAAGCCGCTGCGGCACTCGCCAAGGATCAGGCCGCTTTCGATGAACGTACGGCTGCCCTTCAGGAGGAAGAGCTTTCCCTGCAGGCACGCCGCCAAGAACTCGACAGTCAGGCCGAGGAGTTGCAGGCTCTCCAGAAGACGCTGGAAAATCGCTGGCGCCAGATGTCAGCCTCTGCTGACCAGGATATCGAGCACCTCGCGCAGATGTATGCTGCGATGAAGCCCGATCAGGCAGCGGCCATCTTCAACCAGATGGACCCGGGCTTCGCGGCTGGTTTCCTGCGTCTGATGCCGAGCGACCAGGCGGGCATGATCCTGGCGAGCATGGATGCCAGCAAGGCCTATGTCGTCAGCGTGAAACTGGCGAGCAAGAACGAGGACATCCGCAAGGCGCAGAAATAGTCTTGTGGCCGATCAGAGCGTTTCGAGCAGTTTGGAAACAAGCTCGTTGACCTGGGTGCGCGTGGTTTCGATAACAGACAGACGCTTTTCTCCATCGATGCCGAGCTGCATCGCCGCCTGCAGGCGCTCAGCCACCTGACCCGCCTTGGGCCGGGCCTCGGAAACCAGAAAGTCACTGCGCCCGACTTCGCCGAAGAAGCCTTCCATCTTGCTGTCCCAGCCAAGCCCGACATGCGGGATGCCATAGGAATAGGCAATGATGTTGGCATGCAGGCGGTGTGCGATAAGCCCGTCCAGCCCTGCGATGAGGGCCGCCAGGTCGCGCGGCTCGGTAAGCGCGGGAGCGGGACGGATATGCCCGGACGTCTTCAGCGCATCTGGCAACCCGTCATGGACCGCACCCGCGAACCTGTGGTCGTCATGCGCGCCATTGGTAAATAGCTGGATATCATAGCCCAGCTCCAGAAGGTCTTCACAAAGCGTCGTGAAGAACCGTGTCCAGCCCCTGCGGTCGAGGCTTTCCCGGTCAGCGTGGAGCTTGAGCGTGCTGGGATTGGTCAGGCCAAGGCCAATGACCGGCCGCTCTGCGGAGGCGCGCGGCTCATGCGGATAGGTATCGCAGGACAGAAGGCCAGGATCGTTGACGATGGAGGCTGCCGGTGGCGCAAAGTCCTTGTCCCAGCGCGCGCGCGAGCGTTCGTCCCTTACACAGGCACAGAGAAGGCCCGCGGAAAAAGCCGACCGGAACAGCGCAAGACCGGCCTTGGTGAAATGGCTGCCGACGCCGGCGCCATAGACACCAACTGGGACGGAGGCCTCTCCGGCTGCATAGGCCGCCGCATCGAGCTTCAGCGGGAAGTTGAGGTCTGCATCGGCGATCAGCTGTCCCCCGCCGATAAGCGCCGCGTCTGCGCCGCTCAACGATTCAGCATAGTGGCGCGCAAGCGATTTGCGGATCATGCGCTTCAGGATCTGTGCGACCACCTGCCGGCGCACCGATTTCGGCAACCGGTCCAGCACAGCGAACACAAGCTCGCGCGAGCGGTTGATGCCCTGGCCATAGCCCTTACGCCCGGCAATGTCGCAACTCTCCACCTTGACGGACGGATGGCTTGCCCGAAGGCCAGCCTCCAGGCATTCGGCAATGATTCCGTCGCCCAGATTGGGCGAGTACTTCACGTTCAGCAGGACAAGCTTCATGACTGATCCGGCCTAGAGGCGCGTGATGTATTCGGGCGAGATCTTGCCACTGACAATATGGCGAATGGCAAGCCAGTTGCCCTTCACCCGTCCCCAGCGGTCGACCCACGGCTCAGGCCGGAAGGTCTTTGCATGATTGGCGATCATGTTGCGGCTCATCAGCTTGAAGGCCTTGGCGCGGCGCAGCGAGCCCTTTTTCATCAGGTAAAGCGGATTGGCAATCTGCGAATAGCCGAGCCGGAGACCCGGTGAACGAGCGGACTTCACCCCGCAATGGACGCCGATGAAGGCGTCAGTTTTCACCAGCCGGCCACGCTTCAGGAGGCGGTTGGAGAAATCGACATCTTCCAGCCAGCCATAATAAGGCAGCGCCTCGTCGAACCGGTCGTCACCGATCGCACTGGCCCGGTAAGCCATGTTGCAACCGTAGAGGTCGAAAACCGGATTGAGAATTCGTGCCTTGCTGCGCGGCTTCTGGTCATGCGCATCGACAATCTCGCAGGCCCTGGCATAGGTCATGCCCGGTCCCTTGATGTCGTCATGCAGCAGCTGGCCGGTAATCCCGACAACATCCGGATTGGCGTTGAAGAAATTCTCGATGCCTTCGAGCGCGTATTTCGACGCGACATAATCATCGTCGAGGAAGACGATGTAGTCAGCTTTTCCGTCCAGGGCCTCGAGTGCCCGGTTTCGTTGGGCGCACAGCCCTTTCGACCCCTGCACGACAATGACCTTGTCCTCGTCCAGATCAGACGGCAGGTCTTCGGGCCCGGTCACCGAAAGAAGGATGATATCGGCAGGCCGTGTCTGCCGGCTCAACGCATCGAGATTCTCTCTCACCGTTTCCGGCCGGCCCAGTGTCGCGATAGCAACCGCGAGCCGGGATTGTGCTTGCATCATGAATGTGTCCCCTGAGAGCAAATCTACATTCCAATTTGGCTCTCGTCGATGCAAGTCTTCTGCCAGCAGAAGGCCATCGTCTGGTGTAAAGATTGCACAGGGATGGGAAGAAGGAAATTCAGGGAATTCGCAGCGTGCCAGGCATCGATCACATCGTCATTGTTCATGACAGCGTCGAAGCACGCGGCGGTGCGACCGGCCTTGCCCGGCTCTCGGCGCTGGAATATCGCAAGCGCGGCCACCGCGTCTCCTATCTAACTGGAGAAACGGGCGATGAAGAGCTCGTCGCAGCCGGAATAGAAGTGCACGGTCTCGGCCAGGCCAAGCTCAACGCAGCCGGAGCGCTGACCGCCCTTCGGAAAGGCTTTCACAATGGCGATGCCCAGCGCCTTGTCAGTGAGTGGATCGCGGCAAACGATACACCTCAAACTGTCTATCATCTGCACAACTGGTCACAGATCCTGTCGCCCAGCGTATTCACGGCGCTGAAGCCGGTCGAAGCGCGCACGATCGTATCCTGCCACGACTTCTTTAATGTCTGCCCAAATGGCGGCCTGCTGAACTTCCAGAGCGGAAAAGCCTGCAACCTCAAGCCAATGTCGGCTGCCTGCTGGTCCAGCCAGTGCGACCGGCGCAGCCCGCTGCACAAATACTGGCGCATGGCCCGGCATGTCCGGCTCAACGGCCTGGCGGATTTTGCGCACTCCGACATGACCTTTGTCTGCCTGAATAGCGGTATGGAGCAGGTCATGCGGGATGTCGGCTTTGCGGCACCGAAACTCACCAACATCCCCAAC
>Ga0114900_1001137_pt1 | contig 17200 bp, 15 predicted proteins | sample MalvireepMed_231_FD_89685 | JGI IMG/M metagenome (GOLD analysis project Ga0114900, IMG submission 89685) | Marine viral communities from the Global Malaspina Expedition - Malaspina viral metaG DeepMed_231 | ecosystem: Environmental > Aquatic > Marine > Oceanic | place: Mediterranean Sea...
CATGGGAAGATATTCCGGCCGCACACGAGAAGATGCTCGACAACAAGCACCTGCCCGGCAACATGGCTGTGCTGGTCACCTCGCCGAAGCCGGGCCTGCGCACGGTCGAGGATGTGCTGGCGGTCTCCGGCCAGGCCTGAGGGCCACATGCAATAATTTTAACTGGCGCATGCGCGTCCAGACGATATTCTTTCCCTGCCGGACCAATGCCGGCGGGGAATATCGGGAAAACGATGCGTATCTGGCTTGCGGCTCTCGCCCTGTTTGCCCTTCCCGCGTCTGCCCAGCAGGCGGGATCGATCAGATATGTTTGCGATATGGACGGCGTACAGGGTGACCTTACCGCACACTACGAAGTCGTGAGCCCTGTCGCGCCCGAGCTTGATGCTGCAGCTGCCGTCGTGTCGCAGGTCGTCGGCGCCGGCATCTCAAGCGTCTTCTATAGTGGAGAGCTGACATCGCCGCTCGCCCGTTATGTTTTCACCGGTCAGAACGAAGTCGCAGAGTTTACCGATCTCTCCACCAAGGAACGCTTCCTTGTTGAAATGCACAATGAGGGCGAGACGTTACGGCTGACCGCAAACCCGAATGCCCCGGACGCAGAGTTCTTTCTCTGCCATCCTCCTCAAAGCTGACGCTGGCGTCACCTCTTGCTCTCTGGTCCTGACCGGCCCACAGTGTGCGCAATAAAAAGCCGCATGAGGGAGGGCCGGTTTTGAAATCCGTACTGCTTGGCGTTGGTGGCCTTATTATCATCCTGTTCGTCGTTCTTCTGGCGAAGACGTTCAGCTTTGGCGGCACGCCCGCCGGCATCCAGCAGGTCGAGCTGCCTGAGCCGCCATCGGTTTCTGCCGACATCGCTGCCCAGCATCTTTCGGAAGCCATCCAGTTTCGCACGATCACGGTCGCGCCTGGTGACCCGCGCCCCGGCCAGGAAGGCCCGTGGCTGGAGCTGCAGGCCTGGCTGGAAGAGACCTATCCCGCTTTCCACGCTGCCGCCGGCAAGGAAACCGTGCCGGGCGGCCTGACCCTCCTCTACACCTGGGAAGGTTCTGATCCGTCGCTCAAGCCGCTCCTGCTTATGGCGCATCAGGATGTGGTGCCGGTGAATATCGGGACCGAGGAAGACTGGGACGCCGCACCCTTTTCTGGCGCGATCCAGGGCGGGTACGTCTATGGCCGCGGCGCCATCGACGACAAGGGGGCACTCGTGGGTATCATGGAAGCGCTCGATGCGCTGGCCGCTGACGGCTTCGAGCCGCGCCGGACCATCCTTGTCCAGCTGGGTCATGACGAAGAGGTCTCGGGCTCGGGCGCAGAAGCCGGCATTGCCCTTCTCAAGGAACGCGGCGTCGAGCCTGTCATGGCGCTCGACGAAGGTTTCATGGTGCTGGAGACCAATCCGCTCACCGGCGGCACGCTCGGCTTCATCGGTATTGCCGAGAAAGGCTATCTGACCCTGCGCGTCACCGCGAAGGCAGAGGGTGGCCATTCCTCCACACCCCCACGCAACAGCGCCACGGTGCGGCTCTCGCGGGCGCTGATAGCCCTCGACGAAAACCAGATGGATGCCGACCTGTCGAAACCGCCGGTCTCAGACATGATGCAGGTCGTCTCGATGGAGATGGGCTTTGCCGCCCGTCTCGCCATGGCGAACCAGTGGCTGCTTGGTGATGTGATCGAAGGCCAGTTCGCTGCCTCACCGGCCGGCAATGCGATGATCCGGACGACAACGGCACCAACCATGCTTGCGGGGTCTGCGAAGGAGAATGTGCTCGCCCAGCGCGCAACGGCCATCGTCAATTTCCGCATCCATCCGAACAACACGCCTGAAGAGGTCATCGGCCATGTCCGCGATGTGACGAGCGACATCGAGGGCATCGAGGTCAGCCAGACCGAGGACGGCATCGGCAGCCCGGCCTCACCTGTCAGCGCAATCGACAACCGCGCCTATGGCGTGCTCAACGCGGTCGCCACCGATGTCGGGGATGGCGCGCCGGTCACGCCCTCGCTGGTTCTGGGCGCCACGGATTCGCGTTATGCGGCAGCCATTACGAAAGATGTCTACCGCTTCATGCCCGCCATTATGAGCGAGGAAGACCTGACCGGTTTCCACGGCACAAATGAGCGGATCACGGTCGAGAATATGGGCCGTCTGGCCCGCGGCTATGGGCAGATCGTGATGGCGATGGATGAGCCGGAGGCGGAGTAGACGCTAGGCCTGGCTCTCCGGCGCGGCGGCCTCACGCGCTTCATACTCATCGACCTCGGCTTCCAGTTCCTGGTTGCGCTCCTCCAGCTTGGCGTTTTCACGCTCGCGAAGCTCGTCGGAGAAGGCACTGGCGAACACACCGGCCGGCAGCGCGACCACGCCGATCCCGGCAATCGCGATGACCGATGCAAAGAAACGCCCGAGCGGGGTGACCGGATAGACGTCGCCATAGCCGACCGTGGTCAGCGTCGCGATGGCCCACCAGATCGCGCGCGGGATCGAAGCGAAGCTTTCCTGATGCTGGCCGCCAACGCCCTCGATGAAATAGAGTGCGACGGCCGAGACGTAGACAAGCGCCAGCGCCATGGCGAGCGTCGTGAAAAGCTGTTGGCCTGACCGGCGCACCGTAGCCCCGAGAACGTCAAAGGCGGGAATAAAACGCGAGATCTTGGCCAGACGCGCAAGCCTCAGCACGCGCAGCACCATGACCACCTGCTGGCTGGAATCCGGCGCGAACAGGATCCAGAGCAGTTCCGGCAGGAAAGCGACGAGATCCGCCATCGCATAGCCGGTAAAGATGTAGCGGAGGCGGCCGCGAAAGCCCTTGTATTGCGGGTCCTCGCCGGCAGCCCAAAGGCGCAGGAGATATTCCAAACCGAAGATGATGATGATGGCGATGTTGAAGACCTTGATCGCCTCCATCCACGTGTCACTCATCGTCGGCTCGGTTTCCAGCGCAAGCGCCAGGAAGCTCAGCAGCACGAGGATGACAATGAACAGGTTGAACGGCGAGAGGCCGGGCTTGTCGCGGGCCTGCGGCTCCATCTGGCGATAGAGCCGGTGGCGCAAACCCATCTGCGTCATGATCTGCTGAACAGCCATTCGTCCCCTCCTTGCAGAGGCATCAGGCTTATCCGCTGATCGTCAGCCCCGCAACACGCCGTCCGTGCCCTTGGCGACAGAAGCGACGATCTTCTCGCCGATGGCCTCGATGTCCTTGTCCTTCAGGGTCTCCCCCTCCGGCTGGATGGTGACCTCGATCGCAACGGACTTCTTGCCGGGCTCGATGCCAGTGCCCTGATAGACGTCGAACACCTGCACGCCGGTAATCAGCTTCTTCTCAGCCGACGCCGCGTGGCGCACGATATCCGCCGCAGCGACGCCTTCATCGACGACAAAGGCGAAGTCGCGCCGGATCGGCGTCAGGTCAGAGCGTTTCAGCACCGGACGCGTCTTCGTCGCCCGCGCCTTCATCATCGGCAGGGCATTGAGGTTGAGTTCGAAGCCGTAGACCGGTCCGTCAACGTCGAGAGCCTTCAGCACACGCGGATGCAGGGCGCCGAAATGCGCGACCGTGACCTTGGGGCCAAGCTTCAGGCAGGCGGCCTGACCCGGATGCCAGTGCGGCTGGCGCGGGGCGTCCACCTGAAAGCGTTCCGGCGGCTGGTCGAGTTCGGCGAGCAGCGCGAACAGGTCACGCTTGGCGGCAGTCGCGTCGTAGGGGGCGACATTCCCGCTCCAGTGGCGCTCGGCAACAGGCCGCACGAGCGCGGCGACCACATTGCGCTGATCCTTGGGACCATCGCCGATATAGACCGGCCCGGCCTCGAACAGGCGCATCTCGCGCTCGCCACGGTCGAAGCCCTTCTGGGCCGCAACGGCCAGGTTCGGCAGGATGCTGGGGCGCATCTGGTTGAGTTCGCTGGCGACCGGATTGGCGATGGTCAGCGCCTCGCTGCCGCCCCCGAACATCTCGGCATGCGCCTTCGGCATGAAGGACCACGTCACCGTCTCAAGGAAGCCACGCGACGCCATCACCCGGCGAGCCGTACGCAGGCGCGCCTGAGCCGGCGTCACCATGACCTTGCGGCCCTCTGGCGGCATCGGCAGGGACGTCGTCGGCAGCTTGTCATAGCCGACCAGACGGGCGATTTCCTCGACAATGTCGGCAGACTGCTCGGTGTCGAACCGCCAGCTCGGGACCGTCAGGTACCAGGCCTCGCCCGCATCCTCGATCACGAAGCCAAGTTCCTTCAGCATCTTCTTCAGGTCGGCCGGCTTCACCTCGAGCCCGGTCAGGCGGGCCACGTCACGGCGGTCGAACGAGATGCGCATGTCGCGCTTGGGCGGGCTGCCGGCAATATTCGCCGCAGACACTTCGCCGCCGCCATATTCACGGATGATGGCGAGCGCGAAATTCAGACCCTCGACGCAGCTCTCGGGATCGACACCGCGCTCATAGCGGTAGCGCGCATCCGATATGATCCCGGTTGTCCGGCCTGTGCGCGCGGTGCGCAGCGGATCGAACCAGGCGCTCTCGATGAAGACGTCGGTGGTCTCGTCGGAGACGGCGGTGGATTGGCCGCCCATCACGCCCCCAAGGCCGATGACGCCGCTATCGTCGGCAATGACGCACATATCTTCGCCGACCGCATAGGTCTTGCCGTCAATGGCTTCGAAGCTCTCACCCTCATGGCCCAGCCGGGCATGGACAGTGCCCGTCAGCTTTGCCGCATCATAGGCGTGCAGCGGGCGCGCCCGGTCCTGCGAGATATAGTTTGTCAGGTCGACAAGGAGGTTTCTCGGCGTGATGCCGACCGCCTTGAGGCGTTCTTTCAGCCAGTCTGGCGACGGACCGTTCTTCACCCCGCGCACCACAGCGCCCGCAAAGATCGGGCACGCGTCGGGTGCATCAAGCCGGATTTCGACGGGGCACTGATAGCTGCCCTCGACCTTCTTGATCGGATTGTCGAGAAAGCGCCCTGCCCCGGCGGCGGCGAGATCGCGGGCAATGCCCTGCACGCCGAGCCAGTCGGGACGGTTGGGGGTGACTTCGAAATCGATGACAGGATCGGTCAGGCCGAGCGCTTCGGCGGCCGGCGTGCCGAGAGGCCACTTGCCATCCAGATCCGCGATACCGTCATGGTCGTCGCCGGCTTCCAGTTCCTTGGTCGAGCACAGCATGCCGGAGCTTTCGACGCCGCGAATCTTGCGCGGCTTCTTGTCGAGCGCGAAATCGAGCCCCGGAATCCATGTGCCCAGCGGCGCGTAGATGGCCGTCATTCCAGCCCGCGCATTCGGGGCACCGCAGACGATCTGCTTTTCACCGTCCACAGTATCAACCGTGCAGACGCGCAGACGGTCGGCGTCGGGGTGCGGCTCGGCCGATTTTACCTTGGCGACAGTGAAGGACGCCAGCTTCGCGCCCGGATCCTCGACCTCTTCAACTTCGAGGCCGGCCTTCAGCATCGTCGCCAGGATGTCGTCCAGCGACGCTTTGGTCGCGAGATAGTCCTGCAGCCATGAGAGGGTGAACTTCATCGTCTATTCCACTTCCGGAGTCGGTTCGGTTTGTAGCGGGCGAAACTGGTTCGCCACTGCTTCAAAAATGTCTGTTTCGCTGCGTTCGCAGCGTTTGACGGGCTCGGCGCGCGACATGCTGGTGCCCATGCCAAGACCACGGGCGATCCAGCATCTGTTGAAGACGGAGCAGTAGCAGATCTCGACATCCAGTTCGCTCCAGGCGGCGGCAGCCGCATTGCGCTCGGCAACAGAGACGGCCTCGCGTGGCCAGTCGACCCTGAGCGGTTCGACCTCACTGCCCGGCGCGACGGCGCGGCCGATCAGGCTTGACCAGGATTGCTGATAGCCGGGGGGGAAGTGGTCGATATAAGGCGCGAGGCTGTCGACAGGCTCGCCATCCTTCAACATATCGACCCGCTCGATCAGGGCCGGGCCGACACCGCTGTTAGAAAGACGCAGCCCCATGGACGCGATCGTGTCGTTCGACGAGACAAAGCCCTCGATCTGTACGACCGGGTAGACAGCGCCATGCTGCTGGGCGCGCATGACGCGGCCCTGGTCCCAGGCAATGAAGACCGCAACCGCGCTGGTGATCACCGCGCAGATCGCGAGCAGCATCTCAACCTTGTTGCCGTTTCCCATGGCCCTGCTGCGCTCCCTAGCTCAGTCCGCCAGCGACGCTGGGCGAGAGCCAGGGCCGGAAGCCGTAATGACGCGTCCAGCCGGCATCGGCCTCGAAATAGGGGCGAAGGTCCGGCATGCCGTATTTCAGCATGGCGAGCCGGTCGACACCCATACCGAAGGCGAAGCCCTGATACTCGTCCGGATCGATGCCGCAATTGCGCAGCACATTGGGATGAACCATGCCGGAGCCGAGGATTTCCATCCAGCTGTCGCCTTCCCCGATCTCGATCGACTCCCCGACCTTGCGGTACTTCACGTCCATTTCTGCGGACGGCTCTGTGAAGGGGAAGAAGTGCGGGCGGAAGCGCGCCTCGACATTGGCGACCTCGAAGAACTCCTTCACGAAGTCGATGAGGCAGCCCTTGAGGTGGCCCATATGGATGTTCTTGTCGATGACGAGGCCTTCGACCTGGTGGAACATCGGCGTGTGGGTCGCGTCCCAGTCATTGCGGTAGACACGGCCGGGCACGATGATCCGGATCGGCGGCTTCTGGGCCTCCATCACGCGCACCTGCACCGGGCTGGTATGGGTGCGCAGCACTTTCGGCGCCGCGCCCTGTTGCGGGTGGAAGAAGAAGGTGTCGTGGGTTTCGCGCGCTGGGTGGCCTTCGGGGAAGTTCAGCGCGGTGAAATTGTGCCAGTCATCCTCGATGTCCGGCCCCTCAGCGACCGTGAAGCCCATGTCGCCGAAGATCGCCGCCATCTCCTCGAAGACCTGCATCACCGGGTGCAGCCGGCCTTCCGGCACAGCACGCGGCGGCAGCGTCATGTCGATACGCTCGGTCTGCAGGCGCTTCTCGAGCTCTGCTTCTTCGAGTTCGGCCTTGCGCGCCTCGGCGGCTTCCTGGACGCGGTTGCGCAGGCCGTTGAGCTTCGGCCCCATGGTCTGGCGTTCTTCCGGGCTCATCCCGCCCAGCGTCTTCATCAGACAGGAGACACGGCCCTTCTTGCCGAGTTCCGCGACACGCACGGCATCGAGCGCGGCCAGATCCCCGGCCTGCTCGATGGCGCCAAGCGCCTCTTTCTCGATTGTTTCGATCTCAGACATGTAAAAAGCCCCGTAAGGTCAGGCCAAACGGGGCTCTTCCGCCCCGCCTTGGCGGTCGGAATAGCGGAGAAAGACGAAAAGCGAAACGCTTAAGCTGCGAGCGCGCCCTTGGCCTTCTCCACCAGGGCGCCAAAAGCTTCAGGTTCGCGCACGGCGAGGTCAGCCATCACCTTGCGGTCGACTTCGATGCCGGCCTTGGCCAGGCCATTGATGAAGCGCGAATAGGTCAGGTCCTCATCATGCGCGCGCACAGCGGCATTGATGCGCTGGATCCAGAGCGAGCGGAAGGTCCGTTTCTTCTGCTTGCGGCCGATATAGGCATACTGGCCAGCCTTCCAGACAGCAGCGTGAGCTGTGCGGAAGGTATTCTTGCGGCGGCCATAATAACCTTTGGCGGCCTTGGTGATCTTCTTGTGGCGGGCGTGTGCCGGCACTTTATTGCGTGAACGGGGCATCTGGGCCTCCTGCTAGTTCAATTCGGTTCGAGTTCGTTGTGTGCCGCAGCCTTACAGGCCGTAAGGCAGATACTTCTTGACGCGATATTCATCAGCCTTGGCCACCGGCTTGGTGCCGCGGTTCTGGCGGATGTATTTCGCATTGTGGCTGATCAGGCGGTGGCGCTTGCCGGCGACACCGTGCTTGAGCTTGCCCGTAGCCGTGAACTTGAACCGCTTCGCAGCGGCCTTCTTGGTCTTCATCTTCGGCATTTCGATCTCCTGTCGGGGCCTCGGGGACCCGCTGTCTGGTCGTTCATGAGCCTGCAGGCATGCCGTTTTCGGCCCGCATTGCTCGGAAAGATGGCGCTTATGACGGAAAGGGGCGGTGGAATCAAGAGCGTGAAGTGAGTCCGGACGCGCTGGTTCTGCCTGTCACTGCGGCACCGGCGTATGCCTCTTCAACATGCCGGCGAATACTGGTTTAATCCAGCTTGCTATTCGGGAGGTCTCACCATGCGTTCCTACTGGCGTCCCGTGCTGCTTGCCGGTCTTGTTGCTGTAGCGTGCAGCGAGCCACTGACAAGGACAGAGCAACTCGCCGAGGCCTGCTTCATGGACCAGATGGGCACGCGGGAGATGTGCAGCTGCATGGCCAGCGCCGCGAGCGAACGCCTCGACCCGGACGTGTTCGACATGTTCGTGACCATGGGCACCCACGCCCCGGACGACGACAGCGAAGAGACGCGCAAGGCTCGCGAAACGGCGGCCAATATGACACCTGAGCAGCAGCAACAGATGCGCAGCTTCATGAACGCCGCCGTCGATTTATGCGGCTTACGGATGTGAGGGACGCCGAGCGCTAGCGCGGCGCCATCACCATGGTCATCTGGCGGCCTTCGAGTTTCGGCTCGAGTTCGACCTTGGCGACCTCGTCGAACTCTTCCTTGACCTTCTGGAGCAGTTCCATGCCGAGATGCTGGTGAGCCATTTCGCGGCCGCGGAAGCGCAGCGTGACCTTCACCTTGTCACCTTCCTCGAAGAAACGCGTCATCGAACGGGTCTTCACCTCATAATCATGGGTGTCGATGTTCGGCCGCATCTTGATTTCCTTGAGCTCGGCCGACTTCTGCTTCTTCTTGGCAGCGGCTTTCTTCTTCTGCTCTTCGTAGCGGAGCTTGCCATAGTCGATGATCTTGCAGACCGGGGTTTCCTGGTTTGGAGAGACTTCGACAAGGTCAAGACCGGCTTCAGACGCCGCATCGAGCGCCGCCATGAGCGGCATAACGCCTTGTTTTTCACCGTGCTCGTCGATGAGCAGCACCTTGTCTGCCCGGATATCCCTGTTGGTGCGCGGTCCCGTGTCTCGTTTGGACGGCGGGGCCGCATGAGGTCTACGTGCTATGGCTCTTCTCCTTTTTCAGCCAAAAAACGATGCGCCAATATGCCGATTTATGGCGCAATTTTCAAGATTGTCCGCCCAGAGCGGTTTCCGGAATGACGCTCAGCATCTGCACCGCCTGCCAGACGTCGCGGACACTGAGCTGGTCCAGCGTGTCGGCCTTGCAAACAATGATGTTCGCGCCGCGCGGACATGCCTTTTCCGGATCGCTCTCACTCGTGGCAAAAAGCGCAACGCCCGGACAGCCGGAAAGTGCCGCCATATGCATGGGTCCGGTGTCGTTGCCAACAGCAAAGAGTGCTTTTTCTGCCAGGGCGACGATCTGGAAGAGGTCGGTTCGGGTCACGATGTTGCGGGCACGCGGCTCAATCCGGTTGATCTCGACGGCCAGCTCGGACTCCGCCTTCGAGCCGATAATGACCGGCGTAATCCCGGCATCGGCGACGTGCTTGGCCAGCCCGCCATACCGTTCCACCGGCCATCGCTTCGCCTCCCTGTGCGCCGACGCGCCCGGAATGAACAGGGCAAATGGCTCGTTGATCGAAAAATAGGCTGGCGTGAGAGACGGCTTCTCTCCATGGAAGCGGCGTACGAAGGACATATCCGGCATGGGCGGCCAGCCGCCCTTCACCTTGCCCGGACCGATCCCTGCGACTTTCAGCTGGTCGGCCAGCCGGTCAATGGAATGCATGTCGGAGCGCTTCGGATTGTCATGGAAAAAGGCCGAATCTTCCGCATGCCCAGACCAGAGCGGCGGGGTCGAGAATGGCAGGTTCAGCGCCTTGAAGTAATTTGCCGTGCGTCCTGAGGTCTGCAGGTCGTAAATGATATCGTACTTGGCGTTCTTGATACGCTTCAGCAATTCGCGGGTCGCCTTCACGCCCTTGGGCCGGCCGTCTGTCTCGATATGCTGGAAATAACCGGTCGCCTTGGCAAGGCCTTCATAGGGCGGCGTGGTCAGCAGTGTCATGACCGCTTTCGGGTGATGCTCGCGGATAGCGCGCATGGCTCCGAGCGCCAGGACGAAATCACCCAGCGCGCTCAGCTTTATAACGAGCACCCGCTTTGCGGTCTCGCCGGGGTTCTTTGCCAGCGCCAAACCTTACCTGTCCTCGTGCGTCTCCAGGAGCCGCTTATAAACCTCGAGCGTGGCGGCTTGAAGCCCCCGTTTGGAAAAGCGTTCCTCGACATGCTGGCGACCGGCGACGCCCATGCCCGCCCGGCCCTCCGGTCCGATCTGTACAACAGCCCGGATCGAGGCCGCGAGATCGGCCGCACTGCCCGGTTCCGCACGGGAGCCTGTCGTGCCTTCGATGACGATTTCCTTCTGGCCGCCATGGTCAGCAACGATAACAGGTTTGCCCATGGCCGACGCCTCTGCCGCCACACGGCCAAAGGCTTCCGGCCGGGTCGACGGGGCCAGCACGATATCAGAAGCCGCATAGGCCGCCGCCATATCCTCGCAATGCCCGACAATCCGCACACTGCCACCCAGACCGGCATTGATGATCCGGTCTTCAAGCTCGGCGACATAGGCATGGCGCCCCTGCGCATCACCCGCGAGAATGAGCAGCAACTTCGCGCGCTCCGCGCCGGAAAGACCGGCGAGCGCGTCGATGGCGACTTTCTGGCCTTTCCATTCGGTCAGCCGCCCCGGCAGCAGAAGTACGAGGCGTTTTTCGTCCGGCCCGATCTCCCAAGCCTTGCGCACCGCGTCCAGCCGCTCCCGGCTGATAAGGTCAGCATCGAAGACGTCGAAATCGACACCGCGTGGAATGGTCACCATCTTGTCGCGGTCGATCCCGTGAACGCTTTTGACATGCGCTGCGGTCCATTCGGAATTGGCGATGACAAGATCGCCCCGCGCCATGATGGAATTATATTTCCGCTTCAGGCCGGACACGCCGGAATAGGCGCCATGATAGGTCGTCACGAAAGGAATGCCGGTCCGCTGGGCCGCCCAGTAGGCACTCCAGGCCGGTGCCCGCGATCGGGCGTGGATCAGGTCGACGGACTTGGTCTTGATCAGACGGGCAAGCTTGCCGGCATTGCCGCGCACGGTGATGGGATTCTTTGTGCTGACCGGCAGGTGGACGTGCAGGCCGCCCAGCTTCTCGAGGTCGGCAACAAGACGCCCGCCCTCGCTCACCACGATCGGCCAGCCGCCTGCTTCGAGAATCGCCTCGGCCATTTCCAGTGTCGTGCGCTCGGCACCGCCGGCGGAGAGATCCGGAATGACCTGGAGGATGGTCTTGCCACGCAACTGGGGCAGTTCGATCGCACTCATGCGCGCTTTCTCTAGGTATTTCAACGCTACAGCCACTGGCTACTCCAGCTTCAAACGGCCCCCCTAGCCACGAAGAGGCAGTACCCTTATCCGCCTCCAGATCAAAGCCGCTAGCTTGACTAAACCTGTAAGCCGTTAGAGGCCATGGTATCATGACAACACTCTTTCTTGATTGCGCAAATGGCAGGCGCCTCGCCTATCGTAAGTCTGACGGGCAATCCGGGCTGACCTTCGTCTGGCTGTCCGGCTTCAAGTCCGACATGACGGGGACAAAAGTCATGGAGCTGGAATCCTGGGCCGAGAGTCAGGGTCACGGCTTTCTGGCGTTCGATTATTCCGGACATGGCGAATCAACTGGCGCCTTCGAGGAGGGCACGATCAGTGACTGGCGCGAGGATGCGCTGCAAGCGATTGAGCATTGCACGCGCGGGCCGCTTGTCCTTGTCGGCTCCAGCATGGGCGGCTGGATGGCCCTGCTGGCGGCCCTTGCCCTGAAAGACCGCGTCGAAGGTCTCGTCCTGATCGCCCCTGCCCCGGATTTCACCGACAAGCTGATGTGGCCGGAATTCGACGAGGAAGCGCGCGCCGAGATCATGGAGAAGGGCGTCTTCATGCGCCCGTCGGACTATGGCGACCCCTACGCCATCACGCGCACCCTGATAGAGGATGGCCGCGCCTGGAACCTGCTCGACAAGCCGATCACCTTTGATGGTCCCGTGCGCATCCTGCAGGGCCGGCTCGACCCTGACGTGCCATGGGAGCACGCCTTCCGCCTGGTCGAGGCGATGACCTCTGACGATCTTGTCTTCCAGCTGGTCAAGGATGGCGACCACCGGCTGTCGCGCCCGCAGGATATCGATCGGCTCAAGGCCACCTGTGAGAAAATCGCAGCGACCGTGCGACCCGGACAATAATTGAATTCCCGCTGTCAGCCGCGCATACTTGCCGCATGAGGCCTTCCCGGCGCACTTATTCCAGTGATGCGACAAGCTTCATAGAGAGCAACCGGCGCCGGATGCATGCCTTCTGGAAGGCGCCCGCCGTGTTCACGCTCCTGATGACAGCCGCAGCATGGATCTCATGGCTGCTCGGGTCGGGAACAGTCAGCGCGCTGCGCTTCGGCACTGTGCAGCTCTACATTCCGGTCGGTCCTGAGCGTCCGCTGATCCTGGCAGATGTTGTGGCCATGCCGGTTGGTTTCCTGCTGCACGCGCTGTTCATGGCCATGCCGGTCTTCATGGGGTGCCTGGCCTTCCTCTTCCCGATCCGGCTTGCAGACGGAAATACCTTCATATCGAGGCCGATTTTCTGGCGGATCTATGTCAGCACGCTGGGCGCGATTGCAGGGCTCTGCACATTCGTCTTCTACGCGAGGTCGGGCGAGCCGGTACAGCTTGTCCCGACCCTGGAAAACGCCCCAATGGTAGCGGTCATCGCCGTGCTTTTCGCAGCGGTTCACCTGCTGGCCGGACACATCGGCGCACGATGGCTGATCTGGTCATCGGGCCTGTTCGATGCCCGGCGGATCAAGGATTTCTAAGGCGCTAGTTCGGGCGCTGCTGGTCTTCGCCGGTCATGCCGTCCCAGAACTTCTTCACCCGGCCGAGGAAGCCTTCGCTCTCCGGATTGCAGTCAGCGCCTGAGCACTCACAGAACTCACGCAGCAGTTCCTTCTGGCGGTGCGAGAGGTTGCGCGGGGTTTCGACAATCATCTCGACATAAAGATCACCGGACTGGTTCGAGCCGCGAAGGCTCGGCATGCCCTTGCCGCGCAGACGCAGCTTGCGACCCGTCTGGGCACCTTCCGGAACAGTGACGCGCGCGCGCCCGCCATCGATTGTCGGAATTTCGATCTCGCCACCAAGCGCAGCGGTCACCATCGGCACAGGCGCCGGGCAGTAAAGGTTCGGCCCGTCGCGCTCGAAGATGTCGTGCTCGGCGACGTCGACAAAGATGTAGAGGTCGCCCTTCGGTCCGCCGCGCTGGCCGGGCTCACCCTCGCCGGATAGCCGGATGCGCATGCCGCTCTCGACGCCAGCCGGAATCTTGACCTGTAGCGTCCGGTCCTCGCGGACCTGGCCTGCGCCATGGCACGTCTTGCAAGGATTGGTGATGACCTTGCCGCGGCCGGAACAGCGCGCACAGGTGCGCTCCATCGTGAAAAAGCCCTGCGTGGCGCGGACACGGCCTGCGCCCGAACAGGTCGGACAGGTTTCGGGGCTTGTGCCCGGCTCTGCACCGGTTCCGTCACATGCACCGCACTCGACGGCAGCCGGCAGCGAAATCTCGGTATCCTTGCCGGTAAAGGCTTCCTCGAGGCTGATCTCCAGATCGTAGCGGAGGTCGTTGCCGCGCGCGGGACCATTGCGGCGGCGTCCGCCAGCAAAGCCGCCAGCGCCACCAAAGACCTGGCTGAAGATGTTCTCGAAAATGTCGCCGGGATCCATATTGCCGAACGGATTGCCGCCGGCACCGCCACCGCCATTCTCGAAGGCCGCATGACCGAAACGGTCATAGGCCGCCTTCTTCTCGGGATCGGAAAGGACCGCATAGGCCTCCCCGACTTCCTTGAACTTGGCCTCGGCTTCCTCGTCTCCGGGATTCTGGTCCGGATGGTATTTCAGCGCGAGCTTGCGATAGGCGCTCTTGAGGGCTTTCGCATCAGCATCCTGTGCGACGCCCAGAATCTCGTAATAGTCCCGTTTGCTCATGGCAGTGGTTTGGTTTCCGCTGTTTGGCAGGTTAGCTGGAAAATTGGGGAGCGCCGCCCCCGGTTGCAAGGGCGGCGCTACAGGCAGGGCTGGGGTTTATCCGGCTTTCGCGGCAGGCTTTTCACCAAGGATCATGCCAGCTACTTCCTTCGGCACGATGAGCCAGGTTTCCTGAAGCGTCTGCTCCCAGTTCTCAAGCAGCTTCTGGGCCCGCTTCGACCCGGTCCGCTCGGCATGCATCTCCAGCATCAGGTGGAACCGGCCAATATGCTCCTCGTGCATGTCGGCAAGCGTGTACCAGTCGATGGAGTCCGGGTTGGCGACGCGCTCGAAACGCTTGTCAGGATCCCAGATCCAGGCCACACCGCCGGTCATGCCGGCACCGAAATTGTCACCCACCGGGCCAAGGATCGCGACACGTCCGCCGGTCATGTACTCGCAGCCATTCGCGCCGCAGCCCTCAACGACGGCTTCCGCCCCCGAATTGCGAACGCCGAAGCGAACGCCAGCCTGCCCGGCCGCGTAGAGCCGGCCGGAGGTTGCGCCATAAAGGCAGGTATTGCCGATGATCGTGTTCTCGGAGGCTTCCAGTTGCGCATCCCGGCGCGGGCGCAGCTGGATCGTGGCCCCGGAAAGCCCCTTGCCGACATAGTCATTGGCGTCGCCAAAGACATCCAGCAGCAGGCCCTGCACCGCGAACGCCCCGAGCGACTGGCCCGCACTGCCCGCCAGGCGAACCCGCAGGCGGCCTTCCGGCAGGGCCTTCTCGCCGAACTTGCGTACGATGGACGAACTGCAACGCGCGCCTATGGACCGCTGCACATTCTGCACGTCATATTCGAGCTGCATCTTCTCGCCTCGCGTGAAGAAGGGCTCGCCGTCGCGCAGGATCTGCGCATCCAGCGTGTCCACAACTTCGGTGCGGTGGGTCGGGCGATAGACGACAGGTTTCATCGTCTCGACACGCACCAGAAGCGGGTTGAGATCGAGGTCATCGAGGTGGGAGGCCCCGCGGCTGACCTGGCTCAACAGGTCGGTCCGGCCAACCGCCTCGTCGAGCGAGGAAAGGCCGAGACTTGCCAGGATGTGGCGTACATCTTCGGCCAGGAAGGACATGAGGTTCACGACCTTCTCCGGGGAGCCGGTAAACTTCTTGCGAAGCGCTTCGTCCTGCACACACACGCCGACCGGACAGGTGTTCGAATGGCACTGGCGCACCATGATGCAGCCCATCGCCACCAGCGAGGCGGTGCCGATGCCATACTCTTCCGCCCCCAGCATCGCCGCAATGACGATGTCGCGGCCGGTGCGCAGGCCGCCATCGGTACGAAGCGTGACCTTGTCGCGAAGATTGTTGAGCGACAGCACCTGATGGGCTTCGGCCAGGCCCATTTCCCAGGGCAGGCCGGCATACTTGATCGAGGTCTGCGGCGATGCCCCCGTCCCGCCGACACCGCCAGCAATCAGGATCACATCGGCCTTGGCCTTCGCCACACCGGCGGCAACCGTGCCGACGCCGGACTGCGCAACAAGCTTCACGCAGACACGCACATCCGGATTGATCTGCTTGAGATCGTAGATGAGCTGGGCGAGATCCTCGATGGAGTAGATATCATGGTGCGGCGGCGGCGAGATCAGCGTTACGCCGGGCGTCGCATGCCGGTTCTTCGCAATCATCTCAGTGACCTTGAAGCCAGGCAGCTGGCCGCCCTCACCGGGCTTTGCGCCCTGGGCGATCTTGATCTCCACCTCGCGGCACTCATTCAGGTATTCCGCCGTCACACCGAAGCGCCCGGAGGCGACCTGCTTGACCGCGGAGTTCATGTTGTCGCCATTCGGCAGCGGACGGTAGCGCTCGCGGATCTCGCCCCCCTCACCGGAGACAGACTTCGCGCCGATGCGGTTCATGGCGACATTCAGCGTACCATGCGCTTCCGGGCTCAGCGCGCCGAGTGACATGCCGGGCGTCACGAAGCGCTTGCGGATTTCATTGACCGACTGGACCTGTTCGAGCGGGATCGCCGTCTGCTTGTGGGTCTTGAAGTCGATCAGGTCACGCAACTGGATCGGGTGCCGGTTCGACAGCGCGTCGACATATTTCTCATAGAGCGCATAGTCACCGCGATCACACGCGGCCTGCAGCATGTGGATCAGGTTGCCGTCGAGCGCATGCGGCTCACCTGAGGCGCGCAGCTTGTAGAAGCCGCCCACCGGCAGCGAGATGACATCTTCGTCGAACGCTTTCTCATGACGCTCAACTGCATTGTCCTCGAGACCGGCAAGGCCGATGCCCGAAATGCGGCTGGTCATGCCAGGGAAATAGTCGGCCACCAGAGCGCGGGAGAGGCCAAGCGCCTCGAAATTGTAGCCGCCGCGATAGGACGAGATGACCGAGATGCCCATCTTCGACATGATCTTGAGCAGGCCCGCCTCGATCGCCTTCTTGTAGTTCTGCACATAATGGCTCACCGGCTCCTCGCCGAGCAGGCCACGGGCGTGACGGTCGGCGATGGCTTCCTGTGCGAGATAGGCGTTCACGCAGGTCGCGCCGCAGCCAACGAGCACGGCGAAATAGTGCGTATCCATACACTCCGCCGAGCGCACGGTGAGCGAGCAGAAGGTCCGGAGGCCCTGGCTCACCAGGTGCGAGTGGACGGCGCCGGTCGCGAGGATCATCGGGATGGCGACATTGTCGATCCCCTGATGCTCGTCGGTGAGAACGATGTGTTCCCGGCCAGCCCGTACCGCTTCCTCGGCTTCGGCCTGAATGCGCGCCAGTGCTTTTTTCAATGCTGACCCGTCACCCAGGACGTCTTCGAGCTTGAAGGTGCAGTCGACATGTTCGACGCCTTCACCGAGCGTCTCCATCAGCCGGTGATACATGCCGGTGGAGAGGAACGGGCTCTCGAGGACGAAGACGTTCTGCTGGGTCTCGTCGGTGGTCAGGATGTTGCCGAGGTTCTTGAACCGCGTCTTGAGCGACATCACCCGGTCTTCGCGCAGCGGATCGACCGGCGGGTTGGTCACCTGCGAGAAATTCTGCCGGAAGAAGTGCGAGAGGGGACGAGGCTCGCTCGACAGGACGGCCAGCGGGCTGTCATCGCCCATCGAGCCGATCG
>Ga0114900_1001156_pt1 | contig 17039 bp, 20 predicted proteins | sample MalvireepMed_231_FD_89685 | JGI IMG/M metagenome (GOLD analysis project Ga0114900, IMG submission 89685) | Marine viral communities from the Global Malaspina Expedition - Malaspina viral metaG DeepMed_231 | ecosystem: Environmental > Aquatic > Marine > Oceanic | place: Mediterranean Sea...
GAACCTCAAGGCCCGATGGCGGAGTGGTTACGCAGAGGACTGCAAATCCTTGCACGCCGGTTCGATTCCGGCTCGGGCCTCCACATCCTCGCCCACCGGCATTGCGACCAACCGCAATGCGAAACCGGTGCGCGATCTGTGCCGCTTTAGCTCAGTTGGTAGAGCACATCATTCGTAATGATGGGGTCAGGTGTTCGAGTCACCTAAGCGGCACCACCACTTCCAGCAGGAAAATCCCAAGCTTCCAGCGGAAGGGCCGTTCGGCTGGTCGCGGGTTTGGGTCCAGCTTGGGGCACTTTGCGTAGGAAACCGCGCGGCCACCCGCGCTACACTGACCATGGTTTCCAGACGACTGACGTGGGCCGTCAGCAGACAAGCAGGTTCTAGCCGCAGAGCTAACCAAAGCGGAAGTACGAGCCGCCGACCGCTCCGCGTAATTGGTCTTGACTGGCCTACCCTTGTCTCCCAGTCACCTTTTGAACTTAGGCCAGCCCTAAATTTCAGAATAGTGGCTATAGGGGACATAGGCTGGAAGTTGTTGCGTTTCGGGAGTTTCCCTGCGATTCCAAACGCCAAATCAACGGGGTAGCTGTTTGAAACAACCAGCTGCTGAAGTTTAGTTTTGGGAGTTTTTGTCTGCCCCTTCCTGAAAATCTAAAAACTCAGCTTCTGACAAGTCTCGCTGGAGGCAATCTCGTCACGCTAACCGGCGCAGGTCTTTCACGGCCGGCGCCGAGCAACTTGATGCTGGCGGCTAACGTGTCGCAGCACTGTTACCGCGAACATCTTGCTATCGAAGCCCTTCCTCCAGCGTTAGAGTGGGATATCGATGCTTTGGCTGGCCACTTTCATGCGGCTGGCAACTTCCAAAGCTACTTTATAAATCAGCTTGTGCCTTGGGGGGAATTGGCCGGAAAGCCAAATGAGGGCCATGCTGCGGTAGCTGACTTCCTGCTCACCGGGGCGTCACCCGCTTCTTTGACAGCGAACTTCGATAGACTTGTCGAACAATGGTCAGAGCGGCACAAAATGGATTTGCGCGGCGCTTTAGATGGCACTGAGGCCACCCAATTCTCGTCGGTCGCAAGCCCCCTGCTAAAGTTTCACGGATGTATGGATCGGGGGCGGCCTGATACATTGTGGACACACGGACAGCTAGTCGAGCCTAGAGTTCAGCAGCGTATAGAATCATGCCGTGCTTGGATGACTATGAACTTCCCTGGAAAAGATCTCCTGATTGTCGGCTTCTGGACGGATTGGGGGTATTTGAACGAGGTTCTCGAAAACCTTCTTGAGACGCAAGCACCGGCTTCCGTCACCGTCATCGACCCACAAGAGACAGATCGACTTGAGGAGAAGGCCCCCGGCCTATGGGCCATCCTCTCAGGTATACCTAGATTTGCGCATGTTCGGATGTCGGGTGACGAGGCGTTGTCTGAACTTCGCTCAGCCTTTTCCGGTATGTGGGTGAGAAAGCAGAACAGAAGAGGCGCCGAAATCTTTGCCGATGAAAATGACGGTGAAGCCGTAGACGATGCTCACCTTCCCTGCCCAGATGTGGGCTGCCTAGACCTTTACGATATTCGTAGAGACGCAGAGGGCGTGGCTTACGATCGAGCCGCGAGGTTGGCGACACCCGATCTCTCTGCGGGCCGAGTGGCCTACGTTCGACTGAGATTGAAACAAGCGGGGGCCGTTGAAGAAGGCCCTTACCTTTCATTGAATGGGCGGCTCATACGTGTCGTGAATTGTTCAAACATGTCTATCAGCAGACTGCGCGAGAGATACAACGAGGCGCCGAGCGGCCGAGGCGCGGACTTAGTAATCTGCGCCGGTGCGACCGGTAGAGGAACTACAGAAAACATTGTCCGCGGAGGCGGTTCTAGCTCCTTGGTCGGCGCAACGCTTGGCGGGGAGGTCACTTGGGCTACAGAAGCCGATGGATTGGCGGAGTTAGGCCTATGACTGATGTGTTGCAGATTGTCGCCGAGGTCTTGGAAGACGCAAAGTATCAGACATGGCAGATGGATTTCGCCGGCCTCTCCTGTTTAGGGTTTGAGGATGAAAATATTCTGGGTGTGGTTGCTGAATTTAACAGTCCTCAAGACCTCTTAGATGGCTGGCTTGGTTGCGAGGATTCAATTTTAGCGAGATATGGGAGTAACTTCCGCCAGGCAGGTGAAAAGGCGTGGAACGTGTACACCGTTTTTCTAACTAGCCAGCAACCAACAGATTCCCAAGCTAGGGCAATTCGCGCGATTGAAGAGGACCTTCAGCAAACCCGAAAGCTAGCCGCTCACTCACTAAATTCGCACCAGTCTGTCCGCTTGGCACTTCTTCCAATTCTCCCGCTTGGTCCGAGACCTGAGTTATCTGCGATTAACGCCAGTGCGCGGCTCGCTAAGAGAATAGAGAATCTGGCTCCGGGCATGGCCGCGCTGGTGCTGAATGAAGAAGTATCTGCAACTCAACTTTTGGCACAGCTCGGAGCCAAATAATGAAACTATCCTTTGTTGAGATTGCTGGATTTCGGAGCTGCCGTGACCAATTGAGGGTCGAGTTTGGTTCTGGCCTAACTGTTATCACCGGACGGAATGGCGTCGGTAAAAGCACGATTATGGATGCGATAGAGTTCGTGCTTACGGGTACGATCAGTAAGTATAAGGTAGAGCGAGCCAAGGGAGGGGGCCTTGCTGACCACACTTGGTGGGTTGGTGATAATCCAGCTCCAGAGAAATTCGTTATGGTGGGTTTCCAGGACGAGCGTGGACAGGATTTCGTTGCCAAACGGACCCCATTCGGTCTTGAGACTGAGATCGAAAATCTCTCGGATATGCTGCTCAGCTCTGATCGCGACGCCTCTTTGTCTCTGAGCAAGCTTTGTCAGACGATGATAATCAGAGATGAGCAGATCTCAGAATTGAGTCTCGACATGTCAGAGCGGGACCGATTCAGGGCGGTTCTGGATGCGATTTCACCTGATACAGCACCCGATGTTGCAGCTAAATTAGACGAGCTAGTAAAGTTAGCGACTTCACAGGTAAAGGATACTGGAGAGGAGCAGGAGAGGCTCAAAGCTAGGCTCACCTCGCTATTGGATGCTGTAGCGAACCTGCGAGGCTCCATGCCCGGACAGGAGGCGCTTTCCGTCGCGCAGAACGACCGCATTGGGGCGGAAGCGAAAATTCGTGAATTAATCCCATCTCTTACTTTTGATCGGGACACAGCTCTGACACAACTCGCGAGCTATTTTACGACAGCGAGAGATTTGAGGAATAATCTTGATGCTCAATCCCGAGATTTTTCAGATATCTCTGAGCTAGAAAAGCAAATCGCAGAACTGAGTGAAATACTTCGTGCCGAAATGGAGAGGATAAACCAACTTAGGGCGGACAATTTGCGGCTGAATGACGAGATAAGCGGCCTGTCGGTTGGTTCGAAAGAATTCGAGCACCTTGCAATCTTGCTGGAACACGGCGAAAACTATGGCCTTGAAGATGGTCACTGTCCGCTATGTGATGCCTCTCGCACTTCAGAACAATTTTCGGAGTTCATTTCAAAACAAAAGGTCAAGGTGGGAGAAGCCGCCCAGACCCTAGCAAAGATGCAGTCTCAGCTTAGTGATATCAGCACCGAGCTTAACAATGCAAATGACCGCTTTTCCGAAGCGCAAAAGAAGAAAGATAAACTTCAGGAGCGCCTCAGGAGCCAAGAGGTCGAGAGGGCAAGGTTGAAGAACGAAGCGTTAGCCCTCGGATTGGCGGAGTTCGCCAACGATATCCTTGGTTTCGATGAACGATTGGAGCAAATTCGCATAGTTGGTTCGCGCCTCAGGGATAGCCATGCAAGGCTAGCTTCTTCTCAATCCGCATCAAAAATTGAGAGCCTGGATATTGAAATCAGCCAAATCAGATCCCGGATTGATGAGCTTGCTGGGCAGGTGGCTGCAAAGCGTTCGATCTTGGATCGAGCGCAGAGCTTGAATGACCTGGCCAAGGCGTTCCCGAAAGAAATTCTTGAGGAACAGTTCGAAACAGTGATGCCCCTTTTGAAGGAGCTGTACCGACGGCTGCGGCCTCATGTAGATTGGCGCGAAATCGACTACAGCTTCGGCGGTAGGGTCATGGCGTCGCTCAATTTTCGCGTAGGCGATGACAAGAATCCTCAATTCCTATTTAGCAGTGGGCAGCGTCGGGCCACCGGCTTGGCATTTCTCCTGGCAGTCCATCTTTCTCGTAAATGGGCAACACTGAAGACCCTCATGTTGGACGATCCAGTTCAGCATATAGACGATTATCGCGCATTGAACCTTGTAGAGGTTCTGGCGGCAATACGGCGAGAAAAACGGCAGATAATCGTGGTAGTTGAAGATGCTGCGCTGGGCGACCTTTTAGCCAGGAGGCTTAGAGGGTCTCAATATGATAGCGATGTTTTGTATGTGATCGGTACAGGCCAGCACGGTGGAAGTATCGTGCGAGAGAAGCGAAACTTGCCGCCATTGAACGATGGGGTGCTCGCTCCCAAGCTGGCTTCATAGCCGCTTCTATGGTCGCGGTGCCAAGTGCCGGTATGCCGCTCTGCAGCAGACAGCAGAAACCTAACTCATGCGATGACCCATAGGGGGCAGGGACCGAACTAAGAATGATCTATAGGTCCAACTCGAGGTGTTCTGACCAATTTTGGACCTCGTGAATTTCAGCTGGATTTAAACCATATAGCTCGCAGGCGAGTGCATCGATTTTCGTCTCTGCGGCGCTTATGGTACGGCGCAGGATTGTTCGCTTTTGAGCAAGGCGAGCACCTTCGTAGTCTGCAAGGGCTTTCGTTATTGCTCTCGCGGCCTCTGTGATCTCGCTGACTCGATCTCGTGCGTCGGGAAGAGTGTCCACAGTCACGATCGGCAGTGCGTCCAAGTCAACTTTCTTTACTTGGGCGATGCTATCCTGATTAGTGAGAAGGGTTTTAGTAAACACATAACCGAGCAAACGAGAGTTTAAGAGCCCAAGAATATACAATGGTTCTACGTTAGTTGCTCCGTATGTAAAATAAAGCGACTGCTCGGGATATGTGCCGCTGGCATCATACGCAGCGATCAAACGAGAGCCAGTTTTTCGAATAAGAATTTTTGGCTTCCAGCCTAACTTTGCTACGTCCGTAGTTCGGCCCGTTATATTCTCTTTTTTAAACTCGAAATAAAGAGGGCTTCCGACCCTGTACTTGGTGATAGAAGCTCCTTTTAGAACTTTTCTTTGGCCCATGTTTTCTCTTTGCTTACTTATTTTGGTGCTTTTTCCACCAAAACCGGACGTTGTCTTTATTAATTGACCTAAAGGTTTTGCTAGACCAGCTTTGTCCAACCGGGCTAGGGCTTTAGAAAGAACTTTGCTATCTGGATTTTCAAAGCGATAGCGGTTGCTTTCTTTGCAAAGTTCTTTTTGGAGTACATCAAAGGATAAACCTTTGAACTCACCAATCCGTATTTTATGTTTAGATACTGGATTCATATTTTCAATTAAAAATATCAGCGTATCGGCTGTCACGTTAGGAAACGGTGCTCGATAGGTTACTTCACTTATGGCAAACGTTCTTAGTATCGTTTTTCTAAGGGGTATGAACTGGTCATTTTTGCCAAAACGATCGGGGACGATGAATCCGAATCTCCCTCCGGGCTGAAGGAGCGCGAGTCCCTTTGAGACAAAATATTCGTACATATTCGGCATGTACGTATTTCCAGCAAACTTATCTATGAGGTACACTCGTTCATCAGGTGAAAGAATGTCGTTACCAAATTTTCCACTAAGGGAAACCCAGGGAGGATTTCCAATCACTGCCGCGAACCCGCCCTCACTTTTGAGAAACGAAAACTCCGGGTCCCAATCAAAGACATTGATACGGAATAGGTCCTCGTCATTAAACAAACTAGGATGGCGCCGGTCAAAAAAGTCAGAGCTGACTAATGAGTTACCACACTTGATATTGCTGGAAAGGTCCGGCAATGCCCGCATGTGAAACATATCCATTTGCTTTTCGAGTGCGTCGCCACTTTCACCTTCAAGCACCTTTAACAATAGCGAGAGCTTGCTGACTTCCACAGCCTGCGGATCGACGTCAACTCCATAAATATGCGTGAGCAAGATGCGTCGTCTTTCGGCAATCGTCAGACGCCAGTCACCCGCAGCATCCATCTAAAGCTTGGGGTTTATACCTCTCGAAAGGCGCTTAGTGTTTTGAGACACATATTGCTCGCGGTACCAATCCAGCATAAATTGATAGGCTTCGAGTAAGAAAGACCCTGAGCCGCATGCTGGATCAACAATCCGTAGGGGAAGCGATCTGGATTTCTCTGTAGCGCCGATATCTTGCGGCCGCTTACCTATGAGTAGTGGACCAATCGTCGATTTAACGATATATTCAACGATATAGTTCGGAGTGTAGTACACGCCTCCCGCTTTACGGACTGCAGGTTTTTCTTCAATAATAGCTTTCTTGTTTTGAAGCCGGATCGTTTTCCCTAGAAACTGTTCATAGACCTGACCAAGAGTGTCGGAAGCTAGGACCGAAAACTCGTAGGGGCTTTTCGGGTAATAAAGGCTATCGAGGATGCGCTTGAGTTTGGTTTTTCCTACTCTAAGTCCCGGTGTGAGTGTGTCTCGGCTCTCTTTATCACCCTCCCGCATGTGAAACAGGCCAGAGTTATAGCGGGCATCTGCCTCTAGGAAAAGGCGCTGGAGGGCAGCGTATACGTTGGTATCATTGGCAATTGATTTGAGCCGACCGTAAGGTTCAATACCTCTGTCTTCTGCCATCCGAAGAAAAATTATCCGATCGATTATAAGTTGGACAGCACTATTTAGTTCCCTAACTGTGAGAGATTGGTTTTTACTACATATTTCGAGCGCAAGTAATTCTCGCCACCCCTCGATTCGTTTAAAAATGCGTTATCAACGGTTTGGGTGCCACGAGGCGATCTATGCGTTTCGGCAAACGTCTCAAGTGATCCGTTGAGGACAGCTGGCTTCGAGAAGAGAGAGTAAAGTTCATCCCACTTTTCCTCGTAGTCCATATACGTGAGGTACATCAAACGTGCAGTGTGGGCCTTGTCGTCCGCATTTGGCTTTACTCGGCAATCATAGACTGCAAATTCTTCAAAGTCCGTGAGGATAGAGAGTGGAAGTTTTGCACTCCATGCGTAACGACGAAGCTGATAAGCTGAGGAAATGCCATCCCTAATATTCACAGCAGGTTTTTTTGCTTCAATAAAAAATACCCGTTTGCCTCCTACACGAATTCCATAGTCAGGAGCTTTGATGTTGCCGCCGATGCGGAGTGCATCTTCGTGAACAACATCCTTCAGGGCATTGTGATTTCCTGCGACGTTTGTCACGTCCCATCCTAAGCAACCCAGCATACCATCTAGAAACTCGCGGCGAAGTTGCGTCTCGTTGTACGAAGCTAATCTGTAGGATGGCTCTCCCTCTCGGAACTGATCAACGAGGCGGCTCATCTCCGTTGGAAACTTTACAGCTGGTAACTTCTTTGGGACCCTCCGCGCCATTCAACCCCCCTGTTCTGTTTTCTCGCCGAATGCGCCCTCGCATCCAACCGCTTCAATGTTCTTACGGGTGTCATCGGCACTTTGCGACAACGATCAACCCGAAACTCGCTGCATAAGCGGTATATGTAGGAGGTAACAAAGCCTCTGCTGGCAAGATCGGGAGGCAAGCTATCGCGGAGCGTGCGTCGGGGGCTTCCCTCTTAGCGCGGAAATCAGGGTATCTTATATGGTGCGGCCCAATCTGCCGCCCCCTCCCCCCACCAAGCCCTCGGAAGCGATTCCGGGGGCTTTTTCTATGCCTCGAGGAAATTCGTTATGCTTATAATCCGAACGGCGGACGAGATGGCAAAGGCGCTGTCTTCTCCGCTGGACCCCCTGCTGCACGAGCGGCTATCCGCTCACCGCAACCATCTGTTGGACTACCCCGACTTCCCCTTCGAAGAGTTGGGCCTGTTCCTGATCGTCCAGCCGGGGGACACCCTGGACACCGTAGCTACAGCAAGCCCTGTTCGGCTGGCGCAGGAAAGCACCTTCACTTTCGAACCCGAAACCATCGATCACCATGGCGACTGGCTGGAGGTGCTCTTCGTCATGTCCGATGATGGCTTTGGCATCGTCCTGTTCGTGTCCTTGGTCGTGGCTACCGATCCTGACCTGCTGAGCGCCTGCCAAGCCTTAGCGCCCAACCTCGAACTACCTGGCAGCCGATAAATCCGACGGCAGTTTACCCTGCAGCGATGTGGCCTTCACCGGTCACTTGAATTTCCAGCCCCATCAAAACCCTGAGCTGCCGACCTTTGGCAGCAGTCCACGCGGCTCCCGGTTTCGGGGGCCCTTTTTTTTTTGGAGATACGATAATGCTTTCCATCTACGACAAGGTTTCCGCCCGTGCCGCTCTCGACCAGCCGCTCGAGCCGTCTCTGCGCACCATCATCACCAACAGACTCGCCGACGCGGCTTCCATCGGTCTGTCCGACCAGACCCACATAATTGTCATTCGACCTGGAGACACCGAGGCAATGCTGCTGGAGGAGCTCGGCTGGTCGCCGCTCGTCAATCCAATGACCGAGGCACGATTCGGGGAAACCGGGTTCACGCCATACTGGTCGTGGCTCCAGGATCTGGGCGGCTGGTTCGAACTGATCCACACCGTCGGCAATTCGGGATTTGCCTACACCTTCCTCGTCGAAGATGCCGAGGACTCACTGCTTGCCCAACTCTGTCGAAGGGGAGGGGTAGTGTGATGAAGGTGCTGGGCAAGATGTTGCTCGCCTGCTTCGTCCTCGCGGCCTTGCGTTTGGGCCTCATGTTCATCGCGGCGGCCATGGTGCTCGGCTTGGTCGTCGCCCTGATCCGGGCACCTGGCCAAACACTCTCGATGTTGTTCGGAATAATCCTGCTCAATGCATTCGCCGCTCACCCCTGGCTCGGGCTCGCGCTCTTCATTCTGATTGTCATAGGCGGAAGTCTGCGCTCCAAAATCTAAGCGCGACAACTCACGAGTTTGAAGAGTAGAATTTTTGCCACCATTTCAATTGGGCGACCTCCAGTCGTTTCTCGAGGTCCGGATCTACGTCAGGCTGGGTTGCGAGGCACGTGGTCGGCGTCGCTGCAGCGTTGTTGTCCGGCCTGACGGCTCTGAATTCCTTCAACTGGTTCAATAGATCAACCGCAGTAGCCGCGAAGTTATAAGCTAGGTCGTTCGGCCACGCTCGCCTTTCGTCTCTCGTAAAAAGAGATGCTCCTAACCAACCCTCCAGTTTAATAATTCGGTTGGAGATAGTACTTTGGCTGCAACCAAGAGCCTTTGCTGTGTCCTCAAATGATCCGTGAACAAGGACAGACTGAAGTGTCTCAATCCACACAGTATCTAACGAGTCTTCACTTCTCTTAGGCATGACTTCTGACACTTCTGTTGGAGGACATCCGGTTTGCATTCAGAAACCAAACCCGATGCGAGCCACCCATCTGCTAAACGAATGGCAAACTTAAAACTAGCCATCCAATCGGCAAATTCTTCAGCACCTGCCGAAATCACAGAGGTATCTGGACGGTCGCCGGAAGAGATTTTGGCCAGGAGGGATCCGCCTGAAAATGGATCGCTGGACCTCGGGTAAAGGAGCCAGGCTTTTCGACGGCCCCTAATCAATCATGGCACATGAATATGGAAGGAAGTGCCCCTGCTTGCAGAAAGCCCCTCCGCTTACCTCAAGCGAGCCCAACACCGCCGGACTCGCCACGAGTTCGGCAACTATCAAAACCTCGTCACCAGCTGGTGAACAATAAAAAGAAACGAACATGCAACAGACACTTACTCCACAGCACGGCTTCAACATCCTACGGAGAACGCAGGAACTCAAACTGGCCTTCGATGAGGCAGGTCTAGAGGGACGTATTAGCTTCGCAAAGGCCTGCATCTGGTCAGGTCTAACTCGACCCGATGAGATCATCGCGGAGGCCTGTGCCATTGCCGGAGATCACCTTGAGAGCGTCTTCGACACGCTCCTGATGGAAGGCGAAAACATTCACTGGCGAAAGTGCGCTGAGGGCAGCCTCGAGCTGATCACCGGCGCGTAATGCCAGAGGGAAACAATGTTGGTGGGCTGAAAGGTCCACCAACACCTCCCAATCGCCTAGCCCAAGCGGGCAGTCTCGATCGGTCCAGCTTCCCGGACCAGCCGCGGTCCTCGAACAAGTCGATGCCTGCGACCCTGGAGAACTTCCGGCACGTGATCGAAGCTTCGAAGATCCAGATACGCTTTAACGAGGTCAAGAAGCGAGCTGACATCGATGTGCCCGGCCTTCAGATCGGGAGGCAAAACCGGGACGCGGTCATCCTCTCGCACCTGGAAAGCCTGGTCATCCGGAACGACATGTCACCGGGGCAGGCTCGTCAGTATCTGCTGGTTTTGGCCGACGCCAACCCATTCGACCCCTTCGCTGACTGGGTGAACAGCAAGCCTTGGGATGGCACGAGCCGGCTGGGCGATATCTGCGAGACACTCGTTCCGACGGAGGAATACCCGACAGCGTTCCGGGATGTGCTGGTTCGAAAATGGCTGCTCAGCATCGTTGCCGCCACGTTCAAGAAGCAAGGCTTCCGGGCCCGCGGCGTGTTAACCCTGCAGGGTGCCCAGGGTCTCGGAAAGACGAGCTGGATTGCCAGCCTCGTTACTCCAGCGCGCCTGCGCGAAGAAGTGGTCAAGCTCGGACATAGCTGGGACGGCGGGAGTAAGGACGCCCGCCTAGCTGCCCTGCGCCACCGGATCGTTGAACTTGGCGAGCTTGAAGGTTCGTTTCGCCGTGAGATGGCCGGCCTGAAGGCATTCATCACTGAGACCGATGACAAGATCAGGCCCCCATATGCCAAGGTCGAGGCAGAGTATCGCCGTTCGACGATCTTCGCCGCCTCGGTGAACGACCGCCAGTTCCTGCTCGATACCACCGGCAACAGTCGGTTCTGGACCATTCCGGTGGAGCGGATCGACTACGAGCATGACATCGACATGCAACAGGTCTTCGCCGAACTGAAAGCCGCATTCGAGAAGGGTGATCAGTGGTGGCTTACAGAGCCCGAGGAAGAACAGCTTGGCAAGGTCAACGACGAGCATCGCCTTCTCAGCGCAATAGAAGCGAGGATAGCGGAAGAGTTCGAGGTTGACCGGGCAAAATGCGAGAACCTGCCTCGCCTGACCGCGACTGAGGTTCTCAAAAGGCTGGGCTTCGAAAAGCCGACTAACGCTCAGTCCAAGGAAGCCAATGTGGCCCTGCGAACCCTGCTCGGCGAACCGAAACGCGTCCGCGGATACAATCGGTGGCCGATCCCATGGCGTCAGGCAGAGCCATCCGCCTCAGCCTACGATCCCGCGCAGGACGAGTACTAAACGCCTCCCCCTCCCCACCCCAGACGAAGGCCGTTGAACCGCAAGAGCAATCCGGCCGGGTTGGGGAGGGGGTTGCAGTTTCCGGGAGAGCTGCTGTGGCAAACCCACCGTCGCGGCCCGCCCGGCGCTGGGGCAACCGCCCCGGAATTCGGCCTGACGCGCCCCTTTGAGGCCATCTCGGCACAAACTCGGCCACGTCCGGGCGACCCCCATCGAGTCCGCCGCCGCTGTCGAGCGGGCTCATCCCAACTCACGATGATCAAGGAAATCACTATGCCAATTGCAACTCTAGATGCGGCCTTTTGCGCGGCCGCCGAATGTCCAACCCGCAAAAGGAAGATCGACTACTACGACAAGGAGCTGAAGGGCTTTGTCTTGGAAGTCCGCTCATCCGGCGGGAAAAGCTACTATCTGCGTTACCTAGAGCCGAACGGCCGACAACGGCAGCTGAAGATCGGCGGCTGGCAGGATCTCACATTCTCGCAGGCCAAGAAGAAGGCCCAGCAGCTCCGCTCTGAAGTCATTCTCGGCGGTGATGCACTGGGTGACAGGAAGCGCAAGCGGCTGGTGCCGACCTATGCCGAAGTCGCGCAGCAGCACATCGATCACGTCCGCACCTACCAGAAGCGACCCGAAAATACCGCGTCGATCATCAACCTCCATCTGTTACCGCAATGGGGGAAGCTCCGGCTGGACGAGATTAAGCCGCAGGCCATATCGAAGTGGCTCGGCGAGAAGCGTCAGAGCCTTGCACCCGCCACCGTCGAAAAGCTGCGGGTGACCTTGGGGCGATCGTTCGAACTGGCGCGGCAGTGGAACCTGCCCGGTGCCGAAATCAATCCGGTCCGAGCAGTGCCACGGTTCCGGTTCGACAATGCGCGCGAACGGTATCTCAGCAAGGCAGAAGCGCAACGCCTACTCGCGGCCTGCAAGGGTTCCAGCAATCCGCAGCTATGGGCGATTGTGAGCCTGTTGCTGTACACCGGTGCCCGCAAGTCCGAACTCCTCAGGGCCAAGTGGGAGCACGTCAATCTGGATCAACGATTCTGGCTGGTGCCTGTCAGCAAGACAGGAAAGGCGCGGCGGGTGCCATTGTCCGGACCCGCAATCGAAGTGATCAAGGGGCTCGTAGAGATTCCCGGCTGCCCCTGGCTTCTTCCCAACCCCGATACCAGGTTGCCCTACAACACGATCAAACGGGCGTGGGCGACGGCGCAGGCGGAGGCCAAACTACCCGGTCTCAGGCTGCACGATCTTCGGCACAGCGCAGCATCCTTCATGGCCAATGGCGGGGTTGATCTGTTCACGATCGGGCGCATCCTGGGCCATGCCGATCATCAGTCGACCATGCGGTACAGCCATCTTGCCAATGATACCTTGATGGCGGCGGTTGAAGCCGGGGCGGCTGGTCTGGAAGGAGCGGCACGATGATTGAGGCGACCACCACCCCTACGTCGGAACTCTATGACAAGCTCATTGCGCTGGATCGGCAGCTTAAGGGGCAGGGAGTGAGGAACCGTCACGATCGAGCTACGGCGCTGATCGGAGCCTGCCTCTCTGAAGGTGTCGATACCGGAGCCCTGATCGTTTCTGTGCTTTCGAAGCTGGGCTTCTCAAAACAGCACGTTGGGAAATTGCTTACGGATGAAGCTAAGCGAAATCCGCAAACTGCCCTCTGGTGCCGCGATGCGGATAAGCGCTACCGGCTCAACGATAGCGTGAGCGCCCCAGGCTAGCTCCGCAGGGTTGCACGATTCAACCCCTCCCCTTCTGGGCTTGCCAAATTGGCGGGCTCGGGAGGGGAGCTATTTTTTTTGTTCTCTAGTATTAAGCGAAGCGTTAGGCACTGCCAGCCCGAAATGGCATTCAAAGACTAAGCCGATCATTACGCTGCGCCAATCCGGCGGTTTTGAAAGCTCGTAGGACAGATTAACCACAACTGCTCTGAATTACGAAATACTGGTATTGGTAGCTTGCCTCTGGACGGATCACCGGGCCGGAGTATCGGCCCGGGCATCGCGATGAAGAGGATTTACCTTGAGCAGAATTATCGCAGCCGCGATAGCGGCGACACTGACAGTGGTCGCGACACCCGTATCTGCCGAACTTTTGCCAACGAAGGGATATGTGGCGTCGATTGACGAAGCGAGCCTGCTCACGAACTTCGCCAAAGCCGCGATCATGCTGGAAAGCTGCAACATTCCCGAAAAGGACGTCCCTGGATTTCCGGAGGTCCGCAGCTATATGAACAATCATCGAAGTGGTGCTGGCGGTGCGTCATACGGGAATCCGGCCATGGGCGATCCCTTTATGGCGTTGATGGCGGCGACGGCTAAAGAGAAGGCGCGGTCGCCCGAAGGCCGCGCTTCCTGCGAGCAAGGCAGGGCCGACCTCACCAGAATAAGCACCGCGCTCATCCCGGCCCTCATGGAGTTCCGCCGTCGCCACATCGCGGCCGGACATGCCAAAGCGGACGATCCAGCCTACGCCGACGTCGGACCACAAGTTGCTGCCGAGAAGGAAGCGAAGATGCTCGCGGCGATATCGGCTAAAGAGGGGCAGCGCCGCTTGGAGGAATTCCAGAATTCGCCGGAGCAAGTTGAAAAGCGGAACGCGGAGAACCTCGTGCGGTTGCGCGATGCCATTGGTTCACTTCCAATCCTCGGATTTGGAACGGCACGCGTAATTCTCCCACTGTTTGACGATGAAGCGACGCAGAAGGCGGAGGAAGAGCTCGTAGCCGAAAGAGAGATGGACAGCATATGCGACGCGGTTGTAGCCGTTGGGGCGCCAGCTGCGAAGGGTTTGGTCGTGGACGACCTACTTCCCTACATCGCGGGAAAGAAGAAGCCTTCGATCAAGGGTTTGAAAAAAAGCGTTATAAGCAACGTGGGCGAGGCTGCATCGGTGGCGGCAGCTGGGAAGTCCAGCGATCGCTGCAAGTAAGCGCGCCCTACGATCGCATCATTGCCCTCCCCCCCCGAAAAACAAGCTGATGTAGGATGTTCGGCTGCCCGGGTTTGGCCTCAGGTGAAACCCTCGGGCAATGTTCGTGTTACAGAATCGGCCAGCCGGTTGGTGCGCGAAGGTTCGATGCGACACCATCAGCAAGTTGGGGGCCGTCACACCACAATCGCGCAGTGCTGGCACCTGTTCGGAATAGCCTGCGCGACCGATGGTTGAAGCGGATCCCTAGAGTCCGCAGGTCACTGTCAGATCGATCTCACCAGCATGCTCGTTATCGATGCCCACCATCTTGAGGTGATATGTCGTAGTGCTGTCAGACTCTTCCCTGGACACCATTTTAGTCGGACCCGTCTGAAAGAATGCAACCTTAAGGTCCGAACCGATCCACGGACCTTGAGAAAAGCGGCTGTCTTCTATCTCCTGAACCTGATCAGAGGTATCGTCCTGCTTGATCGGGCTCCCATGCTGATAGAAGCCCCGAGGAACGGATATGCGAGTGTCTGCGCCATAGAAGCGTACGACTGCGTAGTCGTCGCCCATGTCAAACGTCAGATAGGTTTCGCCGTGGGCTATCCCGCTGCAAAACTCGTTCTGCTTCGGCTCAGTTATGGGTTCGAAGCCCACACCTTCTGCGGCCAACAACAACGCAGCGCCTGCAAGAGCCTCGATCATTGTAGCACCTGCGAATCTGCTGTGCTGAGCTTGTACTGGTTTGCAGGATCGATGAGCGCAGCCGTGGTCTTGCGATAGACATAACCGCCCGCCAGGCCACCAATTACGATGGTCCAGATCCAGTCGCTGCTTGAGATGCCATAAGCCATCGCGCCATAAAAGACGGCGTAGACTGCAGCAAATGTGGAGGCGCTAGCTCTTGGATATCGGCCACTCAACCAGCCGATGACCCGAAGAACAATCATAACGATCGTCCCCACAGCCAAGAGCGCGATCGCGGGGTGACCGAACAAGGCGTAGAGGCTGCTCGCGGCGCCAGTGAGCAGAACTGCAGCGATAAAGAATATCGGTAGCGCCAAGAAAATGCCGGGGATCAGTCCTGGGAACGCAGCCGCGATCAAGGCTCCGCCCATAAAAGCACGCATAAATGGCATCTTTTTCTCCCAACCCATTTCAGGCTCAGCATGGAAGGTAAGTCCTTCCCCAATTCTTAACGGGCTTAGGATCCGCTTCGGCCGCCCTCCACGTCTCTGACGGCGCGGGTGCAATCTTGGGAGGGGCGCGGCCAGCCGAGCTCCATAGCGGTGGCTAGGGGGCTTGTGAGGACCAAGCAGGGCAATTGCAGCTTGCATTGGTGTCACGCATGGTCGGACAGGCTCTCAAGTCACTTGCTTCTCATTGAGAGGCCGCAATCAACGTAGTCCCCAAGCCACCCGAACACACCGAGCGTCACATCGCCCAGATGGTTGACGTCGCGGATGCCCCAAGGGCGAAATGTCAGCGCTATCTTCTGTTGAGGCTATCGACCAATTCAGCAATCCGCTCCACGGCGTCGCGTGTCTCGCCATCATATTTGAGAGCCTGAGCTTTTATGAGATCGCCTACCGTGGGATGCGCAAGATAGCCTATCGCGGCTTCCCTGTATGCCATCATGGCCATTAAAAGCAGATCCATTGCTGCGGGCTTCTCACGCGCCAAATCCGCTTTCTCCGCCACGTCACGGGCGCAGTGAGCTAGCCTGTCTAACGCGTTTTTCATTGGCCGGAGCTCCCGTCGAGCCTTGATTTACCGTATCTTGAAGCCGCCGACGCCCGATGTTTCGGCGAGCTGCATCAAAGCGGAGCATGAAAATTCTTCGTCGTCTATCGTTTGTCACGGGACGGGGGTCGTGGTGCGGGCCGGAACATCGCCTCTCCGGGGAGCTTTATACACCCGTAGCAAACGGAACGGCAGGATAATGAATGACGTCGAACGACCCGTAGCAGTTGCGCTCCTCAACCAAGCACAGTTCGACATGCTGGGCAGCAGTCTCAAGCACGTGTTCAGTATAAAGGATAGCGGTGAGCAGTTCGCAGACCTGTTGCGGGCCTTCAACGAGGCAGATGATCGGAAGCCGTCCCGCAAACCGTAAGGTGAAACGAAAACCGAAAGCTTCGTCCCTCCGATTGAGCGAGATCACGATCCCATGCACGCCTGGCTTCTGCAGGACCCAGTCTTGAGAGCGTCCTCGACGCACTCCTGATCAAAGGCGAGAACATTCAGTGACTGTCAGCCCGGCGAGTGTCCACAACCGCCAGATTGAGCTTTCCTACACAGAACGAAATGTGAACATAGCAAACTTCCATCGACTCGGAAGGTTGCCATGCTCGTTCTCGATCCGGCCGCGCTTGCGGCTCTCGCTGCTGTCATCACCGCCAGCTCGGCGCTCATCTGGTCTATCCGGCGCAAGCCATGAGCTCGAAGCGGCTCGATGCCATCTCGGATTATACGAGGCACGGCTATAGCCTGCGGGTCGATTGCAGAGCTTGCGGTCGCCTGGCCATCATTGATCCGCTCAAGATCACGCTGCTCTGTCAGCAGCGCCAATGGTCGAAGCAGATTGCTGCGGTGGAGCGGCGGCTACGTTGCTCGAAGTGCGGGAGCCGTGACGTGCGGGTAGGGCCTGGATTCTTGGTTTGATA
>Ga0114900_1001183_pt1 | contig 16760 bp, 13 predicted proteins | sample MalvireepMed_231_FD_89685 | JGI IMG/M metagenome (GOLD analysis project Ga0114900, IMG submission 89685) | Marine viral communities from the Global Malaspina Expedition - Malaspina viral metaG DeepMed_231 | ecosystem: Environmental > Aquatic > Marine > Oceanic | place: Mediterranean Sea...
AAGCCCCTCACCGCCTCCAGGCTGGCGCCACCCCAACGGGCGAGCACCGCCAGGCACTGGAGCTGCCTGGATTCCAGAGCGCCGCAGAGGGCATCCAGAAGTTGCCGATCGCCCGGGCGATCGCCACTGTCCAGATCAAGAACCGCCACCACTGGTCCGGTGCCCAGCTTCAGTGCAGAAGCATCTGCGACCGACCGGCCGTGACGGTAATACCGGATCAGCTCACGGGGAGGTAATTGCGGAATTTCCAGCAACTCTCCCGACTGCACCAGCAACCAGCGCAACAAGGCGTCCAGATGCTCCGGCGTGCGCCCCTGATAGAGCGAGCGACCTTCAAGCCAGCGCGCCTGCGCAGGAAAGTTGGCCGCCAGGCTCAGCAGATGTGCCCGCAGGTCCGCTCCGGGCTCAGGGGCAGCCATCAGGCGGGTCAGCAACTCATCCGTCGCGCCGTCCAGAAGCGCTTTGCCGTCAAGTCGCGACAGCCGCGTCAGACGACGGTCTCCGTTGATGGCTAACACGGGCACAGGTCGATGCCCCGCACGGTCCGACAGTAAACGCTCAAGACGCCCCACCTGATCCCCGAACACCGCCGCCACGAGTATGGCGTCGGCACGGTCGAGCAGCTCACCAAGCGCATGATCGTCCATGACAGCAAGCTGGTCCGGCGTTCGCAGGGCCACACGGTGTTCGGGATAACGCTCCAGAAACCGTTGGGCGCCGGCCGCCAGCTCTGCCGCGGACCGATCCGATACCAAGCCGACAACCGTCGCAGCTTTACCGGGGCCCGCCACAATCAGCAGACACAGGATCAGCGCCAGACCAGCCGATAACCGGGCCGATAGCCATTGAATTGCGGGCATCATTTATTCCCAATCGTGTCACTGAAAGTCGTAGCGGACACTGAGCATCGCCGTACGGCCGGCGGCGACGTACCGGCTACCGTCACTGCGCTCAGCGGTGGCGTACTCCTTGTCGAACACGTTGGCCACGGTTAACCGGCTGGACCAGCCCGGCGCGAACTGCCAGCCAGCACGCAAATCCAACGTGCCATAACCTGGCAGCCGGTTGTCGTTGGCCGCATCATCGTACCGATACCCCTCAGCAATGAACGTTCCGCCCAGCGACCAGGCCTGAATTTGCTTATCCAGCGCCAACCGGAACGTCTGCGCCGAGCGGCGGCGTAGACGATTGTCGGTCTGCCGATCTCGGGGGTCGCTGAAGGCAACACTGGCCTGACCATTCCAACCATCGCGTTCAAAGCCGCTGGCCAGTTCAAGCCCCCGGATTCGGGCGTTATCGACATTGGCCGGAGCCATGCGGCCGGTAGCGTCGGTATCCAGGGCAATCAGGTTTTCCACATCCAGCTGGTACAAGGCGATGTCCCAGAACCAGTGCTGATAGCGGCCACTGAAACCCAGCTCCACCGTATCGGATTCTTCCGGTGCCAGGTCCGGATTACCGGAGTAAGAACCGCCCCAGTTGTAGACTTCCAGGGGATAGTAGAGCTCGTTGAAGGTAGGCGCCCGAAAAGCCGTACCATAGCTGAGACGAAGCCGATGAGCCCGGTCGACGGCGTGGCCCAGCGCCACGCCGCCGGTCTCACGCTTGCCATAGGCCTCGTTATCGTCAGCGCGCAAACTGAACTGCAGGTCTGTGGGGCCAAAGTTAAGGCGCAACTGGCTAAACAGAGCCGTGTTGAACCGGCTGGTTTCATCAAAATCGGTCGTGCCACTGACTTCATCGTGGACCAGTTCGGTCCCTACCACCAGCTCGTGAACATCCATGGTGAAGGTGTTTTCCCAGCGGCCGGTCAAGGTGCGGGTATCGAAAACGGAGTCATCATAGCTGTCGTTAAAGGTTTCCTGTTCATCCCGGGCTTCAGAAAACAGGACTGAGCTACGCCACTGATCACTGATCGGCGTTTCAAGACGCAGGCCCAGTGTTCGGATCATGAAATCGGTGTTACCGCCCTCAAATTCGGTGTTGCCCTCAGACTGCATCAGGACGGCCGAGGCCTGACCGCCGTTGTCGAGGTCGTGGACAACACGGGCTACGCCGGCACTGTTTCGGTAACCGCGATCTTCGCCCTCCTCCACGATGGCAGTGCCATCGCTTTCCTGGTGCAACCCACTGAGGCTGGCCCGGGTGCTACCGTCACCAAAGGAGACTCCGGCCAGGCCTTTACCGGTATCGAAGGAGCCGCCACCCAGTTCGACCCAACCGCGGTTGCCCCGCGTGGGCTCGACGGTGAACGCCTGCACCACACCGCCAACCGCATCAGCACCATAGAGCGAACTCTTGGGCCCCCGGACAATTTCCACCCGCTCCACCAGATCCACCGGCAGAAACTGCCAAGGCGCACTGCCACTGGTGGCCGACCGCAGGCGCACACCATCAATCATGAACAGCGTGGATTCACTGCCTGTGCCCCGAGTGTAGACACTGATGTTCTTGCCAAAAGATCCATTGCTAATGACGTTGATGCCTGGCTGACCGCGCAGCACCTCGGAAAACTCAGTCGGGGATCGCTGGGCCAGCTCCTCTTCGCTCACGACGGTGACGGAGGACAGGCTTTCACCGACAGTTCGCGGGCCCAGAGTGGCGGTAACAACAATAGGGTCCAGCTCGGCCACCATCAGTTCGCCCGACTCATTGGCATGGGCAATGGCGGAAACCAGGGGAAGAACGGTAAAAGAACACAGCAGGGCCGGGCCGGCCTTGGTAACACCCATAAAACACTCTCGCTAGCATGTCGTGCGCACCCGCACGGCAGTTGGTCATCAAACAGCGGAGGTCAGGCTGGGCAGAAATACGGGCAGGGGAACGCCAACAGGAACGAACAGCCGGATTCACCCACCTTGGCCGCCCTCCGCAGCAACTGGTGTGTTAACAGGCCGGTCTCCGGGCTCATGAGCAGGATTGGGCAGGACCCATCCGCATTCATCACCTTCCCATGCCAAAGCACAGTGGCGCACTTGATGAATGTTGACTCAATTACCGTTGCGGGGGCAGCGTCGGACTAGCACTGGAGGGCTCCAGAGCGCACCGTCTTCCCGTTTCACCCTGACAGCTTTGCACAGGGCACCTGAAAACGCGCGCAAGGCTACCAATCGCCCTCCCCCTGGTCAATGACATTCCACAAGGGCCGCAGCCAGTCGCTGCCATTCCGGCTCACGGCCAGGCAGCCCAAAGCGCAGGGCCGGCGGAGTGTCGAACAGGCGCACCAAAACGCCCCGGCTGGCCAGTAACCGGTGGATTCGGCGTGCGTCCGGATGAGGCAGGTAACGAAACAGCCGGGTACCACGACTATCGCCTAGTCCGCACGCGGCCAAAAGCCCATGCAGGCGCGCACTGGCCGACGCCAATTCCTGGCCCGTCACTCGCTGCCAGTGCCGGTCTGCCAGGGCCCTCGACATAATGTACCGGGCCGGCCCGCTCATAGCCCAGGGCCCCAACCGCTCGGCCAGCGCCGATATCGTCAACTCATCGCTCAATACCGCCCCAGCTCGGATGCCTGCCAGCCCGAAGAACTTGCCCAGAGAGCGCAACACCACAAGCCCCCGGGAGCCGACGTAAGGCGCGATACTGCTGTCCTGAACCGGATCGACAAAGGCTTCGTCCACCACCAGGAAGCCACCTCGGGCTTGCAATCGCCGGTGCCAACCCCGTAATTGCTCAGCCGGTAACGTTAACCCAACCGGATTGTTGGGGTTGATCCACACCAGGCCCTCAAGCGTTTCCAGCCAATCATCATTGTCTGCAATCTTCTCCAGCGGAATCGGCACCAGATCGTGCCCGGCCCGCTGCCACCAATACCCATGCTCGCGATAGCCCGGCACCGGAATACCCACACGGCAGGGAGGCCTCAGGTACGGCAGGGTCTGAATCGCGGCCTGACTGCCAGCAACCGGCAGGCAGTGAGCCGCCTCGGGCGCGCCACACCAGTCGCGAATGATCTCCGGCAACCCGTCGTCGGCTTCCGGCAAACGCTGCCAAACGCTGTCCGGAATGGCGGGGATGGGCCAGGATTGAGGGTTAAGCCCAGTGGACAAATCCAGCCACTGATGGCGCGGAATACCCCACTCGCGGATCGCGCGCTCCAGCCGTCCGCCATGCTCAGGGAGCGACGAAACCGTCATGCGCCCCCCAGCATCAGTACGCGGCCGAGCCCCGCCCCAACCATCAGCACGATCACCCACAACCAGGCGCCCCGCCGGACCAACTGAATCGACGCCTCAATGGTCTGGGCGCCAGGCGCCGGGCCACATCCGAGTACCGGCCGCTGTTTGGTGCCCCCAGCATAGGGTGCCGGCCCACCCAGGGTCACCCCAAGAGCGCCCGCGCCCGCCGCCATCACCGGGCCGGCGTTGGGACTGTCCCAGGCTTTGGCCTGAGTCTGCCAGCATCGCCAGGCTTGCGAGGTTTGGCCCAACACCGCGTAGGTTAACGCCGTCAGGCGGGCTGGCACCCAGTTCAACAGATCGTCCATTCGGGCTGCGGCGCGACCAAACTGTCGGAAACGCTCATTGCGATAACCCCACATGGCATCCAGCGTGTTGACCATTCGATGCAGCAATACGCCCGGAACCCCGGCCACCAGGAACCAGAACAAGCTGGCAAACACCGCGTCCGCGCCATTTTCCAGCATCGATTCCGACGCCGCTGCGGCAACGCCGCGCTCGTCCAAGGCCTCAGCGTTGCGACTGACAATCCGTCCAACCTGCTCGCGCGCCTGGGACAAATCACCCGCCCGCAGCGCGGTCGAGACCGCTGTCCCATGCTCTGCCAGCCCGCGCAGAGAAATAGCGAGCCACACAGCCAGCACCTCGAGTATCAGCCATCCCCCGTCCGGCAATTGCCTTTCCGCCCAGTACACCAGCGTCAAAACCGGCCCCACCAGAACCAGCAAAGCCATCATTCCCCGGCTGGCACGCCAGGGCCCCGGCACATTTAATCGGCGCTCAAGCGCGGCCGATGCCTGACCAAACCCCACCACCGGGTGCCAGCGCCGGGGTTCGCCAACCAAGACATCGACCAGCAGCGCCGCTATGCACACCAATGCCGAGATGAATATGTCGTCCAAACCGGACCCTCTTTCTTTGAGCGATTACCTACATGGTCGCCAAGTTTACTCGACCGGACGCTAACCTTGACACTGTTTCAGCCACGGTGGACTATCTGGCGCCTGTCTCTCTGCGCGGAACGCCAAACCATGACCCTACCTGCTAGCTGGACCAACGCCATCCGCCAACCCGAATTTCACTTCGCAGACCGGGCCCGCGCCCGTCAGGGCGTGCTTACCAAACCCCCGGGATCGCTCGGCCGCCTGGAAGAACTTGCCATCGCGCTCAGCGCTCAATTAGCCACCGAAACCCCGTCGGTCGACCGGGTGCATATTTCCGTGTTTGCCGGTGATCATGGCGTCTGTTCCGAGGGCATCTCCGCGTTTCCACAGTCCGTCACCGCCCAGATGATCGCCAACTTCGCCCGCGGCGGCGCCGCCATCAGTGTGTTGGCCCAACAGCTTGGCGCCAGTCTGGAAGTTGTGAATCTCGGCACGATTGGCGATGTACCCGAGGACCTGCCCGGCGTGGTCGATGAGCGCCTGGCCCCCGAAACCGGCAATCTGGCCACCGAGCCGGCCATGAACACAGATCAGGTGACTGCCGCACTGAACGCAGGCGATCGGGCGGCCGCGCGGGCGGCAGAGGCAGGCGCTCAGCTCTTCATCGGTGGCGACATGGGCATTGGCAACACCACCAGCGCCGCGGCCCTGGCCTGCGCCCTGCTGAATCGGCCGCCTGAACAGCTGGCCGGCCCCGGCACTGGCCTCAACGACCAAGGGGTCAGCCATAAGGCCAAGGTGATCGCGCGGGCCCTGGCTCGCCAGGGTGACAATCACGCCCCCTTGGCGTTGCTTAGGTCACTGGGTGGGTTTGAAATCGCGGCCCTGGCCGGAGCCTTCCTGGGCGCAGCCGCCCGGGGCATTCCGGTACTGGTCGACGGCTACATTGTTTCCGTGGCCGCGCTGATCGGCGTGCGCCAACAGCCGGCCCTGCGCCAGTGGCTGCATTTTAGCCACCGCTCCGCCGAACCCGGTCATCGGCTGGTGGTTGACGCCCTCAACGCCCAGCCCCTGCTCGACCTGGGCATGCGCCTGGGCGAAGGCAGCGGCGCCGCCGTTGCCGTTCCGTTATTGCGCGCGGCCTGCGCCCTGCACAACCAGATGGCCAGCTTTGCTGGCGCCGGAGTCAGCGGAAAAACCGGAGAAGCGGTATGACAACCACCATCATCGACCTGATCCGCCACGGCGAGCCCGAAGGCGGCCAGATGTTCCGGGGCAGCAAAGACGACCCCCTGAGCGACCGGGGCTGGCAGCAGATGACCTCGGCCGTTGCCGATCACGATCACTGGGACGCCATTGTCAGCTCCCCGATGAAACGCTGCTATCACTTTGCCCAGCGACTGTCAGAGCAACGTGGGCTTCCGCTGCATCGGGAAACAGAGCTCCGGGAAATTGGCTTTGGCGAGTGGGAAGGCATGACCGGCGAACAGGTACGGGCAAGCTACGGCGATCGATTGCAACAATTCTGGGCCGACCCGGTGCATGCCCATCCTCCGGGTGGCGAGCCGGTGGTGGAGTTTTACCAGCGAGTCCGCAACGGGTTTGAACGTTGCCAGCAAACGTTTGACGGCCAACGCGTGCTGGTGGTCTGCCACGGAGGCGTGATCCGCATGGTGCTGGCCAATGTGTTGGGCATTCCGCTGGAGAAATCATTCACCGGCTTCGCCGTGCCTTACGCCTGCCGCAGCCGGATACAGGTGGACCAGTCCGAATTCGGTGTGTTTCGCAGCCTGATCAGCCACCAGCCTTGAGGGTAAGTGGCAAACCCGCCACGGCCATCACCACCTCATCACAACGCTGGGCCAGGGCCTGATTGAGCCAGCCCAGCTCATCCGCAAAGCGACGGGTCAGCGGATCCATGCCGATGGTCCCGAGCCCCACTTCGTTGGTCACAATGACCAGGGAGCCAGGATAGACCTCAACCGCCTCCAGAAAGGCTGCCCGTTCGGGCTGGAACAAGGCGCCCTCGGCAAACAGCAGATTGCTCAGCCACAGGCTCATGCAGTCCACCAACAGCAACGGCGGTTCTCCCGGGCCGCGGGCATACTCTGACAATACCTGGCCCAGGCGCAGCGGCTCTTCAGCAAGCTGCCAGTGGTCCGGCCGCAGTTCCTGGTGACGCTGGATACGCAGTGCCATTTCATCATCGCCTGCCGTCGCGGTCGCCACATAAACCACGTCGTTACCGGCCGCTTTGGCCCTCTGCTCAGCCAGCCCGGTCTTACCGGAGCGAATCCCGCCGGTTACCAGTAACTTGTTGACCATAAACCTTTCTCCAGCCCGCCCCATTCCGGTGCCAAGGTACACCAACCGGACAGACAACTGCTATAGTTTGGCCAGACTCCGGAAACGGCGGCACCGCAATCGCCGGCTTCAGAACAAGACCGATTAACCCTGGAGAGCCCATGCAGGCCGAGCTGCTCGACATCCGCAACCACATCGCCCAACACGCTCCCTTCGACGAAATGCCCGAAGAACTGCTCGACCGCATCGTCACTGGCATCGAAGTGGCCTATTACCGGGCCGGCACCCAGATCCTTGAGCTGGGCCAGCAGAACTACTGGTTGCACTACATCCGCAGCGGTGCGGTGGAAATCTTCCGGCGCTCCGGCGAGCTTTACAACCGCATCGGTGAGGGCGAAATCTTTGGCCAGTTTGGCCTGCTGCGCAATCAGAAAGTGCGCTTTCCGGCCAAAGCCATCGAAGACTGCCTGATCTACAAAATCCCCTACGAGACCTTCCAGCATCTGTGGGAAAACGACGAAAACTTCGCGGATTTTGTCGAGATTGAAGACCACAGTCGCCTGCGTTCGGCGGTCTCGCGCCGGCACAAATCCAACGAACTGATGTCCGCCAAGGTCACCCGGCTAATCACCCGCGAGCCAGTCTCTGCCCCGACCACCGTGCGCCTTCAGGAAGCCGCCCGGATCATGACCGACAACGGCGTGTCGGCCCTGCTGCTGATGGACGAAAGTGGGGACTCGCCCCGGCTCAAGGGCATCATCACCGACCGGGATCTGCGCACCCGGGCGGTCACCAACGCACTGCCATCAGAAACCCCCATCAGCGAGATCATGTCCGAAGGGCTGATTACCATCAGCGCCCGCAGCTACATCTTCGAAGCCATGCTTACCATGCTGCACAATAACGTGCACCATCTGCCAGTGATGGAAGACCATGAAGTGCGTGGCGTAATCGCGCTGTCCGACATCGTCAAATACGAGAGCCAGAGCAGCCTGTACCTGGTGAGCAACATCTACCACCAGAACGACGTCAAAGGCCTGAAGAAAATCAGCCGCGAAGTGCGCGACAGCTTCGTGCGCATGGTGAATGAAGACGCCAACTCCCACATGATCGGCAGCGCCATGGCTGGCATCGGTCGAAGCTTCAGTCAGCGCCTGCTGGAGCTGGGCGAAGAAAAACTCGGCCCGCCACCCATCCCGTATTGCTTTATGGCTCTCGGCTCCATGGCCCGGGATGAACAGCTGGTGGTTACCGATCAGGACAACGCCATGGTGCTGGACGACAGCTTCATTCCGGAAGAGCACGACGAATACTTCCTGGCCCTGGCCAAATTTGTCTCCGACGGCCTGGCTGAATGCGGCTACACCTACTGCACTGGTGACATCATGGCCACCAATCCGAAATGGCGACAACCGCTAAGCGTGTGGAAGGATTACTTCACCGACTGGATCGACAACCCCAAAGCCGAAGCCCTGCTCAACAGCAACATCTTCTTCGACCTCGACGGCATCTACGGCGAAACCGACTATGCCGAACAGTTGAAAACCCTGATCGTGAACAAGGCCAGCAACAGCCAGCGCTTCCTTACCTTCCTGGCCCGCAATGCCCTGAACCGCACGCCGCCCCTGGGTTTCTTCCGCACCTTCGTCCTGGAAGAGGACGGCAAGCACCAGAAAACCTTCAACCTCAAACGCCGCGGCACCGCACCGGTTTCTGATCTCATCCGGGTGCACGCCCTGGCCTGCGGTTCCCGCTCCCAGAACTCCTTCGAGCGCCTGCGCGACATTGCCAAAACCAAACTCATGCTGGACGACGACGCCGGCAACCTGCGGGATGCCCTGGAATTCATCTCCATCGTCCGCATCCGCCATCAGGCCCTGGCCATCGAAGAGGGCCGCGACCCGGACAACAACGTGCGCCCGGAGGACCTGTCGCCATTTGAACGCAGCCACCTGAAAGACGCCTTCCAGATCGTCAGCAACGCCCAGAAATTCCTGCGCTTCCGCTATAACGCCGGGGGAGCCACCCGGAATGTCTAGCGTGATCAAAAGCGGCAACAGCAAGCAGAATTGGCCAGAGAACTACCGCAAAGGCGCCGAACAGGCGAAAGACGCCAGAATCCGCGCCTTCTACGAAGCCGGCTGCCCCAGTCCGGACACGCCTGTCCGGGATGTCCCCTTAGTGGCCCTGGACTTCGAAACCACTGGCCTGGAAGCCGACCAGCATTCCATCGTCAGCATCGGCCTGGTGCCCTTTACCCTGACAGGCATCCAGCTCGGCCAATGCTGGCACCAGGTGGTTCGCCCCAGACTGCCCCTGCACAAAACCTCTGTGACCATCCACGGCATTACCCACAGCGAAATCGAAAACGCCCCGGACCTGGAAGACGTACTCGACCCGCTGTTCGAACACCTCAACGGCCGAATCCCCGTGGTGCACTACCGCAACATCGAACGCCCGTTCCTGAACACCGCCCTGCAGTGGCGCCTGAACGAACAACTCCGCTTCCCGGTCATCGACACCATGGCCATCGAAGCCCACCTTCACCCAAACCGCAACCCAGGCCGCTGGCAGCAACTGATGGGCAAAAAACCGATCTCCATCCGCCTGGCCGACAGCCGGCTCCGCTACGGCCTGCCCCACTATGCTTCCCACAACGCCCTGATCGACGCCATCGCCACCGCGGAACTGCTACAGGCCCAGATCCTGCACCACTTCAGCCCGGAGACCCCCATTGGCGATCTGTGGGTGTGATGCCATAGCCCCAAGCCCCAGCAACCGATAGAATGTCCCCAAACCAGCCAAAGGGACCGAAGTGACCACACCAACCGCCAAAACCACCCCCCTGGACGCCTTTCGCCGCGCCAGAAGAATGTGGCTAAAAGGGGAAAAAATCAGCCTGGCTGCCCTCGCCGACGACCTCCACATCGGCCGCGCCACCCTGTTCCGCTGGGTTGGCAACCGCGACCTGCTGATTGGTGAAATCCTGTGGTCCCTGTACGAGCCCCTGTACAAAGAAGCCCGCGCCGTTACTCCCGGCCATGGCGTAGATTACGTGGTGGGCGTGTTCCGCCACATCAACATGACCATCCTGCACTTCGCGCCGCTGCGAAAGTTCCTGCATCAGGACCCGGAATACGCCCTGAAAATGCTCACTTCCTCCCACTCCACACTGCACGCCCGCACCGTGGAAGTGAACACCCGCCTGCTCAAAGACGAAGTGCGCGCCGGCCATCTGAGCCCACCCATGAACATCCAGAGCTTGTCCTACTTCATGGTACGAATCGCCGAGTCCTGCCTGTACAGCGACATCATTGGCGGCCGCGAACCCCGCGATGAAGAGCTTGAGGATGCCTGCACTGCCGTGCGCATATTGCTGGGCGGAAAGGTCTGAGCTCCTGATACCGCTGGAAACCTGGCCAGCCTGGGATTACTCTTTGCTGACAGTCACAGGAAATCACCAGCAAGGAGTGCACCATGAACCACCGCAACACCCAACCGCGCCTCAACGTGCTGCAAGCCGGCCTGCTGCTACTCAGCCTGGCCCTGGCACCGTTAGCCCACAGCGAAAACCTCACCGAAGACGATGTCACTTCCTTCATCGCCAGCATGGAAGCCATGCAGCCCCTGATCGACAAGCATCAGGACTTCATCGAATCCATCGAAGATCCAGCCGACGATGAGCGGGAAGTGGATTTCGCCCGGATGATGTCTTCGATGGTGGACGAAGTGAAAGGGCACGAAATGTACGATGACCTGGACGACCTGGTCGATGACTTCGGATTCTCCAGCCCGGAAGCCTGGGCCCGCAAAGGCGACCGCATCGTCAGCGCCTGGTTTGCCATCGAAATGGAAGCCCAGCCCGACATGGCACCGGATATCGCGGAGATGGAGCGCGCCATTGCCGAGATGGAAAACAATCCCGACATGCCCGAAGCCGCCAAAGCCCAGATGCGCGAAATGATGGAACAGATGATGGTGACCGTCAAAAGCGCATCCAGTGCGGCGAAGCAAGTGAGCGATGCCGACAAACGTGCTGTCCGGCCCCACGTAGAACGACTCAAGGCTGTGATGGAGCAGGACGAGAGCGACTACGAATAACACGCTCCCCAAAAACAAAACCCCGGTACTGTCGCCAGCACCGGGGTTTCTTTTTGCTGCCTGAGCAGCGAGGCGATCAGGCCGTCAGGTTGTAAACAAACACGATCGCCACGGCAATCGGCGTCACAAACCGGATCAGGTTGTACCACAGGCTGAACGCGCCACCCTGCAGCGCCAGGTCGCTCTTCAGCGATTCCTTGGCCACAAACCAGCCTACGAAAATGGCGGTCAGCAGGCCAGACAGTGGTAGCATGATGTTGGCGGTGAAGTAGTCCAGCAGGTCGAACACCGTCTTGCCTTCAAAGGCGGCGAACATGCCCAGCGGCGTCACATCAGACCAGACGTTCAGGGACAGAATGGAAACAATGCCCAGCGCCCAGCACAGCACGCCCACCAGAATAGCGCTGCCGGTGCGGGCCAGGCTGGTTTTCTCTTCAACCCACTCAACCACCGGCTCCAGCAGGGAAATGCCAGAGGTCCAGGCAGCAAACAGCAACAGAACGAAGAACAGGGTGCCGAACAGGCCGCCCATGGGCATGTTACCGAACGCCAACGGCAGAGTCTGGAAGATCAGACCGGGGCCGGCACCGGCTTCCAGGCCGTTGGCAAACACCACCGGGAAAATGGCCAGGCCCGCCAGCAGTGCCACCACAGTATCCATGATCGCCACACTGACTGCGGTGCGGCCGATGGAGACATCACGGCCCAGGTAGGAACCGTAAGCCATCATGATGGCCATACCCAGGCTCAGTGTGAAGAAGGCGTGCCCCAGGGCAACCAGTACGCCTTTGACCGTCAATGCCTCAAAATTCGGGGTGAACAGGAAACTAACCGCCTCGCCGAAATGGCCGGTCGTCGTCGCATAACCAACCACCAGCAACAGCAACAGGAACAGCGCCGGCATCAGGATGGTGACTGCGCGCTCCAGGCCGCCTTTCAAGCCCCGGGAAACCACCAGCACCACCAGCGCCATGAACACCGTGTGCCAGGCCAACAGCTGAATCGGGCTGCCCAGCAGGCCACCGAACAGCTCGCCCACAGATTCTGCAGTACCACCGGTGAAATCGCCCATGGCCGCGTGGCCAATGTAGGAGGCCGCCCAGCCACCGATGACCGAGTAGAACGACAGAATGATAAATGCAGCCAGCATGCCGACAATGGCCGAGACTCGCCAGGCCGGCGACGCCAGGTTGCGCTCCGCCACCAGCCGAAAACTGGTAATGGGGTTATGACGACCATTCCGGCCGATAAACACTTCCGCCATCATGATAGGAATACCGATGATGGCAATACAGAGCAGGTACACCAGAACGAAGGCACCACCGCCGTTCTCGCCGGTGACATAGGGGAACTTCCAGATATTACCGAGACCAACCGCGGAACCGGTGGCTGCCAGAATAAACGCGAACTTGGAAGACCAGAGTCCGCGAGCCCCGTTCCCGCTGTCTGCTGCGGAGTTGGACTGAGTCATGTGTTTGCTTCCTGTGCTTTTGGCTGAGGAAAATACGAATTGTCAGATCGCCCGGCACACGGCGTGCGGGCTATTGGGGCGGGATTCTGCCAGCACTGGCGGCATGATGCCAGTGCTGAGGGGCGAGCGCCGGGACAATTCATTGTTCCCGGCGCGGCCCGGGAATGCTAATCAGCGGGTTTTACTGACAAATCGGACAATCAGGTCTTTCGGACCGCCTGCCACCTAGACACAAAAATCTTTAACTACCTCGTGTATGCGTACCGTCGACTACCGGGTCCATTGGCCCGATAAAATTTAACGGCGACAGCTTAGTTATATATATATATCAATGAAATAGCGAATGGGTTACGCCGTGTCCTATTCGTGTAACGACAACAGGCCACGGCGCTTTAGAAAAAATTCAGGGAACTCAGGAGGATGCAGCCAGCTTTGCCCTGGGGTGATAGCGAGCATTCACCCACAAAGAGAATCCGATCACCACACCACCAACGGCCAGGCGCAGCAGATCTGCATCACGATTCCAGATCAGCAGATTGACCAGCAAGCCAGCCGGTACGAGGGCATTGTTCATCACCGCCAGGGTGCCTGCATCGACCTTGCAGGCACCGCGATTCCACAGGTACAGCCCCAGACCGGACGCCGCCAGGCCCAGCCAGCCAAGAATGCCCCACTGCAACGGTGTTGAGGGCAACTTGTCCGGGTTACCAAAAATCAGGAACGAGGGTAGCGCGATAACCAGTGCGCCCATGAAGAAGTAACCGAAAGTGCGATACCCAGGCAGCGCCAGAGGGTAACGTTGCATCACGTGCTTGTAGCCAACCTGGCCGGCAGCGAAGGTAAAGTTGGCCACCTGCAGCAGCAGGAACCCGGTGATGAAATCCTCACTGAGGCCATCGTACCGGATGATGCCGGCACCGAGTGTGGCAATGGCCGCAGCCAGCAACGCCACCGGTGAAAACCGGCGGGCCAGGGCATCATCCACCAGAGTCACGTACAGAGGCGTAAAAATCGTGAACAGCAGAACTTCCGGTACCGTCAGGTAACTGAACGAGCGATACAGGCACAGATAGGTGATGCCGAACTGCAGCATACCAGTCACCAGGATGCCCAGCTTCATACCGGAGGGAACACCGCGCCAGCGGGTAAACGGCAGGAACACCAGGGCTGCCAGCAAGACCCGGCTCAATACCGCGAAGTCGCTGTCTACACGGCCAGCCAGGAACTCGCCGATCAGGCTGAACGAAAAGGCCCAGAGCACGGTTACCAGAACCAGTAAGACCATTGATTGCATCACCCCTGTTGTATGCCGGGCGCCTACTTTACTGCTTTACGGTGGGTTTTGCAGCGGTGGCAAGCGGGGAAACCCCTATAAGCGGGAGTCTGCTGGTTGAGGTACCATGGCCGGTCCTGCACGAGTGCCACGTTACTATCCCGGAAAGACCAGAGCGCCATGGACGAAACCCATCAGCCATTACCCGAAGCCCGCCAGCCGCTGATTCAGCGCACGCTGGCCGAGTGGAAAACCCTGGCTATTCTGGGCGGCCCGATTCTGATTGCCCAGGTGGCGCAGATGGCCAATGGTGTGATCGATACCGTGATGGCCGGCCACGCCAGTGCCGAAGATCTCGCGGCCGTGGGTATCGGCAGCAGCCTGTGGATGCCCCTTTTCCTGTTCTTCATGGGCATGCTCGGCGCCTTGCAGCCGATTATTTCCGGCTACAACGGTGCCCGTACCACCCACAAGATCATGCCCGCCACCTGGCAGGGCATCTACATTGCGGCGGCCGGCACGGTGGTAATGGCGCTGTTGCTGACCAATGTCCACCCCGTCCTGGCCCTGCTGAAACTCGACCCGCACACCGCCGGCATCACCCAGGGTTATCTGGACGCCTTTGCCTGGGGCATTCCCGCCCTGCTGCTGATTAACGCCCTCCGGGGACTGACCGATGGCCTGGGTCATACCCGGGTCATCATGGCGTTTTCCGTGCTCAGCACCCTGATTAATTTGCCTCTGAACTACATCTTCATTTACGGCAAACTCGGGCTTCCCGCCATGGGTGGCATCGGCTGTGGCTGGGCCACATCCATCTCCAACGGTGTCGCTGCCATCGCCATGCTGATCTACCTGAACCGCAGCGAGACCTTCCGCCAGTTTCATCTGATTGCCGATTGGGTGAAGCCCGACTGGGCCGGCATTCGCTACATCCTGCGCATCGGCGTGCCCATCGGCTTCACCATCTTCGTGGAAGCCAGCATGTTTGCGGTAATTGCACTGTTCCTGGCGCCGCTGGGGCCAGTGGTGGTCGCCGGGCATCAGATTGCCCTGAATGTGGTGTCGCTGCTGTTCATGCTGCCACTGAGCATCGGCATGGCGCTGACCCTGCGGGTCAGCTTTCTGGTGGGTGCGAGGGCCCCGGATTCCGCCCGGCTGATCTCCCGCAGTTCGCTGATTCTGGCCTCGGCCATCGCGCTGCTGTTTGCCACTCTGCTGTTCGTATTCTCCGGCGCCATTGCCAGCCTGTATTCCGGCGATGCTGAGGTTCAGGCGGTCACCATTCGGCTGCTCACCTTCGCCGCCATGTTCCAGATTGCCGATGTTATCCAGGTAACCTGTATCAGCGCCCTGCGCGGCTACAAGGACACGCGCATTCCCATGTTCATCATGCTGTTTTCATTCTGGGGAGTGGGCCTGCCGCTGGGATATGTGCTGACATTTACCGACTGGGTATGGCCGGCGCTGGGCGCTGCGGGTTTCTGGGTAGGACTGACGGCCGGGCTGACCTCCGCCAGCCTGTTACTCGGCTGGCGCCTGTTTCATTACCAGCCTTCCACACCCGTTGATGAAGACACTCAGCCTGCAGCCGTGGGAACCGGCTCTGGCATGGGCTGACCAATATCCTCGGCATAGACAATCCGGTCACGCCCGGTTTCCTTGGCGGTGTACAGCGCGTTATCGGCCCGCCGGGGTGTTTCATGTATTTTCGGAGCACCTGCTGAAGATTGTTCATCACCGCACGCAGATTCACGCCATCAACGCCTGGCAGCAGCAATACAAATTCCTCACCGCCATATCGGAACAACTGATCGGAACGGCGGGTATTGCTCTCCAGCAGGGCCACCAGTTCGGTGAGCACATCGTCACCTACACCATGGCCATACTCATCGTTGATCTTCTTGAAGTGGTCGATATCCAGCAACACCAGAGCATAGGGCAGGCCGGAACGCTCGGCATTCGCAGCGGCCACATCCAGCTCTTCATCCATGGAACGGCGATTCTTTACGCCGGTCAGCGGGTCGATGGTGGCCAGTTGCTCCAGGCGCCGGCGCTGGCTATGGTTGTGGTGGGCAAACACATAGGCGCAGGCACTGACCACCACCGCGGTAGAGGAGAATGACCACATCTGTTCCTGGCTGCTGAAGGCCAGCCCTACCACCATCATCGCCAGGATAGCGGACAGGTTAATACCCACCGCAATTCTCGGGCCGACCAGGAAGAAGGTGGTTACCAGGCAGGGATACAACCAGAACAACCCCGGGTCACCCACAATGCTGCCAACCACCACAGCACCGTAGGATGAAATAACCGCCATGACCAGGCCCGTCCTGCGGGTATCACCCGTTAACCAGGCGTAAGCCATACTCGTCGCAATACCGCCCAGAATCGCGCTATCCACCACGCCCGCCAGCAGATTACCCTGCATAAACCGCAGCACCGCAAACGGCGTGATGCCCACCAGCCCGCTGATGCCCAGCAAGGTAATGATGGATAAACGAAAATCGTTTTTCAGACGGTGAAACATGCAGCTCTGGATCCGA